>ERZ791903.839-NODE-839-length-35847-cov-5.350162_pt1 | contig 35847 bp, 33 predicted proteins | sample MGYA00510148_ERZ791903 | MGnify/ENA primary metagenome ERZ791903 (study PRJEB30046, sample SAMN00792080) | human gut metagenome | study: EMG produced TPA metagenomics assembly of the A metagenome-wide association study of gut microbiota in type 2...
CCGATCCCGCGAAAGCGACATGCGGATGGTTTTGGGTACCTTTTGCCACCAAAAGTACAACAAATCCCCAAAACGGGCAAATAAGCGCAGTGGTATTGACAATCAGGCTGTTTTTCGGTTCGGTTCGCCCTGTAGAAGTTTTCGAATGGACAGCCGGCGGCATCGTCGAACGAGGGTTCGGTTTCCAAAACATTACCTTGTTCGAGAATGCCTCTCATTTCATAAAACGGTGATTTTCCGTCTATTGCATTTTCGTTCATCTTGATCGGAGACTCTGCTGAAATTAGTTTTGTACCCCTTAAAAAGCAGAGTTTACGCGCAGCACGTTCAAGGTTCTGTTCTACCTGAAAAGGAACAAGGAAAAAACACAGTCGGCGGTTCCTGTCATGGGCCGCATCACGGTCAACGGCACGATTTCGCAGTTCAGTGCGAAGCTCACGGTTCCGGAGCGTTTGTGGGAAGTCCGCGGCGGCCGTGCCAAGGGCCGAAGCCTCGAAGCGGACCGTATCAACCGGTATCTGGACGATATCCGCTCTCAAATCGACCGTCATTATCGGGACATCCGCGACCGGGAAAGCTATGTGACGGCCGAGAAGGTCAAGAACGCCTGGCTGGGGTTCGGGAAACGTTACCGCACCCTGCTGGAGACTTTCCGCAGTTTCACGGAGGATCTGCACGGGCGTATCGGCGTCGACCGCTCGAAAAACACATGGTACCGCTATCTTGCGACGATGAAACACCTGCAGGCGTTCCTTACGGCGAAATACCGTGTGAGCGACATCGCCCTTGCCGAACTGGAACAGTCGTTCATCGAACAGTTCCATGTCTACCTGAAGACGGAACGAGCGCTTAAATTCACGAGCATCTGCCGTTATCTGGACTGCCTGATCAATGTGGTCAAAGTCTCTTTCAACGACGGAATCATGCCCCGCAACCCGTTCGCCTCGTACCGTTACAACGAACCCACGCCGGAGCGTGCCTTCCTGAACGAGGAAGAGATCCTCACGCTCCAGCACGCTGCGCTCCGCACGAAGAAACAGCGCCTCATCCGCGACCTGTTCCTCTTCTCCTGTTTTACGGGTATCTGCTACGCGGATATGAAATCCCTTGTTTGGAAACAGTTCGAACAGGATGCGCACGGCGACTGGTGGGTTACAGGCAACCGCTGCAAGACGGACACACAGTATATCGTCAAACTGCTGCCTGCGGCCCTGTCCATTCTGGAACGCTGCCGGGACGATGGTGCGGAGCGCGTCTTTTCTTTCATGCCGCATCTGAATACGGTAGACCGCTCCCTGAAGCGCATCGCCGCCTTATGCGGCATCGACAAGAAACTGACCTTCCATGTCGGGCGCCATACCTACGCCACGACGGTCTGCCTGATGAACGGTGTGTCGCTGGAAACGCTCTCGAAGATGCTGGGACATAAACGCATCACCACGACGCAGACCTATGCGAAGGTGACCCAGCCGATGATCGACCGGGAGGTGGAGATGCTCAAGGAGAAGCTGGCGGATAAATTTATGGCTGTATAGAAATAGCAGACAGTTGGGAAAAACGATACGGAGCCATGTGAGAACAGCATATATCGTCTCACCCTTCAAAACAAAAAAGTCTGATATATCCCTGTAATCTCTTTCCGCCGGCAGGGAATTAAACGCCGGAGATGAAAATCCGCAAGGCCATGCGAATCGCCCGAGGGGCGAGCCTTGCGGATTTCCATCCCCGGCATTTTGCTGGTCGCTACCGTCGGAAAAGGAGGCTTTCTGCGCCCCGGACGCTACCCAACGGGCTATTGACTCTACGACACGCATATCTGAACTCTGATAGTCGCAGTCCACGACCAGTACGTCATAGCCTAATGTGTAGTGCAGATGACTGGCGAGTAACATCGTAAATGTCGATTTCCCGATACCCCCTTTTTGATTGCAGATCGAAATGCTTGCTTGTTTCATCATTTTTGGATATTTAGAGGTTCTTATTGTTTTGCAGAAAGGATAATTTCCATATTTATAGTTATTTATATTCCGATTCAGATTTCTGGAAATCTATATTTTTCTATTTCCGTACATCCCCGAATTTATCACTGAGGATAAAATTGGAGAAGTTGTCAGAGAGCTATAAATTCAAGTATCCGAATAATGAAAAATTCCTTTCTGCCGCAATATACAACAGGGTAAAACGCTTCCGAACTAATGTCCGCCCACGACCGCTCCAGTCCGTTCGCCGGGCTTTTTTTCGGCTCCCGACGGTTGTAATATTGCACCCGGAAACGACCCGGCCCCAAGCCCCCCGCCAAGAGTTTATCAGAATCGTCGTTCCGGATTTTCGGCGGCGGGTCTTTCGCCTCACTTGAGGCGAGCGAGCTGTACCTTTGTCCGACAAATTGGCATTTGTCCGACAAAGGTGCTCGCTCTGCGAGGCCGGGCGTTCTCCCAAGTCGAACGCCTTTTTAACCGATAGTATGGATACTGACCGAAAACCGACAGACATAACCGACAGGAAGCCCCGAACACCGGGTTATAAATACTCGTTCCGCCTCAATGAAGAGCAGAATATCCGCTTCAACGAGTTGCTTTGTAAGGTCGGACTGGAGCATAACCGGAGCCGTTTTATCGTCAAACGTATCTTCGGCGAGGAGTTCGTCGTCGTCAGACGTGACCCTTCGAAGGCGCAATTCATCGCCCGGCTGAACGACTTTTACTTCCAGTTTCAGAAACTTGCGAACAACTGTGCGCCCGTCAAGGTGATATAATAAATATAGCGATGGCAAGCTATTAGGTAAGTGTTCTTTGCAAATAACCTATCATCAACCGACTTATCTGAAAGGGAAACCGGACAGGGAGTGTAGCATGTCGGGGTAAACCATAAGTCAGTCAGTTACCGGACTGCGACTGAATGGGGTGATGAAAGACAGATATGAGGATAAAATCCGGATTGATTGAATGACAGCCTGAGCGGTACCTAGCGAAACTGTGACGTTAGGGTAACTATACTCGTCATATCGTGATACTCTCATTGTAGTAGTTGTACAGAGAGAGCAAGAACTTATCACGACGCAACTGTAATAAGCAGTAAAAGGCGGACGTCATATCCGACAATCTGTCGCGCCATAGTTATTATATCGTAAACGGGGATTACCTAAACCGGAATGCCGTAAGGCTATTGGACGAAGGTCTATGAATATCCGGCATGGTAACGGAGCCTCCGTAGTAGTCCGCGCGAGGGAAAGCCTCGCACATGACGAAAGGCGGCAGCTAATATCCATTAATACGATTAACGGAAAATGCGAGAGGCATTATGAGAAGTCCCGCAAGAGTATTAAACAGTCTGACAAAGCATAGTCAAACCACGGAATACAGGTTTGAGAGGCTTTATCGTATTCTTTTCAATGAGGAAATGTATTATCTGGCGTATCAACGCATCTATTCCAAGCCGGGTAATATGACACAAGGTGCAGACGGGGAAACCATCGACCGTATGAGCCTTTTCCGCATTGAGAAACTGATCCTTTCGTTGAAAGACGAAAGCTACTCTCCCCAGCCATCGAGAAGAGTGCATATCCCGAAGAAAAACGGAAAGACACGACCTCTCGACGTACCCTCTTTCGATGACAAACTGGTGCAGGAGGTAGTACGAATGGTACTGGAAGCTATTTGCGAAGGTCATTTTGAAGATACTTCATACGGCTTCCGTCTGCATCGCAGCTGCCACACCGCATTGAATGTCGTACAGAAGACTTTTACGGGTAAGAAGTGGTTCATCGAAGGAGATATAAAAGGTTTCTTCGACAATGTCAATCATGATATTCTGATCGACATCTTAAAGAAACGTATTTCCGATGAACGATTCATACGACTTATCAGAAAATTTCTGAAAGCGGGTTACTTGGAACGATGGCAATTTCATGGAACGTACAGCGGAATGCCGCAAGGTGGAATTATCAGTCCGATATTGGCCAATATCTATTTGGACAAGCTGGATAAGTACATGAAGGAATATGCCGCCGGATTCGACAGGGGCAACAGGGTAAGAGCGTGCCGTGAATACGAAGTCCTCACTTACCAAAAGAGGCTGGTTATGCGTGAACTCAAAACAGCGACAAACGATGTAGAAAGAAAAGTGCTCGTCAAACGGCTCAAAGAGATAGACAAAACCCGATCCGCGATGCCGTGCTTCGCTCCTATGGACAGGAACTTCAAAAGGCTCAAATATGTGAGGTATGCCGACGACTTCCTGATAGGAATTATCGGCAGTAAAGAAGATGCCGTAAAGATCAAGGACGATATAAAGCGTTTCCTTGCAAACGAATTGGCATTGGAATTATCCGATGAAAAAACGCTCGTCACTCATACTGAAAAGCCTGCAAAATTCCTCGGATATGAGGTGACTGTCCGCAGGTCGAACCTGCAAAAACGGAACAAGCGGGGAAACCTGTCCCGTGTGTATGGAAATAAGGTCAGATTAAAGGTGACGACCGAAGTGATAAAGAAAAAGTTGTTGGAACTCGGGGTGCTGAAATTCAGCTATCATAACGGGCACGAGCAATGGATTCCCAAACACCGGTCGGAACTTATCAATAATGACGACCTTGAGATCCTTGACGGTTACAATGCCGAGATCAGAGGGTTTTACAACTATTACTCGATAGCTAACAACGCTTCTGAACTGAACACTTTTCACTACATCATGCAGTACAGTATGTACAAAACCTTTGCTGGGAAATACCGAACCACGGTAAGACGAATTTGCCAGAAATACAAACGCAATGGAGTCTTTACAGTGAGATATACGGTAAAAAACGGCAAAGCAAAAGAACGCTGCTTATACAATGAAGGGTTCAAAAGAAAAAGACCTTCCTATGATCGGTCGATTGACAGATGCCCAAATCCAATGCCCGGCGTCAGCACCACAAGCCTTATAAACAGGCTGAAAGCTCAGAAATGTGAGTTGTGCGGTGCTACGGATAATCTGGTTATGCACCATGTGCGTAAACTCGGAGAACTGAAAGGCAAGGAGAATTGGGAAAAATTGATGATTGCCAGACGTCGAAAGACTATGGCTGTTTGTAGTAGCTGTCATCAAAAAATACATCATGGAACGTTTTAGACTGACAATATTAGTGGAGAGCCGGATACGCTGGAAGGTGTATGTCCGGTTCGGAGGCGAGTATTGGGAAACCTATTATAGAAATATGACAAGGCGCCGGATGCTTAGCCTACATAATCAGGTTGTAAAAGCCGTCAACGCGCACTTTTCGAACGTCACAATCACGCAGCAAATCGCCGCTTTGGAGCAGCGGACCCGCGAGTTGAAAGCTCTGAATATCGAGATACTAAATCCGGCAAAACAAACGATGGAATGGTTGCAAAGATAGAGATCAATCGTAAAGTTGTTCGGTTTTGAATAGAACCGTTTCTGTGTAAGAAACCAATAACAACCGGCAAAGTGCTGTCTATCTGCCTAATAAGTCAGCATTTTCCGCAAAACAGTTCTGATAGTTCGAGATCTCAGGTACTTTTCCCATTACAAGAAAGAATGCAACAGAAAGGGCGCGTTATTGTCCATTCGGGCAATATTAACGGTTTGGAACAGACATAAATACTTAATTCAGAGGCTGTTTTTCGGAGGGGGGGGGGGATTTTTCAGCATAAGATTTAGACGAAATAGTTTGGTCGTTTAAACAATATTCCATACTTTTGTGTAGTAAAAGTATGGTTTCTTACACAGAAACCGTACGCCGTTCGACCGGGGCGGATACATTACCCGATACGGTACGCACGACGTAACCGGACGCAGAAAGGGATACAATTTTTGGGAATCGCTTTCATGCTCGATAATAAATCTCTGTTAATCTGCAGGTTGCGTATACCTGCCGACATGGTCGAGAAGTATCTATGAGTGAGCGCACCAGGCAGCAGGTGAACAAAAAAGGAGCATCGGCTGCCATAGAAAAAGCCGCGACCGCCCCACCCTTGGCGGGTATGCAGAACAGTCGCGCCATCCGGTGGTATGTGTTGACACTGCCCTCCTGCCACCGCGGCAGCGCCCGCGAATTGCAGGCCGAAGCGGAGCGCCGGAAGCGCAGCGGGGAGCCGCCATTCGAGTTTTTCGCCCCGACCTATGTGGAAGTAACACAGAAAAACGGGCATTGGGTCGAAACAGCCCGTCCGCTGCTCTACAATTACGTTTTCGTCAAAGCTTCAGAGAATGAAATCTACCATCTGATGCAAACCCGACTCTCGCTTTACAGTTTTCTTCCGCGAGTGAAAGAGGGCAAAAACAGCCACTATCCCTACCTCATGGACGAAGCAATGCGGAACCTACGGTGGGTGGCCCGCTCCTATGCCGACGTGGTGCCGGTTTACACCCCCGAACCCGAGCGACTGATGAAAGGCGACCGGGTGCGGATTACCGAGGGAAAATTCAAAAACGCCGAGGCGAGCGTCATCATCCAGCCGGGCGCCGGACGCAAGGATATCATGGTCTGCATCGATAACTGGATGTGGGTGCCGCTATTGCATGTGCTCCCCGGACAATACGAGGTCATCGCGCTCCACACGGCCAACACGCACATCTATACCCGGTTGAACAACGACCGGCTGTTTCTCGCATTGCACGAAGCCCTACAGCGCTACCACAGCACAACCCTAACGGAGAAAGATCGCGCACTGGCCGAAGAAACCCGGTTGCAGTACGGCAGTTTGAGGATGGATTCCGACGTCACGCGGTGCAAACTCTACGCACTCCTGCTGCCGGCATACACGATTCTGGGCGACAAAAAGGCCTGCCAGCGCACCGTCGGGGTGATGCAGGCACTTCTTTCCGCCGTCAGGGCCGAGCAGTCGCGGGCCTTGCTGCTGGTAACGCTCTACGGATGCACCGATAACTGCATCTATTACGACCGGGCGCATGCCCTGGTCGATCCGTGGCGGGCGGAGGAGAACCCCAAAAAGAGCAAAGTGCAGCTCATGCGTCGGCTGGACGACTACGACATGTGGCTGGGGCATCGCAAGTAAATAAAAGAACCATGAGAGACAATCGACCTTCGGACGAGCCTTGCGGAATACGGCTGATGCGGTTGGTGGACACCCGCCTGATGGAGATCGTACGCCGCGAGCAGGACAACATCAACAGCATTCACCTCTACGGAACCGGTGAGTACTGGGCGGGATTTGAACAGTCGGCCTACCTGCTTTGTCGTCTTTTCAAAGCGCCTGCAATCAGCGTGCTCACCCACCCCGACTACCCGTTTCCCGTGGTGATGGCCAGCATCCCCGACAGCGAGTTGAACGCCTATGTCCGGCGTCACCCGCTCAAGCACGACGACGCGGAGTACAAACAGCTCATAGCTACGGAGATTTCCGCCGCCCAGTATAGCCGCTGGCACCGCAACGAAATACAGCAATTCCTCTGATACGATGACCGACTTGCAGACCGTTACCCTCAACGAGTGCCGCAACGACGCTTCGACCGTCCACCTCTACTTTCTGGACGAGGCGGGGATGTGGCTGGCCTGCGGCATGTCGGCATTCCTGCTCGACCGGCTGGCGCAGGTGTGCGGCGCGGGTTGCATCACTGCATACTCCGAGAGTCTGATGATGCCCACAGCCGTCGTAACACCCCGCGGCCTGCAATCCGTCGCCGCAAGCTGCTCAGGCGGCAACGAGGCATCCGGCCGCGTCGTCCTGCGGTCGGGTCTGCGGATCGAGTCCAAGAGTTACCGTGCCTGGGCCCGCGGGCTGCGTGAAGCAACGATAGACGCTCCCTGACCACTGACCCGTCGAACACATACCTTTACGCCTATGACGCCTCTTTACCTTGTATTTATTCCATTCTGCATCTCCCTGCTGCTGGTGGCATGGATTCATCCGCGGCTGGTGAAGATTGCCAATCTGAAAAACATCGTCGACAACCCCGATGCCCGCAAACTCCAACGAACGCCGGTGCCCGTGCTCGGCGGCGTGGCGGTATTCTTCGGGGTGGTCGTCAGTATGGGCTGCATGGCTCCCGTAATGAACGGCACGCACATGCTGGTTATCATCATGGCCATGATGGCCATGCTCTACACCGGAACGATGGACGATATACTCAACCTGTCGCCGGCGTTTCGGTTTCTAGTCGAAATCATCGTGATCCTGCTGCTTATATTCGTCGGAGGATACAGTATCGACGACTTCCATACATTGTGGGGCATCGGACAGATACCTGTCTGGGCGGCCATTCCGCTGACGGTTTTCGCCGCGACGGGAATCATCAACGCGATCAATCTCATTGACGGGGTGAACGGACTCTCCTCCGGGTTTTGCATCATGGCCTGCATCCTGTTCGGCGTGCTCTTTTTCCTGGCGGGGGACACCCCGATGGCCATTTTGGCTGCCGTATCGGGCGGAGCGCTCATTCCGTTTTTTATGCACAACGTGTTCGGAAAAACATCCAAGATGTTTATCGGCGACGGCGGCACGCTGGTAATGGGGGGCGTCATGTCGGTGTTCGTCATTGCGGTGCTGAAGCAGGGTTCTCTGTCGGCATCCTACGTCAGCGAGCGGGTCGGGCTGGTGGCATTCACACTGGCCGTGCTGAGCGTGCCGGTGTTCGACACGCTACGGGTCATGGCGACCCGGCTGCTCAATGGAGCATCCCCTTTCCGACCCGACAAGACGCATCTGCACCATATGTTCATCGAGCTGGGCTGTTCGCATGTGGCTACCACCGTGGCCATCCTCTCCATGAATTTTCTTATCGTCCTGGCCTGGTGGCTGCTCATGACTCTCGGGGCCTCGGTCGATATGCAGTTCTACGCCGTGGTGGCAATGAGCCTGCTCGCCACGTTCGGAACCTACCATTTCATGCAGTGGCATATCCGACAAAACACGCGCTTCCTCGGCATAATGCGTCAATTAGGCTACAGAACCCATGTCAGCCGCACAGGAATTTTCATCTGGCTTCAGAAAACGATGGACAGAATCTAAAAGGCAATCGAGTCCACTTATCGATCAAGCTATTATAACAGCGCTCGATCGTTTATAAAAGACAATCATCGCTATTCAACCCATTCCGAACCATAAAAATAAAAAAATGAAAAAGGTAATGCTTGTTTTCGGAACGCGACCGGAGGCCATAAAAATGTGTCCTCTTGTCAAGGAATTCCAAAAGCATCCAGAGAAATTCAAAGTCATAGTCTGCGTTACGGGACAGCATCGAGAAATGCTTGACCAGGTACTCAAAATCTTCGAAGTTGCACCCGACTACGACCTCAACATCATGAAGCAAGGTCAGGATCTTTACGACGTTACAGCTCGGGTTCTGATCGGCATGCGGGATATTTTGAAAGAGGTGCATCCGGATTTGGTTCTTGTACATGGCGATACATCCACTTCTACGGCAACCGCCCTTGCAGCATTCTACCAGCAGATACCGGTAGGCCATGTAGAAGCCGGACTGAGGACTCACAATATATACAGTCCATGGCCAGAGGAGATGAATCGTCAGATAACGGGACGAATAGCCGCATACCATTTTTCTCCGACACCCCTTTCGGAAAACAACCTGAAAGAAGAAAAAGTATCGGGGCGGATATTCGTGACCGGCAACACCGTGATTGATGCTCTTTACAGGGTCGTGGAAAAATTCCGAACGGATGAAACGCTCGGCAATGAACAGAAGAAAATTCTTAACGATGCCGGTTACGACGTCGATCGGCTCGTTGACGGTAAAAGACTGGTGCTCATCACCGGACATCGGCGGGAAAACTTCGGCGACGGCTTCCTTTCGATGTGCCATGCCATCAAAGGTCTGGCACTGAAATATCCGGATGTGGACTTTGTTTATCCGATGCATCTTAATCCAAACGTACGTAAACCCATCCATGAGGTATTCGGCGCTGATCTAAGCCATCTTGGAAACATGTTCTTCATCGAGCCGCTCGAATATCTGTCTTTCGTCTACTTAATGAATAAATCGACCATTGTACTTACGGACAGCGGCGGTATTCAGGAAGAAGCTCCCGGACTTGGAAAACCGGTATTGGTAATGCGCGATACTACCGAGCGCCCCGAAGCGATTTCATCGGGGACAGTCCATTTGGTAGGGACAAACCGCCATAAAATAACGGAAGAAGTCAGCAGACTTCTTGACGATGCCGCAGCATACGATCGGATGAGCAGAGCCGTCAATCCTTATGGAGACGGATTGGCCTGCAAAAGAATAGTAGAAGCCTTAAACTAACTCAAAAGAAAATGATAAACGTAATTGGACTGGGCTATATCGGGTTGCCCACTGCTTTGATGATGGCATCCCACGGTGTCGAGGTCGTGGGTACAGACTACAACCGCAAACTCATCGATACGCTGAATGCGGGCCGAACCACTTTCAGCGAAGAGGGCATTGACGAACTCTTCCAAGCTGCGGTGAAATCAGGCATACGATTCACAACCCAATACCAGCAGACAGACATGTATATAGTCTCCGTTCCAACACCTTATGACAAGTTTTCGAAGAAAGTCGATGCCTGTTATGTGGTGGCAGCGGTGAAAGATATAATGAAAGTATGCCCCAAGGGAGCTACGATAGTAATTGAATCCACAATTTCACCGGGAACAATCGACAAATATATCCGTCCGGAAATAGAAGCGTTAGGCTTCAAAACAGGAGACGACATCAATCTCGTACATGCACCCGAGCGGATCATTCCGGGGAACATGGTTTATGAGTTGCTCCACAACAACCGCACGATCGGTGCCGACAGCCGGGATATCGGCGAGAAAGTGAAGAGCTATTACGCCTCGTTCTGCTTGGGTGAAATCGTCGTTACGGACATTCGTACGGCCGAAATGACCAAGGTGGTGGAAAATACGTTCCGGGCGGTCAACATCGCTTTCGCCAACGAGCTGGCCCGTATATGCCGTCACGATGATATGGATGTATATGAGATCATCAAGATATGCAACATGCACCCTCGAGTGAATATCCTCCAGCCGGGTCCTGGAGTAGGTGGCCACTGCATCAGTGTCGATCCGTGGTTTTTGGTGGGAGACTATCCTCAGCTCGCAAAGGTGATCGACGAATCGATGAAGACCAATGATTCGCAGCCCGCTTTCGTGCTCAACCGAATCTATGAGATCATGCAGAAAGAGGGAATAACGGACAATCGCAAGGTAGGTCTGTACGGCCTGACCTACAAGGAGAATGTTGATGACTACCGCGAAAGTCCGACCTTGCAGATGCTGGAGGCCCAGGAACGGCACTTGGCGCGTCCGCTGAAAGTATATGATCCGTTTGTCTCCACAGACATCGTAGCCAATCAATATCATGATTTCGATGAATTTCTCGAAGGCATCGACTTGGTCGTACTTATGGTGAAGCACGATCATATCAAACAGAATTGGAATAAACTGAAAGGAAAAGTTATTCTTGATTGCTTCAATATTTGTCCGTTGGAAGGAACCTATCATATTTAATTCCATCAAAGCGGCAAGTCCAACGAATTTAGGGCAGGAAACGTTGTCTTCATTCGTTTATGAAATTACGTTGCCTGTTCACGCAACGGATATATGCAAGGATTCTGCCTCCAAGCAGAACAGGACGGAAATCTGTTAAACAAGTATTCCCTAAATCTTCATCATATGAAAGGTATCGTTCTCGCGGGCGGTTCAGGAACCCGTCTATATCCCATTACAAAAGGCATCTCAAAACAATTATTGCCGATTTACGACAAACCGATGATCTATTATCCGATATCGGTATTGATGTTGGCCGGTATTCGAGAGATTCTGATCATCTCCACACCCTATGATCTTCCGGGGTTCAGGCGTTTGCTCGGGAACGGAAGCGATTATGGGATGCACTTTGAATATGCAGAACAGCCTTCTCCGGATGGACTTGCACAAGCTTTTACGATAGGAGCCGATTTTATCGGAAAAGAGGCGGTGTGCCTGGTATTGGGGGATAATATTTTCTACGGTAGTTTTTTCACCAGCATGTTGAAACAGGCTGTAAAGATGGCGGAAGAAGAGGGTAAAGCGACCGTTTTCGGTTATTGGGTTAAGGACCCGGAGCGCTATGGTGTCGCGGAATTCGACAAACAGGGTAACTGCCTGAGCATAGAAGAAAAGCCCGCTCGTCCCAAATCCAATTATGCAGTCGTCGGCCTCTATTTCTATCCCAACAAGGTGGTACGAATCGCAAAAAACATCGAACCGTCCGCTCGCGGAGAGTACGAAATAACAACGGTGAATCAAGAATTCCTGAAAGCGAACGAGCTGAAAATACAACTGCTTGGGAGAGGTTTCGCCTGGTTGGATACCGGAACACACGATTCGCTGTCGGAGGCTTCAACCTACATTGAAGTCGTAGAAAAACGCCAGGGGTTGAAGATAGCTAGCCTTGAGGGAATAGCCTATCGCCATGGCTGGATAACCGAAGAAAAGATGCGTGAACTTGCGCAACCGATGTTGAAGAACCAATATGGACAATACCTCCTCAAAGTCATCGACGAACTGAAGGGTGACATAAATTCTACCAATATTCTCTCTAAAGTGGGAAATTAATATGCCAAATAGAACTATAGTAATTACCGGTGGGGCCGGTTTTATCGGGAGTCATGTCGTCCGTCTGTTCGTGCGGAAATACCCTCAGTACAAGATTATCAATCTCGACAAACTGACCTACGCAGGCAATCTTGCCAACCTTGCTGATGTTGAGAACTATCCCAACTACAAATTTGCAAGGTTGGACATCTGCGATTTTGATGCATTCTACCGCCTGATGCAAGACGAAAAAGTAGACGGCATCATACATCTGGCCGCAGAGAGTCATGTGGACCGGAGTATCAGGGATCCTTTTACGTTTGCCCAGACCAACGTAATGGGCACATTGAGCTTGCTACAGGCGGCTAAAATGTATTGGGAAAGTCTACCGGAGAAATATGAGGGTAAACGATTCTATCACATCTCAACCGATGAAGTTTTCGGAGCACTCCAGATGACACACCCGGAAGGAATTGAACCTCCGTTTATCTCTCCCGCGTCCAGTTCGCAACGGCAGAAAGCTTACGGGGTGGATTTCTTTAATGAAACGACCAAATACAACCCGCACAGCCCCTATTCGGCCTCCAAGGCATCATCCGATCATTTCGTTCGCGCTTTCCACGATACATACGGACTGCCGACCATTGTGACCAACTGTTCGAATAACTACGGTCCATACCAGTTCCCGGAAAAACTGATTCCTCTTTTTATCAACAACATCCGTCGTCGCAAATTGCTTCCGGTTTACGGCAAGGGGGAAAACGTACGTGATTGGTTGTACGTGGAGGACCATGCAAGAGCCATCGATGTGATTTTTCACAAAGGCATCGTTGCCGAGACCTATAATATCGGCGGATTCAATGAGTGGAAAAACATTGACATCGTCAAACTAATCATCCAAACCGTCGATCGTCTCCTTAACCGGCCGGAAGGTGCCGACCTGGACCTGATTACGTATGTAACCGACCGGTTGGGGCATGACGCGCGCTATGCCATCGATTCGACCAAACTCCAAAGAGAACTCGGATGGGAACCGTCACTGCAATTCGAGGAAGGCATTGAAAAAACTGTCAGGTGGTATCTGGAACACGAAGAGTGGATGGACGATATCGTTTCGGGCGAGTATGAGAAATACTACGAATCCATGTATGGCAACGCTTGATACATGTATATAAATGTGTGAAGAAAATCTTAAAAACCGAACGATAAAGGGGTTCGGATGGAATTTCCTCGATAATGTGTTGAACCGTGGAATTTCGTTCGTTGTCGGTATCGTATTGGCTCGGCTCATATCCCCCTCGGAATACGGTCTGATCGGCATCGTCCTTATTTTCATTGCCGTATTCAACAGCATTGTCGAGAGCGGATTAGGGACTGCTTTGATAAGAAAGAACGATTGTACGGAAGACGATTACAATACGGTCTTCCATACGAATTTAATTCTTAGTGTCATCCTCTTTTTTGTCTTCTACGTCTGCTCTCCGCTCATAGCCGATTTTTTCAACGAGCCGCAGCTGAATCTTTTGGGAAAAGTGATGGGCTGTGTGCTCATCATCAATGCTCTTTCGATAATACAGAATACCATCCTGCTGAAAAAGTTGGATTTTAAGGGTAAGATGTTTATTTCCATGGGCAGTTCCCTGACCAGCGGCGTCATCGGTATCACAATGGCCTATAAGGGTTATGCCATTTGGAGCCTTGTCGGTCAACAAATATCCAGACAGGGTGTATATACCCTTCTACTTTGGATCTATAACCATTGGTTGCCCAAACTTGTTTTTTCCTGGAAAAGTTTCAAAGAGCTTTTCGGTTTCGGATCAAAATTACTGGCTGCAGGAATCATCGATACAACTTGGAATCAAATATATCAGGTAGTCATTGGAAAGTTTTATGCCCCGGCAACACTCGGATACTATACGAAAGCCAATGAATTCGGATCGATATTTTCCTCCAACCTGACATCGGTCGTCCAATCGGTATCCTTTCCGGCTCTCAGCAAGATTCAGGATGATTTGATCCGATTGAAAAGAGGTTATCAGAAAGTGATTAAGACCACGATGCTCATCACCTTTACCTTGATGTTGGGAATGGCTGCAGTGGCCGAACCGATGATCAGAGTACTTATAGGCGATAAATGGCTGCCTTGTGTACCTTTTCTGCAGATCGTATGTTTCCAAATGTTTCTTTATCCGTTACATGCCATCAACCTCAGTTTACTGCAGGTACGAGGAAGAAGCGATCTTTTCCTTAAAATACAGATTTTAAAGAAATTCATTGCCGTTATTCCAATCCTGCTGGGCATTTTCGTAGGTATTTATTGGATGTTGATAGGAAGCGTGATAACGGGTATAACCGCCTATTATATCAACGCATATTACTCCAAACCGCTCCTGAATTACAGCATATCGGAGCAAGTAAAGGATATACTACCATCCTTTGCCGTCAGCCTGTGTATGGCAATGTCGGTTTATAGCATTTCGTACCTTCCGGTCAAGCCGATTATCGTTTTATGCATCCAGATAGGAGTCGGCGCCATCCTTCAAATTACGCTCTGTGAAATCTTCCGATTGAGCGAATACCTGGAATTGAAGAGTATCGTACTGAATGCCATAAAGACACAATTGAAACTATCCGCAATCTTATCATGAGATCAGGACAGCGGATCAGAGGCACCACAGGACGAGTCCAGGATGCGTACTTAATGCCGCAACCGGAAAAATTAAATTCGTACATGTATGATTATACGTTCCCTTTTAACTGATTCCAATCCGTTTAACTCGACAGAGGAGATCAAGGAATGGATCGTTCAACGCAACAGGCAAGTTGAGGTCAAGATCGAACAAATACCGTTTGATCGTATGAAATTGTGGCATTCCGATCCGGACGGGAGTTTGCACCATGATTCCGGTCGTTTTTTTTCAATTGTCGGCGTTGATGTAATTACGGATTACGATTGTAACTCGCATTGGCGACAACCGATCATTCTCCAACCGGAGGTAGGTTATCTGGGAATTCTCACAAAAGAGATCGACGGCGTTCTATATTGTTTGATGCAGGCGAAAATAGAACCCGGGAATGTAAATTGCGTTCAGATTTCACCCACGCTCCAGGCTACTAAAAGCAATTACTCGTGTGTGCACTCGGGGAAATCACCTCACTACCTGGAATATTTCGTCAATGCGAAACCCGAGAATATCATCCTAGACCAACTCCAGTCGGAGCAGGGCGCCCGTTTCATGCGCAAGCGGAATCGCAATATCATCATCAAGGTGGAGAAGGACGTGCCCGTGCTCGAGGATTTTCGATGGATGACCCTGGGCCAGATCAAGAAACTCATGCACTGCGACAATATGGTCAACATGGATACACGGACCGTTCTTTCCGGTCTGAAGATAAGCGACTATATAACACCATTGGACGGCTTGAACGTAATGTCGCAGTTCGGTAAGGACATGATCCTGTCTTCTACGACCAACCACGCTTTTATCAGCACGCGCGATCATCTTTCCTGGCTGACGGGCCTGAAAGCAAAATACGATCTCTTCGTGAATTTTTGTCCTGTCAATGAGATGCCTGGATGGAAAAAGACCCGTATGGAAATTGTCCGTGACGATGAAAAGTATTTCAAGATTATCGGAGTTAATGTTACCATTTCCAACCGAGAGGTAGCTTCCTGGTGTCAGCCTCTCGTCCAGCCCATGCAGCAGGGACTTTGTGCATTCATCATCAGAAAGATTAACGGTGTCTATCACTTCCTGGTGCAAGCCAAATTGGAATGCGGAAACTTCGACGTAATCGAGCTTGCCCCTACCGTTCAATGCCTGACTGGAAACGTCTATGCAGAAACGGCATGCAAACCGGAATTCGCGGAATACGTGCTTCACGCAAGGAGAGATCAGATCATTTTCGATACGCTGCAATCCGAAGAAGGCGGTCGCTTCTACAAAGAACAGAACCGCAATATGATCGTTGAGGCCGACGAAAATTTTCCGCTTGCACTTCCGGCTAGATTTACCTGGATGAGCCTCCGTCAAATATATAAGTTCCTGCGATTCAACAACTACTTGAATATCCAGGCCAGGAGTTTGATTTCAGCTCTGAATTATAAAAATGAGTTATAAAAAACCGATAGCTTAAAAATTTTATGATCAGAATAGGTATTATCTGTCCTTCGGAGATCGCCTTCAGGAGATTTCTTCCCTCTCTACGCAATGTGAAGGAGTTTACTTTCGCCGGAGTAGCCATTGCCTCGCCTGCAGAGTGGGCCGGAGCGGAGAATGTTACTGACAAAACATGTGCATCCATCGAAAACGAACGCATCAAAGCTCAACCGTTTATCGACATTTATGGCGGAAAAATCTTCGAAGGTTACGAAACGATGATTCGTTCCGACGAAATCGATGCCGTATATCTACCTCTTCCACCGGCACTGCATTTCAAATGGACCAAACGTGTTCTTGAGTGCGGCAAACATGCCTTCGTGGAAAAACCCTTTACAACCGATCTTACAGATACACGAGAACTGCTGCGGATTGCAGAAGAAAAAGGTCTCGCCGTCCATGAGAACTACATGTTTGTCTATCATAATCAGTTGAAAGCTATTGACCAACTCATAGAAGAAGGAGAAATCGGCAAGGTCCGTTGCTATCGGATTTCTTTCGGATTTCCTCGCCGCGCATCCTCGGATTTCCGCTACAACAAGGTCCTCGGAGGCGGAGCTTTGCTCGACGCCGGCGGATACTGTATCAAGTATGCCGATCACCTGCTTGGGGAGTCCGCTCGACTCGTTCATGCCAACAGTTATTATGAGTGCGAGTTCGATGTGGACGTTTTCGGCTCGGCTACTATGGTGAACAGGCAGGAAGTCATCGTGCAGATGAGTTTCGGTATGGACAATGACTACAAATGCGAACTCGAAGCATGGGGCAGCACGGGGACTCTAACTACGGGCCGTATCTTGACTGCTCCCGACGGTTTAAAGCCTGAGATGATCATCAAGCACAACCAGAAATACGCCACTGCAATACTACCTGCCGACAATGCATTCGAGAAATCCATTCGTCGTTTTTATGAATGCCTGGCCGACGAAGAAGCCAGGAAAGAAAACTATCGAGTAATCGAACGGCAATCCACTTTCGTCGATGACTTTAAAAGATTATCCGCTTCGAATCAATCTGATTTATATTGAAAAAATATTTAATATGGCAAACAGAAACATATATGTGACAATGCCAACATTGGCGCCGCTCACCGAAGTAACTGAAATTTTGCAACATGTTTGGAAGAGTGGAGTTATGACCCATAACGGTCCTGTACTCCAGGAATTTGAACGAAAGGTAGCTGCATGGCATGGATTAAAGAACCATGTTGTCGTCGTCAACGGCACGATTGCCCTACAACTGGCCATCAAGGCATTGGAGCTTAAAGGCGAAATTATAACGACGCCGTTTTCTTTTATCGCAACAACCAGTGCGATCATGTATGAAGGATGCACCCCCGTATATTCCGACATCGACCACGAGACATTAAATCTCGATCCCGCCAAACTGGAAGAAAAGATTACGGACAAAACGGTCGCCATCATGCCGGTGCACGTGTTTGGCAATCCGTGTGACATCGAGGCCATCGATGCTATAGCGAAAAAACATCGTCTCAAAGTAATTTATGATGCCTGCCATGCCGTAGGCGTTACCTACAAGGGGAGGAGTATATTTGCATACGGAGATGTTTCATGCACCAGCTATCACGCTACCAAAATGCTCAACTCGGGCGAAGGCGGGGGTTGTTTTACGACCAACGACGCTCTTCATGAAAAGATGAAACGCATCCGTTTCTTCGGATTTTCGAACGACAAGTCCAATATTGCCGAGGTCGGTTCAAATTACAAGATGACTGAAGTACATGCATCGGTGGGCCTTGCCAATCTTAAATACCTGCAGGCTGCGTTAGACGACCGGAAGGAAAAATACATGCGCTACAAGGATTTGCTTTGCGCAATTCCCGGTTTAAAATTCCAAAAGATCAACGGAGATTGCAACTATAGTTACTTTCCGGTAATTTTAGATTCGGAGGCGACGCTGCTCAAAGTCGAGAAAGCACTCAATGACGAACATATTTTCCCACGAAGATATTTCTATCCCTCGCTCAATACCTACAAGGACCTGATTCCTTATGCGGGCATGCCCGTATCGGAGGACATTGCAAGCCGTATTCTCTGTCTGCCGCTGTATTATGACTTGACCAAAGAGGAGGTAAAGCGTATTGCAAGCATCATTAACAGCACCCTGGCATAATGAAAAAACTACTGTTATTGGGCGGCGATGCGACTTTGCTGCCCGTTATCAAGTCTGCTAAGGCGAGGGGTTATTGTGTCATCACCTGCGATTATCTACCTGACAACATTGCTCACAAGTACTCCGACGAATATATAAACTACAGTACTACAGACAAAGAAGGGATTCTTACATGGGCCGAAGCAAACAAAATTGACGGCGTACTGACATTTACGGATTCAGGCGTTATCACGGCTGCATATATCTGCGACCGAATGGGATTGGCCCGACTGGGCAGCTATGAAGCTATTGAGATCATACAGAATAAGGATCAATTTCGAACGTTCCTCCGCGAAAATGGTTGCAATGCTCCTTTATTCCGGAAATATACCAAACGAGACATGCCCGAAATGGAGCCGCTGGATTTCCATTTTCCGGTCATGATCAAACCGGTCGATGCTGCCGGCAGCAAGGGAGTAACAAAGGTCGTCGCAAAAGAGGATTTGTGCAGTGCCTGCGAGTATGCGCTGGAATTTTCCACCCGCAAAGAGATTATCGTGGAAGAATTCATCGATCCGGTCGGTCCTCAGATTCATGGTGACTGCTTTGTAAAGGACGGTAAAATAGTCTTTATCTATTTAGGTGATCACCATTTTGATGCCGGTATAAACAATCTGGTCCCGGTATCGACCACATGGCCCTCGGTTCATTCGGAAGAGACGCTGAAAAAAGTCGAGCAGCAAATTCAAATGTTCATCAACAAGGTCGGTTTTATGAATGGCTGCATGAATATCGAAAGCAGAATCAGCAAGGCCGACTCAAAGGCTTATTTGATTGACGTCGGAGCGCGCAGTGGAGGAAACTATACACCTTATGTAATTCAGTACGCTTCCGGTTTCAATTTCATTGAAGCAATGCTGAATTTTTCCATGGAGCGCAAACCGTATGCCCAGACCGTAAATAAGCAGGGATTCTTCGCCTATCTTGTCATTCATGCCGAAAAGGACGGAATCCTTGCTAAGGTAACGATCGATGATCGCCTGAATGACAAGATTGTAGAGCGTCATGATTATATACCTGCTGGAGGTCATGTCCGCTCTTTCCGGGGAGCAAATGCGGCTATCGGTATTGTAATCGCCAAATTCGACTCGATGGATGAGATGCAGCAGGTATCCAATCATTTGAATGAATATATCCACGTCGAGAGTATTCCTCTCGTCGTGTGATACTCACCTTTGACAGGACACAACGGCGAAAGATATAACGCTAAAATCAAGTTTCTTACATATACTCCGTACAGCTTATGAAACTGGCAATCATAGGAGCTTCCCCCGGACAATATTACTTATGTAAAAAAGCTCGGGAGATGAATATAGAAACCATATGTTTTGCATGGGAAAAAGGTGCCGTGTGCAAAGATATGGTTGACAGATTCTATCCCGTCTCCATTACCGAAGAGGAGGAAATCCTGCGTATCTGCATGCAGGAAAAAATCGACGGCATCGTATCCAACGCATCAGACAAAACCTCTGAACTGGTAGCTTTCATTGCTGAAGCCATGAATCTTCACGGTACGAAAAGAAGTGTCATTAAAGCGACAAGAGATAAAACCTATACTCGTGAAATATCCCAACACGTTGAAGGTCTGACACCGATACGTTATTACAACTACAAGGACGGTTCTCCGAGGTTTCTACCGTGTGTAGTAAAACCGGTTCCTGGAGCAGGTAAGAGAGGCGTTTCTTTCGTCAATACGGTTGTCGAGTTTCGACAGGCCGTACGTTATGCAGAGGCGGAACCGCACGAGGCCATTCTGATAGAGGACTTTATCGAGGGCCGAGAGGTTTCGGTTGAAACCATTTCTTTTGAAGGCAGGCACCACGTCATTCAGATTACGGACAAGCAAACGACAGGCGCCCCTCATTTTCTGGAACTGGCGCACCATCAGCCATCGACCGTAAACCCGAAGGTACGTGATAACATTTTGAATACCATCCCACGTCTGCTCTCCGCCGTCGGTTTCGAGAATGGAGCCACCCACACAGAGTTAAAAATCGACAGCCAGGATCATATTTATCTCATTGAGATTAATGCCCGAGGAGGAGGAGATGAAATATCCAACCAACTTGTCGAATTAAGTACGGGTTACGATTATGTCCGCGGTATGATAGAAGTCGCACTCGGTATTTTCAGGGTTCCGACAATAACAGAGAATCATTGTTCAGGAGTCTATTATCTATGCGAGCAAACCGCATGTAGGCTACCGTTCTTCAGAGCTGCAAAAGGCAAACCGTGGCTGGTAGAGATGACCATGGACTTGGACAATTTCCACCTCACCGCTGCAGCAAGAAACAGGGATCGGAACGGATATCTGATTTACCGGTCGGACCACAGAATCACGGATTTTATCGACAATGAATAAACTACGCGAAATAGGCGGTGGGAAATGGATATCTTCTGCCGAAATCGAAAAAATCAACCGGACGGAGTCTTCGGATGAATTCGTCCTCATTGCCTCCGATGAAATCCACCTATCGACTTGCAGAAGCGGATTACGGCTTATTGCAGAGGAATCAACCTCTAAAAAGATCCTCATCCCTTCATATACTTGTTCCACCGTCATAGAACCTTTCGTTGAAAATGGGTGGCAGGTAATCCCATATTCGATCCAGGGGAATCTTATGATCGACTGGAAAGACCTTAAAATAAAAGTCGACACGATTCAACCTTCTGCCGTACTTTTTCATTCCTATTTTGGTTTCGACACGGTCAACGATAACCCCAAATATATCAATAAGCTGAAAGAGCAAGGCATTTGTATCATCAACGATCTGACCTGTATCATGCTCTCCTCTTTCGATCGTCTGAAATCGGATTATCAGATAGGAAGCATCCGAAAATGGCTGCCGGTCCCCGACGGAGCTGTATTCCGGGGACCTCTTACCACCGGTCGGCTTGAGGAAGACACGGAACTTGTAATGGCGAAAATGAAAGCATTTATGTCCAAAAGCGACTATTTGGCAAAAGGTGAAGGCGATAAGGCGGCTTTTCTTAAGTCTTTTTCCGTGGCCGAGAAGATACTCGACTCGAGGCGGAAGCCTTACAGAATGTCTTCTTTGTCCAAAGCGATTTTCAACCATAAGGATTTAAAACAGATCGCCGACCGTCGAAGATCCAATTACGCGGTACTTTACAAACGTATTGTCAAATACAAGGCGCTATACCTTCCTTTCGGTTTGCCTGGTGAAAGAGTCGTTCCCTACTATTTACCGGTTATGGTAGAAAATCGCAGGGAATTACAGGCATACCTGGCTGGAAAAAACATCTACGCAACCGTATTGTGGACAATGCCCGAAAAATTCAGGTATACGTTAAGCGATAAAGACGCACAATTATATAACACCATCCTTTGCTTTCCCATTGATCAGAATTACGATAAGGCCGATATGGATTATATGGGAGACGTGATCGATCGTTATTTCAAGAATTAATCAGAATGGATTTCAACGCTTTCTATCTTCGTTCCCGGTTTTGGATAACGGATTACCTAAAAGGTTCCCCCATAGGGAAACAATACAATGATGTCAGGTATATCGACACCCATACCAAAGAACAGTGTGCATCGATCATCGAGCACAAACTGCATGCGCTGTTGATGCATGCGCAAAAGCACACCGAATTTTACGCTCGCTTCAGTAGCCTTACCTTGACAGACTATCCCATAATGAACAAGATGTTGCTCATCGAGAATATGAGCAGGATCCAGGTAGTTCCGTCGGAAATTCCGAGCCAGATCGGGGATGTTCATATTCAACGCACTTCGGGATCGACGGGAGTTCCCCTTGCTATTCCTCAGGATACGATCAAACGTCAGCGGCGAATTGCCGAATTAAAATATTTCGGCCACATGGTAGGCTTTACCACGCATGAAAAACTCGTACACCTAAGGACTTGGAACAAATGGCAGAGCAAGACAAACAGCCAAATCAGATTAGAAAACATCATCCCGTTCGATATCAGCAAGTTCGGCCCTGAGGACCTGGAGAATCTATGCAACCTTCTCGTAACCGAAAAAGTAGTTTGCATACGGGGGTATTCGACGACAATTGCCAACCTGGCGACATATGTCAAAAATGCTCCGACAAAATGGAGATTTCCACATCTCAAGGTAATCATAGCCGGAGGCGAGGCTCTGTACGATGATGTCAGGCAAATGGTAAAAGAGTGCATGCACTGCGAAATTATTTCGCAGTATGCAGATGAAGAATGCGGCATACTTGCTCAGGAAAAAGTACCGACAAAAAGCACGGACAACGTGATGTATTTCAACCATTCCAGTTATATCTTCGAGATTCTGAAATTGGATAGCGTTGAACCTGCTGCCTATGGAGAAGTCGGACGCATCGTCATCACCGACCTTCACAATTATGCCTTTCCGCTTATCCGTTATGATTGCGGCGATACCTGCATCATGATGCCGCCCAACGAATACAGCAACGGGTATCCCGTGATTGACAAACTGTACGGACGGCGTTTTGATCTCACGTATTCAACTGACGGCAAGGCCGTATCCCCTCTTGCATACGGCCGCATACTTAAAAACTACGACATCGTTTCTCAGTGGCAATTTGTACAACTCGATGAGAAACGATATCAGCTAAGGCTGATGTTGAAATCGGGTTCAATAGAACAACTGTCGGAGGCGATAGTACTCTTTAAGGAGATTCTCGGGAAAGATGCGGATTTGGAAATAAAAGAGGTGGAGGATATCCCCATACTCTGTTCCGGCAAGCGAAAACCGGTCATAAATAAATGGAAAAACATATAAACAATCGGAGCATGGAGGATAGTCATCCCTTGCTGTTAACGGTCTGCTGCACCTCATACAACCAAGTCGACTATATCAGGCAATGTCTCGAAGGAATTGTCATGCAGCGGACCTCTTTCAGATTCGAAGCTGTCATACACGATGATGCATCGACGGATGGGACACAGGATATTATCAGGGAATATGCCGAAAAATATCCCGCGATCATTAAACCGATCCTGCAACAGGAAAATCAGTTCTCCAAACACGACGGATCCCTGCGCAGGATCCTGATCACAGCCTGTAAAGGGAAATATACGGCCAACCTGGAAGGAGACGACTATTGGACGGATCCGCTCAAACTCCAAAAACAGGTTGATTTTTTAGAATCCCATCCTGATTACGGCATGGTAAGAACGAATTTCAGCCGGTATTATCAAAATGAGAACAGGCTTGAACCCGGTATGTTCGAATCGATGCTCAATATGACCGATACACATCAGGACTACATTCTTAATGCTCGCTTCGCGGGCCCCTGCACCTGGGTATACCGAACCGAATTCGACAGGAACAGGCCCATTTTTGACACCTCCAGGTATTTCGGAGGGGATTTGGCACTTGTTCTTGAAATAAGCCGCTTATCGAAAATAAAATATTTAGGCGACAATACGGCTGTCTACAGGATTCTCGGCAAAAGTGTCAGCCACATGGTTTCCGCGGAAAAGACCCTGCTTTTCCTGATCAGGCTGAAGAATACCCGCCTGCTTTATGCCAAGCTACAACCGCTCGGCTTCAGGATGAAATTCTGGGCGACCGTCTGCCGCTCCTATAGGAATAAATACAAGTCGGCGCATCGGTATAAGGATTGGTTCAAGGCCTGCGCAACAGATTTCTACGAATTGTTGTTTGCTCGTAACGAGTATTTCGGATAGACAATATGAATATACTCTTTTCCTGTGACGAATACCCTCCGGTAAAAAGCGGAGGGATAGGTACCGTAACGAAGATAGTGGCAGAGGAGCTGGCCCGAAGAGGGCATAGGGTATATGTAGTCAGCGGCGTTTTACCGGAAGTGACGCTGCCTGCCTACACAATCGATAATGGTGTCCGAATCTATCGCCTCTCCTATTTCAGTAAGTTTGCATGGATATTCAAAAATGCTGAAACAGGCGTGGAAACACTTTCGCTGAAATTACTTCAGAGATCGGGATTGCTGGCCAGACTGGCTCAAAAAGAATTTGTCAAAACCCATGAATTCATTAGAAAAATTATTCGGGAAAAGCAAATCGACCTGGTTGAATTTCCTGATTACCTGAAGCTTTCCGATTATTATAAATCTCGGGTGAAGATCGATTTTCCTAAATACGATATTCCTGTGGTTGCCCGTGTCCACGGTAGCCAGTCATTTGCTTCCTATTACCGGAATGGAAACATCCAAGCGGTGGACAGGTACAATGACTCCTCCTTTTTCAACCACGCTACAAGGATTCTTGCGGTAAGCAGGTTCTCCGCAAATTTTGTAAATGACAAGTTGGGCATAAAACGGAAGATCGACGTGATCTACAATCCACTCAATTTGAAGGGACTTCTAAAGATGGCAGAGGCTATTTCCAAAGGAGGTGAACGCACCAAAAACATTGTTTTCCTGGGAAAGGTCGTGGAAACCAAGGGCGCTTTCAAACTTATCGAGGCTTACAATAAATTAGCACTCAAACATACTGATTATAAGTTGATAATGATTGGAGGCGGAGAGATCGACAAAGGGAAGTCCATGGTAAAACAGGAGCTGCGGGATCAGGTAATATTTACCGGTTATCAACAGAGAGAAATAGTCTGCAGGTACTTGAAAAATGCTACTTTTTGTGCAGTCCCCTCATTTTTCGAAAATTTCAGTATGGTGGCTTTGGAAATTATGGCATTAGGTAAGGCGCTGATTTTTACTGCGGCGGCATCCGGCAGGGAGGTGATCGAGGACGGCGTTGACGGCTTGCTCGTTGACCCGCATGATGCGGATGAGATTTGTAAAAAAATGGAAATGCTCGCAGAGAATGAAACTTTAAGGGAAAATATCGCCCAAAAGGCAGCTGAGAAAATCAGGAACTATTACACCATTGATACAATCGTTTCCGAGCTCGAAGCATACTACAGTCAACTTATCGAAACTCATGCGTAAGATCAGCATAGGATTCAAATCCGTACTATTCTTTCCGATCATCGGCCTGCTTTATTTGCTGATCGGTACCCGCAGACGCAATCTCATTCAGAGCGATGCAGGTAAATGGAGCGAATGGAAGAAAGGTCCGTATGGTTTCACCGGCCTGATTTATCTGTTTGCCGTATACAAAGAGTTCCGTTCTTTGTACTATTATCGGGTCGGTCCTGCAGGAAATCTATTTTCCGGTATCATTAAAGGGGAAAGTTGCCTTTATTTACGTTGCCCGAAAATTGGAGCAGGTTTTTTAGTACAGCATGGATTCTCCACCATCATCAATGCAGATTCTATCGGAGAAAACTGCAAGGTATTCCAGCAAGTTACCATTGGTTATAATGGAGACCGTCGGCCCACGATCGGAGACAACGTTATGATTTGTGCCGGAGCCAAGGTTTTAGGCGGTATCACCATCGGCAGCAACGTCATCATCGGTGCGAATGCAGTTGTAGTCCACGATGTTCCCGACGGCTCAGTGGTATGTGGTGTACCAGCAAAGGTGATTGGCCGTGTGGCTTTCGTTGACAATCTGAAATAAGGATCATGCTGGAAAGTATAGTTGTATACTCATTCACAGCTTTGATTTTATATCAGCTGGCACTACCCTATTTGAATCCGAACTGTTCCCGCAAGTTTTGGACGGCCGATATGATTTGGTCGGTGATCGTTTTCGCATTTATAGCGGGAGCACGTTATAAGGTGGGAGTGGATTACATAGGGTATTTAAACAGTTATAACGAGATATTGTCGGGCGAAGAATTGTACAGAGATGATTTTGAAATCGGGTTCCTGCTTATTTCTCGGTTACTGGCAATTCTGGATGCGCATTTTTTCTTCTTCTTTGCATTATGGGCATCGGTTCAGATCGGATTTGTGTATTCAGCAATGAAAGACAGCCGTTACATAATACCTTACCTGGCACTGTGTATCATGCTTGGGCCCTATTTCCTAACCTGGATGAACGGCATCAGGCAAACGGTTGTAGCCTGTGCGTTTGTATGGGCTGTCCGATTTATAAAAGAGCAGAGACTCAAACCGTATCTGCTTTTCATTGCTCTTGCATATACCATTCACCATTCCGCATTGATTCTTTTACCTTTCTATTTGCTCGGAAGGAAAAAGGAAGTTTCAGACACGACAGCAAAAAACCTGATTATCCTATTCATATGTATTTTTTTAGGTTCTACTCCTACTTGGATCAGCTCCCTTTCTTTTTTGGGTCCGCTTCTGGATACGGTCGGATTTGACAGATACGGAGGAGTTTTCGATGCAATGAATGAAGGTGTGACCAAATTGGTAAGATTCGACTGGGGACCCACCAAGATCGCGGCTCTGCTGCTGGAAATCTTGATTATCATCTATTATCCGAAGATGAGGAAACAGTTTCAGCAGACCAAGATCGATATGTTCTTTCTACTTTTCTTTATTGGAATATGCTGGTATTATCTGGTGATGAACACGGTCCATCAAATGATCCGCCCTACGGAGTATTTCACCATATTCCGCTTGCCTATGACGGCCTATCTTCTCTATTATCTGAAGAAAGTGATCAGGCGGGAAGACATCTTCCTTTTCGCCTGTATACTTTGCTTTTCCTACATCGCCATTACAATTTATAAAGGGTATATTAATCCGGTAGACAGTTATTCGACGGTTCTCTATCATTTCTTCTTTGAAAAGGTGTGAAAAAGCTGCTAATTATTAACAAAGCCCCTTACGGCTATTTGATCGATTCGTACAAATGGTGCCTGAACCTGAGGGACAAATACGATGTCACATATATCGGATTGGGCTTGCCTGACCCCGGGGTAGATACCGACAGAGTTAAGGTCATTTCGGTTCGGTCCCGAAAGATGAGATTCCTCAACGGTATTTCATTTTTTGCAACATGCCTTTATCATCTGATTCACTTCCAAGGTATCGTGATCGTCGTTTTTTTTGAGCGGTGCGTAATACTCAAAAAGATTCTACCCCGGAAAACGATGCACCTGGACATCAGAACGCTATCCGTAAGCAAAAATGCAGTATTCAGGCAGCGCTATGATTACCAAGTTAAACAAGCAGTTGCCGTTTATGATTCTGTTTCGACAATATCGGAAGGTATACTGAAAAAGCTACCTATCGGAAAAAAGAAATCTGTGATTCTGCCTCTCGGTTCGGACGTGATCTCTACCGCAAAAAAACATTATGAAGATATTCGACTGATATATGTCGGTACTTTTGACGGTAGGGATTTGCATAAGACCATCGAAGGGTTGTCTCTGTTCATCATCCGAAATCCTCATGCCGATATTGTTTACCATATCGTAGGATTTGGGTTCGGCGATACGGAAAAAAAGCTGCGAGAGTTAAGCATGGAGCTTCGTCTCGAAAACAAGGTCGTATTCCACGGCAAAGTTCCACACGAAGCGTTATCAGGTATTATGATGCAATGCAACGTCGGCGTATGTTTCGTACCCATTACCGACTATTACAACATACAACCTCCTACCAAAACCTATGAATATGCAATGTCCGGTCTTTTCGTAATAGCTACTGCGACCGACGAAAATAAGAAATTGATTACCCAAGACAATGGCATCCTAATAAACGACACTGCCGAAGATTTCGCTTCCGCGTTGGAATATATCGAAGCAAACAACCATCTTTTTGCAGAACAAAAGATACGTGCATCATTGCAAGATTGTACATGGGAGGCCATCGTAACTGGTACAATGATCCCATTTTTGGAAACTTTATAATGAAAATATTGATTATTACGCCCGAGATACATCGTTTAGGTGGTGTAGCAAACCATTACCTCGGTCTTTCCCCATACTGGACAGAACACGTTTCATACCTGTTTTACGGCAAGCGCTCCGACAAAACGCCCACCTGGCTGACAATTTTATTGTATCCATATGATTATTTCAGATTTATATGGAGTTCGATTAGGGGAAAATACGATGTCGTTATTATCAATCCCTCCTTACGCAAAGCCCAGGTCATCCGGGACGGGTTGTTTCTACTCCTCACAAGAGCTTTCGGGAGGCCAGCAGTAACCTTCATTCACGGTTTCGATACGGATTATGCGGCACGGCTCGCCGAAAAAGGTAAATTATTCAGATGGTGTTATAATAAGTCCGCATTCATTTATACGCTCTATAGCGGCTTCCGAAATCAGTTGCAGAGAATCGGCATAACCTGCCCCATTGTGCTGACAACTACTAAAGTTGCGGATGAAATGTTGGCGGGAGTAACTATACCGGCTCGAAAAAATATCATAAACATACTCTTTGTAGCTCGTATCGTCAAAGAAAAGGGCATTTTCATCACGTTAAGGGCTTACGAGGAACTACAACCGAAATATCCGCAGTTACGGCTTACCGTATGCGGAGACGGCCCGGCACTGGCCGATGCAAAAAAATACACCGCGGACCGAAAAATCAAAAATGTCATCTTCAAAGGCAATATAACCGGGAATAAGTTACGCGACATGTACCTGGATGCAGACTTGTACATCCTCCCGACTTATCAGGAAGGCATGGCTACCTCGGTACTCGAAGCAATGGCGTTCGGCCTGCCGGTCTTGTCCAGACCGGTAGGAGGCGTCAGGGATTTCTGGAAAAACAAGGATATGGGATTCCTTATGGAGTCTTTAGACAGCCACGATTACGCACAACAAATAGAACAATTGATAGGAGACAGTTCGCTCGTAGAACATATTTCCACTTTCAACCGGCAATATGCCAGGGACCATTTTCTTGCTTCGAAAGTGACTGAAAAATTCGAAGATGACATCAAAAAATTTCTGACTGTATGAAACTCAATATATTGAGAGGGGGGGGGGATCTGCACGATACTTTATTACGCGATCGGATACTATCTGCCAAATAGAAACAATCCTATTTTAGGCGAATTGTCAAGGCGGTTCAGAGGAGCGCTTTGCCGTAGAATTTTTGCAAGGACCGGCAAATGGATAAATATCGAGAGCCATGTTTATTTCGGCAGGAACCAGATCCGTTTAGGAGAAGGGAGCGGTCTCGGCTCCCATTTTCACCTTCAGAATTGTGAATTGGAAATAGGGGATTATGTCATGATCGCTCCTAATGTAAAAATCTTAGGCGGCGGCCATAAATTCGAACACAAGAACGAATTGATCGGCAAGCAGGGTAATTATTCTAAAAGTCAATTGACTATCGGGGATGATGTTTGGATCGGAAACAGTGTTATCATCCTCGGGAAAGTTTCACGAATCGGGAAAGGAGCCGTTATAGGCGCCGGGAGCGTCGTTACTAAGAATATACCCGAATATGCCGTAGCAGCAGGTAATCCAGCAACTGTTATTAAATATAGAATATGATATTCAGGGAATCCATCAGACTGGCAGCAATCTGGATGAAATATTTCTATTCCACCAAATTACTTGGAATGGATATAGCCAGATCAGCAAGGATTTCTTTCGGAACGCATTTGGACAAGGTGTATCCGAGAGGTATCCACATCGGCGACGAAAGTTACACGGCATCGGGTGCGGCCGTTTTTACCCATGACTTTTGTAGAGGAATTCATGCCGACACCTACATAGGCAGGCAGTGCTTCATCGGAGCGAATGCCATCATCATGTGCGGGATCCATATTGGTGACAACGTTGTGGTCGGCAGCGGTGCAATCGTAACCAGGGATATTCCTTCTAACTGCATAGTCGCAGGTAATCCGGCACGAATAATCCGGGAAGGAATCCAAACCGGGAAATACGGACAGATCTTATAATTCATTCCTGCCGCTCCATGTTCCCAAAATTAGCCCGTACATACGAGCAGATAGTCCGATAAATGAGACGAACAGCGTTTTGGGTCAAGTACAATGAACTACGCTTCCGGAAGCCCACCATAATCAACCGCTTACAGAGTTTATTTCAAGAATCGAATTTAATCTAAAATTATGAACAAGGTTTCAATAAACGGGGTAGAAGTATACCCTTTTACCTCCGACAAAGAGTTGCTTGCGCATATAGATGCGCATAAAAGAATTCTTGTCGCTGTCAATGCGGAAAAAATACTTCATGCAACCAATCTGACACGCGAAATTATTAACCAAAACTGCGGTTATTGTGACGGCATCGGAGCGGTAGTCGCATTAAGAAAAAAAGGATATCAAAATGTAATCAAGATAGCCGGATGCGAGTTGTGGCTGAAAATAATAGCAATGACCTGGCAGCAAGGCAAAAGTTATTACCTGGTCGGCGGCACGCAAGCAGTAATTGAACAAACAGTCCGTCAACTAAAACAAGATTTTCCGAATATTATAATTGCGAATTATCGGAATGGATATATCAAGACGCAAGCAGAAAAAGAACTCTTGCTTAGAGATATCGAAGAACTGAGACCGGATATAATTTTTGTAGCAATGGGGTCGCCTAAACAGGAATTGCTGATGGCGGAGATGGCTGCAAGACACGACGCTATATATCAGGGCCTGGGCGGAAGTTTCGATGTTTACACCGGCAAAGTATCACGGGCTCCTGAATGGTGGCGAAAGCACCAGCTGGAAGGACTTTATCGATCTTTGGCCGGTTTTAAATGGTCGAAAATGAAAAGACTATTCAAAGCCATGCCTTTTTGGTGGAATGTTCTAACGAATAAATATTAATAATTAAAGTGGTATTACAATAAAAAAGACCTTTTACAGAGCCTTTTAGGTACGATCATAACATGTTGATACTTAAAAGATCATCACACGCCGAATATAATCGAACGATATGCATGAACCTGATATCGGTTGCAATTCATACCATACCCATGACAAATTACTTGTCTTGTTGCGCGCTGGACTTCACACTCTTCCTGAGGAAGATATAACAAATATGCGATTCGGGGAAACTGACTGGCCGCAGCTCTACAGATTGGCTGTCAAACACGGAATATTGGCGATCATATGGGATGGATTGCAGCAATATGTTACGCAAAGACGAATTACAACTACAGAAGAGCCGGATCGAAACCTGAAATTACAATGGGCATACAACATAAAACAAATCGAAGATAAATATCAGCGGCAATTGTCCATAGCCAATGATTTGTCCGACCGGCTGTTTCGGGAAGCAGAGGTCCGTATGGTGATCTTCAAGGGTCTTCCGTTGAGCAGTTGTTATCCGGTGCCGCAACATCGGGAATGCGGAGATATCGATTGCTGGATGTCGGGAGGATTCGCCGATGGAAATCGGTGGATCGAAAATCGAGGAATCAGGGTGAATTACGAAAATCCCAAACACGCCACATTTACCTATAAAGGAGTGAGCATTGAGAATCACGATACTTTTTTCGATACAAAGACGCATCGTATCGATCGAATTCTTGAGTGCGCGATGCATAACTTTATCGAAAAAGAGGGATACAGCCAGGATTCTCGCACCGGATTACAAACACTTTCTCCGACCGCACATGCTCTATTCCTGTTACGTCATACCTCGCGGCATCTACCGACAGGTATTGCGCTTCGTCATTTGACCGATTGGGCTCTATTTATTAAAAAACACGGTCATGAAATTAACTGGAAGGCGTTAATTGGAATTTTAAAACAATGCAATCTAATGACATTCTGGAATGCTTTGAACGGCATGATCTACGATTCAGGATTGGTCGATCGCTCCTTGCTTCCAGCGTTTCAACGAATACCAGATATCGAACAACGCTTACTGAATCATATTCTGGAACCGCCTGCGTTTGATACTGATTCCCGGATTCTCATTAAACGAATCAGGAATAAAATTCTACGCAGGCACAATCAAAAATGGATTTATTGCGATGTTCTTCATGAAGTATATCTGCTTCGCATCTGGCAATCATTTATAGCACATATCAGAAAGCCTGACTCCATTTAACAGGAATATCGGAATCTTTCAGAAAGCATTATATCGGGAATGAATTGCTTCATTCCCGCTTGTCGTTTATAATGGGTATTTGACCGTCGACTAAAGTCACCTATGGATTTCCCTTGCATCACAATATTACGTAAGCATCCGATAAATTGCATATTTGGAGTTATCAGCCTTGTCATCAGTATGTCATTAGCGTTAGTGACATGGTAGAGACAGCATAGTGTCCGTCAGTCGTGTGTCAGTAGTTGTAGTGACAGCCCAATGACAGTGCTTACGCAGTCATGACAGCGAGGAGAGGTTTATAATGCACTTGTGGTGTGTGCTTTTCGCCAGTTTTCAGGGAGTAGTTCAGCGAAGTCCTTCTTTCCGAGTTCGTATTGCGGCATTCTGGATAGGATGTCTTCCATCCATATCCTCGGATCGACCTGTGCGGCCTTGCAGCATCCGATCAGCGAGTATACGATTGCAGCTCTTACGGCAGCAGCATCGTTGCCGCAAAACAGATAATTTTTGCGTCCGATGGCCAGAGGTCTGATGGCATTTTCGACGAGATTGTTATCGATACGATATCGTCCGTCCAGCACATAGCGGGATAATTTAGGCAGGATGGCATAGGTATAAGCTATGGCTTTCCCGATACGGCTGGGGTCGAGTACTTGTCGATAGGTTTGTTCCAGCCATTTTTCAAGGGCTGTGATTAGCGGATATGCCTCCTTTTTGCGCTTGTCCCGGCGCTGTTCGTAGTCCAGCAGCGCTTCATCGGCCTGCCGTTCTATTTGGTAGAGTTTTCCGATGTATACGAGAGCCTCGGATGCCAGCGTATGGTTCTCCTCGAGCGCTTCGGTAAATTTACGTCGGGCATGTGCCCAGCATCCGAGCATCAGCTTGCCTTGCAGCCCCTCGAAGCGGTCGTAGACATTATACCCGTCGCTCTGGATCGCCCCCCTGATAATCTTTTAGGAGTTTCATTGCCGTGCGGGCACTACGGGAGCCCATGTCGTAGTGGAAGAACAGATTCCCCGCCACAGCATCGCGCACGCACCACATATAGCCTTTTACGGTACGATGTTTCTCGTTATCGATAATCGGCATCGTACTCTCGTCCGCTATGGCGTTTGCAACCCGCACACCATTCTGGAACCGGTGTGCGGGCTTTTTGTGCCCATATGTGAATGCTATTAAAGGCATTCGAACACCATTAAAACAGCCTTAAAACAAAATATACAAGAAAATAACCCCGTAAACTCTTTTCAGAATATACGGGGTTTCACAAAATTGACATCGCAAATAATGTATATGTAGCAAGTGCCTGCTATGGCCTTTTTTAATCACTTACAACTCATCTTTTATGTTTATCAATTTTGCGGCCAAAAAGAAGTTATAGAATTCTATTGATTATACAAGAAGATTCCGATAAATATTTCTGTAAATATAGCATAATTCTTCAAATTAAAATTGTGCTATCCGAAAAAATAACGGGCGGGGCGATGCATTACGCGAAGTAGGTCGTGGAAAACCCGTAAGCAATAACACAAAGCCCACGCCCGTTAAGGTCGTTGCTCTTGAAAACACCTCGCCCCTGCGGGCGCGGGACTGTGAATCTGCCGCTTACTGTAAATTTCCACGTTTACTTCGCAGCAAATGCTGCCCGTCTTTCGACGGATAGCAATACAAAGATATAAATAAAAAATAGATTCCGAAGAAATCCCGGTATGTTTTTTCCAATAAACATCACTCAATCACACAAATAAGATGGAAACAGGTCATTTTGTTTGCCGTAGATAATTCCTTATGCAATGGTCGAGCCATTTGGCCGTCAAAAATACAAATACAGATGGATAGATTGTTACGCACATCTTTATATCGGGCTTTGTTAAAATCGCCGACTCGGAAAGTCGTTTCGGAAAACAGATTGCGGAACTACTTTCACGATTTTGCACGACAGGTCACAGCCATCGGCGACGATACGGATGCTCTATCGGCATTAAGAACCTTGAACTACGCGCATGTTCAATTTCACTCCCTTCTTCGCCGGGTTTCCGAGCAGGGCACTCCACCGCCGCATTATCTATCCCGGTTTATCGACATGGCTATCGAATTTATCCGCATGGAAAAAGAATTGTTGTATTATCGCCTCGAACATTCGCAGTATTTCATCTCCGGGTCCGCCCCTCAGTCACCGCTCTATTGGTCGAAGGAGCATTCAGCAATCAGCGTTTCGGAAATCCTTTGCGGGCTCGATCGGATGACCCCGAAGCCTTTGCTGCTGGCCGACGGTACGGCCGCTCCGTTCAATCTGGTCGTTCGGGTCTTCGAGGATACGTTGCATGTCAAACTCGGCGATCCGACCGATGTCAAACGCCGTGTTCTGGAGCGCAAAAAGGATCGCACGAGATTTACCGAGGCATTACTTTACATCTTGAACAAGGAGGACGAATAACGATTTTTACAGTAACTTTTTATATCCACCCGGATATTCGGGTATGCAATTGGGAATCCTAAAAAGGGCCAACTTTACCGCCGAAATCCATACATGCATATTATTAGAGATGGTCTTGAAGTGGCGCTCGATGAAGACGAAAACGTGACGGTTTTTTATTCCTTGCTGCCCGGCGATTTCAACGTGGCTGGATGACTGGACGAAAACTATATTTACAAACGAAAATGAGAACTGACATCAAGCGCCCGCAACCTTGACGAAGCTTTTCTTTATATGAAATTCACCCTACCGAAATTGAGCGATTTATCAATTGTAAAATCAACTTTGGTTTTTAGGATTACAGCAATTATCTTATTTTCAATATTAAAAGATTTTTTGCCTATATTCTGCATATTTTGTATCTTTGTATCGGAGTCTTTGACAAGTTAAATGGAATGTAAAGGACACGCGATGTAGAGTTGACAAATCATTACCTCGGCTTTTACCACACACTGTTTGTCAGATAGTTAGATTTAATTAGTACTTTTGACATCAAAAGTACATAAAATTCCCGCGGGCGAAACCCGCGGTTAGTTACCGACCGAAAAGCGGCAATACCATGCGGCCAATCCGCATTGTCAGATCGAACAGAAGAACGTCACCAGAAACGGGACGCTGAAATCGAGCGCACAGCCGTGGAAAATCGAAACCACGGCATAGGGCCGCCCGGCAGCCTGCGTGATAATAGGCAGCG
>ERZ791903.872-NODE-872-length-34952-cov-5.446399_pt1 | contig 34952 bp, 45 predicted proteins | sample MGYA00510148_ERZ791903 | MGnify/ENA primary metagenome ERZ791903 (study PRJEB30046, sample SAMN00792080) | human gut metagenome | study: EMG produced TPA metagenomics assembly of the A metagenome-wide association study of gut microbiota in type 2...
AGCGAGCTGAACAAGAAAGCCTACGTCCACATCGAGGACTGGCGCAACCGCCCCTTGCAGGGCGGGCACTATCCATACGTCTACGTGGACGGCACCTTTGCTACGCACGTGGATCGAAAAAGCCGGTTTTTGCTGGCAGCCAAGGTCCCAAACGGCACGGCCGAAGCAGTCAGAGATAAACGGCGGCTGCATCGTGGCAGCCGCCGTCTACCTTATTCAATCTCCTGTTCCAAATCAGCAAACGGATTTGACGCAAAAAAACTGAATCGTAATGTCCCAGCCATCTTTGAATTTTTCATATGAAAATGAGTTTCATATACCCCAAACTCCTATAGGCCAACTTACAATTTTATTCAGTAAGGGATTATCCTTTGATATATATATCGCCGCCACCCATATAGCAAGCCAAATAGCTCCGCGTATAAAGCCCTCTATTAACATATTGCCAAGATCTGTGTTATACTTAAACCTCTTGATAAAAATTGGAACGAACAAAATCAAATCAAGCGTAACCATTTCAAATATACTGCCGGAATTTCCAATAATACCGACAATCTGAGGAATAAGTATTGCAATACAGATTAGCACATATCGTATGGTCATAGGATTTCTTTTCCTTTGCCTTTTCATCCCTTGTACCTCCTTGACTAAGCTAATTAAAAAGCGGGATAATGTTATTTGTCGTGGTTCGAACGGCATCAATTCCTGCGCCGACCATATTTGTTATCCGGAACCATGGTTTAGGAAGTGTTACGATTTCCTTGATTGGCGACAACGCCCTTTGTGACGAAAACACATTGTATTTTAACACCTTTTGACCTCGTCTTTGAATGTAAATTCATGGACTTGGTTTATTTGCTCTACAAGTTCCTCGCTGTATTTGACAACGATTATGTCATTTTTGAGCCCTGCGAGCTGTATAGATTTGTCCTTTTCGTCCTCACTCAGCTCATGCCCGGAGAACAGCAGATAGATCGACGGTGAACTGCCAGCCCCAAAGTGTCTATATTCTACACGGACAATGTCTTTCAGCTCCCCCCAAGATAGTCCCTTTAGGCGCTTGCCGGCAGATGTACACTCTATTCCATTTTCATCGATTCTTGCCTTCGCCATGTATGCACGAAAACCGGTATACACAACTACCGATGTTGATGTTAGGGTAAGAACTGCTGTTGCCGCGAAAAAAAACATTGATTTTCCGTCATCAACTTGGGTAAAACCGTATATCCCAAAAGCCGCCATTGCCGCAAAAATGGGTGTTAGGATGAATATATGGCATAGCCTGCGTCCATCCGAATAGCGGACGACATACTTTTCTCCGGAACTATTCTGCTTAAGTGCCATATATTCTCCTCTCGTTTTAATAAGCTGCCGTCCTTGTTTAATCGAAAGCCATAGGCCAAAATAGGATTTTATCGATCAGCGCAATGCTTACCCATATGTAGCCCGTTTTTCTTGAATATGTACGCCTTGGTTTTCTGATATACCCAGGCTGCTTTGAGTATCTGCGTCTTGATTTTCTCATAATGTATGCTCCTTGCTTTGCATTTACCTAAACAGAGGTATTATGTTGTTTGATACGGTTCTTATTGAATCTATTCCTGCGCCGACCATATTTGTTATTCTAAACCATGGTTTAGGCAAAGCAATATATCCCTTTAGTGGCATCATTGCTCTTTGCGCAGAATAAACATTATAGAATTTCGATTTCCTCAGCATTGAAAAAGACGATTTGCATATACGGGAAACTTTTCCTGCCTTGGCTGCTGTTTGCCCAATGGCCTGTATGCCTCCGCCAATAGAAACGCCTGTCGATACCAAGTCCACAACATCGTAAATCGTTTCGGCGACTTTTTGCCCTGCTTCACCTCCAACTTTTTTGCCGAGAGTTCTCACTCCTATTCGAATAATATTTTCTTCCAATATGGACTCTTTTCCAATGAAGTGGTCAACAACTTTGACTCCTCCGGAAAAAATTGTGGCCGCTCCATTTATTATCATGGCAGCACCTGCCGCAATTCCCACACCTGTCACAGCTGTTGCGGTGGCCATTGCTGCTCCCGCAAGAACCTGCGTGATACCGCTGGCAATATCCAGCACGCCGGACAGCCACTTGGGCAGATGTCCGTCTGCGTCGCTGTAGTTAACGGGATTGTTGTAGCAGTATGCAAACAGATTCTGCGAAGTGGCACCGCGGTTGTCGATAAGGCCATCTGCACTAATAAACCGCCCGAACTCCGGGTTATAATAGCGGCTGTTGAGATAATAAAGGCCCGTCTCGGTGTCGTAATAATACCCCCGGTAGCGGAAAGGATTCTTGTCGCCCACGGCGTAGCCGGCGGCGTTGGTGACAGTGCAGTTGCCCCAGGCGTCGTAGCTGTACTTGGCCACAACTTGTCCGGTAGCAGCCCGGACAATGGCGATAACATCCCCCTGCAGGTTGTAGAGATAGTAGAACAGCATGGTCCCGTTGGCAAAGCCCACGCGCTTGCCGGTGCTGTCGTAGAAGAACCGCATGACGGTATCCCCGGTCTTTTGCGCCAGGACCTGGCTGCCGTTGAGGAAGAATTCCGTGGTGGTACCGTTCACCGTTTTGGATGTTCTGATGCCATCGGCGTTAGTCCATATTTCAGCCCCGATAAGGTAATGCCGGACGCAAGTACTATCTTTCCTGTCCTGCGTACAGATTTAAAATTTGGTGCAGCCTTTTCCGCAGTTTTTTATATTTGGCAATAAAAAGTCCGCCCGACTGCTTTGCCACATAAATTTTCTTTCCGCCAAAGGAAATACCTGCCACAAGTCGGCCGTTTTTGAGCCCCTGCTCCATGTTACAGTTGACCATTTTCCGAAATGTCGGTGTGATGCGGTCCACACAGAAAATTGAGATCATGTTCACATAGGCCGTAATTACATCTCGGCCGCTCTCGCCCGTGAGGATGTCCGTGATTGCGTTGTTGGCGGTTTCCGTCAGTTCATCCGTCAGTTCCGGTACGCGAATGACGCTTACACAGTTCCATTCGCTGCACTCCAGTGTATCGGCGTATACGGTCACTGCTCCTTCGGGCTCCAGCGAAGCTATCTTCAACAAGTGATACCCATTCTCTATCAGGGAACCATTCAAAAAACGTGAAAATTCTTCATACGAAGGATGTGGGCTCGCAAATACCTCGGCTTTTACCGGCTTGGACTTTATGCCGCCAAATATCGGGAGAAGTATTATTAGTAAGAGTCCTGATACACTAGCTATGACGAATGCGACTTGCACAATGACGCCCATTGCGTCAGGAAAAACAGCGCAGAGAATAGACCCAGGAAAAACTATAACTATTGAGACTATGCCTACTGCGATGATGATATTAAGAATACATTCTTTAGTTTTATCGTTCATTTTCTATTCCTCCCTATACGTCACTCTGTGGGAGGAAAAATTGCAATGGTAGGCAGTTGCATCTTTCCCCAAATATCGACAAAAGAGCGTTTGATGTCATCAGTTATAAGCAATATTGAGGATTGAATCACGGTTTGCAATTCGGATTTTACTGCATACTTACCTGCAAAACAACTAATAAACTTTTGCGGCTTGAACCAACCGTTGTTTGTTGGAACTATATTCCCTGCAACAGATCCTGTCGCAACGGAAATAGATCCATTTATGGCTGTATCGCTTACCACGGATAGCGTGGAGTTTATAACATTTGATTTTGTGACTTTCTTTGTAGATACTTGCCCATTGATTTGTGCGGCTACTGGAACATACGATAGCACTTGATTTGTTAAGGATTCAGCAGCTGCGCTTGCATATCCCGCTGCCAAAATATTTCCGGTAGAAGCTAATACTCCGCCATAGACAGCGCCGCCAATGGCAGCGCCGATGACACCGTCATTCCATTTATTTCCGCAAGCGAGATTAGATATAATTTTTGTCAGCCCCCCGGCAATAAAACCTACCACTGCACAAGCAAGTACCCAGCCTTTGCCGTCGCTATCTGTCCGGTTTACAGGATTATTACTACAGTATATAAATAAATTATTCCCGAAGGTGTCATTGTTTAACTGCCCGTCCGCGCTGATGAATCTCCCGAACTCCGGGTTATAGTACCGGCTGTTCAGATAGTACAGCCCGGTCTCGGTATCGTAATAATACCCCCGGTAGCGGAAAGGATTCTTGTCGCCCACGGCGTAGCCGGCGGCGTTGGTGACGGTACACTTGCCCCAGGCGTCGTAGCTGTACTTAGCCACGATCTGCCCCGTGGTGGCCCGGACAATGGCAATAACATCCCCCTGGACATTGTAGAGGTAGTAGAACAGCATGGTCCCGTTGGCAAAGCCCACGCGCTTACCGGTGCTGTCGTAGAAGAAACGCATAACGGAATCCCCGGTCTTTTGCGCCAAAATTTGGGTGCCGTTGAGGAAGAATTCCGTGGTGGTGCCGTTCACCGTTTTGGACGTTCTGATGCCGTTATGATTATTTCAAGGAACCTCAGTTAAAACTCGGCATTTTCTTGTACTTTTCCGATATTGATACCTGGTGTATAGGCACCGTCTCCCCGGTATGCACAATTCTGGTCTGTGTCATCCTCAAATCGAATGATATACAGCGACCGTATTCCCACATTGCCTGCATCGGTTGTGTCCGCCATTATAATTTCCATCGCAAGTCGATATTTGTCCTGCGTTGTCTCAATATCATAGGTTGAATAGTATCGCTTCCAATAGCGTCCCGTCCCGTCATCATTATTCCCTGCAATAACATTGGGCCCGGCCCAGTCGTTATACGAAGCCATCGTCCCATGAAAATAATTGAACATTGCTTGGATAGATTCATCTGCATTTTCCGCTTCTTTCAGCGCATTTTCGGAAAACAACGCCCTCACAGCATCAATATCCTGCGTTTGGATCGCGTCAATTAACTTTTCAAATTGCTTGTTGGCGATGGATTCATCGTCCATCATCAAAAAGCTTTTTCGCATACTGCAGCCGCATAAAGAACCGGATGCCAATATCAGAATCAAACCAACGATGAGTAATAGCAATAATGTTTTTTTCATATAAGCACCCCAATATCATTTATTAAAGTGTAAAACTAGCAGTATAAAAACCTTTGTTGCTTTAATGCATCCACGGCTCCAGGGCCGCGCAGACGGGGGCATAATGAAACTCAGCTATGCGCTGCCGGAGTACTGCGTGGGCTGTCTTGCGTTCCCGGGCTGCATTGTAGCCCGGGAGATTGTCTGCGTCTGCGCCCACTTGCTGTGCACACTCCCAGATCATAGCGCCCACGGCCTTGTCAATGGCCCAGTTTTCAACCAATATTTCCGCGCATGCCCATGCCTCTCCGAACTTCCCCAGGGAAAACAGGAGTGTAAACAAATCGTAAATATCCCCGGCATTATGCAGTTCCGCCCAAAACGGCTGCAGCGCGTCTTCAGCTACCTGCGGTGGCTCATTTAAAGCAATAACTGAAAAGCAGAATGGGAAAACCGGGTGTGACCCAAGTGCTTCCCGGATGTACGCAACAGAATCCTTGTTCAGCACCGGTGCAAGCAGTTCCTTGGTTTGCGTGTAGTTCCCATTCCAATACGTACATATGCCCATGTTGTATGCCAGTGCGCAGCTTCCGCGCTTTTCGTTTGCTTCCCGAAACAAGGCATATGCATCCTGATATTTTTTATCCTGAAATGCCACAGCACCCAGGTTGCCGCAAATCACGGCATTTTGTTCTCGGGCCGCCGCCTGCCGTAAATACTTTACCCCCTGCGCCCACGCACTCACCTGTTTTCCGTTTTTTTGCCGTATCCCACAATAGCAGTAGAACACACCAAGATTGTTCAATGTGCAGCCATTTGGATAATGCTTGGCATTGTCACGAAAGAGCTCTTGCGCTTTGTCGAAGTCCTCATTTTTCAGCGCTGTCAACGCATTTTCATTTATTTCTTTGTAGTCGCTCTGCATAGTTTTCTACCTTTCTGACGCTTGTGGTATCCGCCTTTGCTGGTCATCATCGAAAATTGTTATCTGCAACATAGGCGGCAGACCCTTTCCGGGTCGCATTTTTCCGCCTGGATAAATGTTTACATATCCCTTTCCGTCTTTTCGGTTAACATCCCAATGCCCCCCTCCATGAGCCTTACTGCTTCCGGATGGTGCAGGAACCCATACGTTTCCCTTGTCATCAACCCAGCCATTTTCGCCGTTTTTGGTTTTCCCTCGCTTTGCGCCGCCTTTCGGAGGATGATACCCGTCATTTTCAGTCGGGGGATTTTTGCTTGTAACGACACCATCGGATCCGTCACTTTTATCATTAGCTTCTGCAGATTTATTGTTCTTGCAACTACGAAACCAACTGTATATGTCGGATATAATGTCGTTAACCATTTTGGCCGCAAGCACCGAAGCGCATAGATCGAATAAAATTTCGCCAAGTGCAGATGCAGCGGCAGCAATAACAAGCGAACGACCTGTTGGGTCCTTAAAGCATATTGGATTATTCTCACAGTAGGCAAACAAGTTGTAACCGAGTATGCTGCTGTTCAACTGCCCGTCCGCGCTAATAAACCGCCCGAACTCCGGGTTATAATACCGGCTGTTCAGATAGTACAGCCCCGTCTCGGTGTCGTAATAGTACCCCCGGTAGCGGAAGGGATTCTTATCGCCCACGGCGTAGCCGGTGGCGTTGGTGACGGTGCATTTGCCCCAGGCGTCGTAGCTGTACTTAGCCACGATCTGCCCCGTGGCGGCCCGGACGATGGCAATGACATCCCCCTGCAGGTTGTAGAGATAGTAGAACAGCATGGTCCCATTGGCGAAGCCCACGCGCTTGCCGGTGCTGTCGTAGAAGAACCGCATAACGCTGTCCCCGGTCTTTTGCGCCAAAATTTGGGTGCCGTTGAGGAAGAATTCCGTGGTGGTGCCGTTGACCGCTTCCGAAACGGCCGCAGGCGCGTCCGCAGCAGCGGCGGCCCATACCTACGCGGGGATCTATTGGGCGAGAAGCAGCAATACCAGGAAAAACGATAGCAGCTTCACGCTTTTGTGCATGCTGTTCCCGCATTTCTCGCGTTTTTTGTATTTCTTGTGCGCCGTGACAACAGTATAGCATACACTCCCGAAAAAAGACAGAATTATAATCGTGAAAAAACGAACTTTTGCCCGATATATGTGCGGCGGCAACCCCAAATGACAAAGGCTGACCACAAAAAAGCATGCACCCACCGAGCGAAAAAGTGCAAAGAAGAAATGACTCAATTTGCGGGTTTCCCGGTGGATCTCCACGTTCGTGGGACAGGCCCGCAGGCATTTGCCGCAGCGGACACATTTGTTCTTGTCGCAGTGAACACGCAGCAGATAAAACAGGTTGCCTTTTGTTAAGCCACAGCGTAACCGCCACAGCTTCAAACAGAAAAACAGCAGTGCCGAGGGGACGCGCTTGGAAAGCCCTCTGCTATTTTTCGTTCTTTCCTTCAGCCCTTGCCTCCGTCCTCTTTCCCCGCAGCACCCCCGCTTCCAAACCACCGCACAGCTCCACGGCAACGCTCAACAGCCTGTGGAACCCGATATAGGGCAAGGCAGCCATCCACGATGATCGCCTTGGAGTATTTCTGTATATATAATTTGGGATAGAGTCAAAATGCAGATTGCTCAACCCAAACCGCATAAAATAATAGCAAAGAAAAAAGGCGAGTTCCCGCCACCGATGGGATCGAGCGACTAAACCGTGGGATTGACCGTCTCAGAGGCCTGTGTGGCAGAAGGCAATCAGCGCTGCCGCCTGCTAAACAACATTGAAAAAACCGTAGGGAAAGCCCGTCTCAACAAGGAAAAAGACACGGCTGCATGCCGTGTCTTTTTCCGCAGGGGAATAAGGGGATAATAGGAAGTGGGAAAAGGGAGAAAACATTTTATTTTTCGCAGAGCTTTTGCAGCCGGGCGAAGCGGCGGTCGGTAAATTCCTGCAGCTCCTGAATGTCCTGCTCCGTCAGATGCTTGAATTTCTTGAAGCGGGTAACGAAGTCCTTCACGGGCCTGGGATTCTTAATGTCAACAGACATCTTGAACTCGCCGCTTTCCACCTCGTACAGAGGGGCGATATTGGTCTCCACGGCCATACGGGCCAGCTCGATGCTCTCGTCGGATTTGCAGCCCCAGCCGGTGACGCAGGGATTAAACACATGGAGATATACCAATCCGTTGTCCACGGTCAGGGCCTTCTCCAGCTTGCGGACCATATCGGGGATATAGGCCGGGCTCATGGTGGCCATATAGGGCACATCGTGCATGGCCATAATCATGGGGAAGTCCTTTTTGTTCTGCTTTTTACCACCATGGCCGTTGATAACGGGGGTGGTGGAGGTCCAGGACCCTTTCGTGGTGGAGCCGCTGCGCTGATAACCGGTATTCATATAGCCCTCGTTATCATAGCAGATGTAAATAATCTTGTCGCCGCGCTCGGCAGCGCCGGACAGGCACTGCATACCGGCGTCCACGGAGGCGCCGTCGCCTGCAAAGGCCACCACATTGACCTTGCGGCCGATGCGCTCATAGTGCATCTTGATACCGGCCAGCATGGAGGCGACATTATCCAGCAGGGGGAAGAACACGGGGCACTTGGCACCGGACTTCTTGTCCCAGCCCACAACGCCGACACCGCCCATGCATCCGGGAGGTACCGCGAAAATGGTGTTGGGGCCCATGACCTTCATGCAGGTACGCAGGGTCAGCTCAACATTGCAGCCCACACAGGCAGAGACGCCCGGAGAGATCTGATCTTCATAGGTCGCGAGTTTTTCAATAACATTCATCTCAGTGCCCTCCTTACTTTCTCTGCACTTCACGATTCAGCCAAACCGTGTCGTGTTTCTCGGCCTTGCCGTCCTGGGCAATGATCTTGTCGATGGCATAGTTAATATGCTCGGCCGTGATATCCTCGCCGCCCAGACCGGCGATGAAGGGGATATTGGGCACATAGGCACCGGCCCGGTTCATGGAGGCGCAGATCTCCTCGTAGATGATGCCGGTATTCCAGCCGAAGGAGACATTGCGGTCCACCACGCCGTAGGCACGCTTGCCCGCGAGGACCTTGGCTACACGCTCGGAGGGGAAGGGACGGACCATACGCATCTTCAGCAGGCCCACCTTCTTGCCCTCTGCACGAGCCTTATCCACGCAGTCCTTGGCAACGCCGGTCATAGATCCCAAGGTCACGATGACATAATCGGCATCGTCGCAGCGGTATTCCTCAACGGCGCCGCCGTAGCTTCTGCCGAACTTCTCACCGTAGACCTTGTCCAGCTCCTCGATGAGCTTCAGCGCGTTCTGCTGGGCCATCATGTGCTTGAGACGGTACTCGGTGAGCAGGTTGCCGTTGGTCAGGGGGTCAACGGCCATGGGCCGCTGCGGATCCAAAATGATATGCTCGGGCACATACTTGGGCAGGAACTGGTCCACCTTGTCCTGGTCGGGAATCTCCACGCGCTCGGACATATGGGACAGGTAGAAGCCGTCGAAGCAGACATTGATGGGCAGCAGGACATTCTTGTCCTCGGCCAGGCGATAAGCCATGATCATGGTGTCCAGGATCTCCTGGTTATCCTCCACATAAATCTGCAGCCAGCCGGCGTCACGGACGGTCAGAGAATCCTGAGGGCCGCCCCACAGGGTCTGGGGGGAGATCATCTCACGGTTGGCAACAGCCATGACCACAGGCAGACGCAGGGTGGAGGCCCGGAAGTAGGGCTCATACATCAGAGACAGGCCCTGGGAGGCGCTGGCGGTGAACACGCGGGAGCCGGCCAGGGAAGCACCGGTGACAACGCTCATGGCAGACAGCTCACTCTCCACCTCGCTGACGCTGCTGTCCAGGGTGCCGCCGGTCACGAAATCCGCCAGATACTCCACAATGGGGGTCTGGGGTGTGATGGGATAGGCCGCAATGATATCGGGGCGGCACATAGCGGCGCCGATGGCGGCGGCCATATTGCCGTTGATTACCTTGATCTCACCCATTATTCTTCCTCCTTCACAGGCTGCATCTCGATGGCGCCCTTCTTGCACTCGTGGGCGCAGATGCCGCAGCCCTTGCAATAGTCATAGCAAATCTCAAAAGAACCGTCCTCATGGCGGCGGATGGAGTTGACCGGACAATACATCAGGCACATGCCGCACTTGACGCACTTTTCATTGTCCATGACAGGTTTTCTGGTTCTCCACTTGCCGGTCTGGATAATGTGCAGCCCTTCGGGCCCGATCGGCACAATGTAATCACTGATAAATTCCATAGTCCCTATCCTCCTGTTAGTCAAAATAGTGCAGCTTTACTTCGTCATAGCCGCGGCGGAAGGTCTCCACATTCTTAGCGCCGAAGAAGCGCCCGATGACCTTCTCCAGCTCATCCTTATCCACCCAGCCGGTGGCCTTGGTGAAGGCACCCAGCATGATGGTGTTGGTGATGGGGCGGCCCAGCATCTCCAGTGCAATGGAGGTGGCGTCCAGCCATGCGGCGCACTTGACATTGGGATTGGTCACCAGGTCGGCGCTGTTTTCCACCTTGGTATTGACGATGAAGAAGGAGTTCTCCGTCAGTCCCTCAAAAACAGGGGCGGAAATGAGCAGGCTGGGATCCAGCACCAGCGTGCAGTTGGGATGATAGACCTGGTTTTTAGGGCGGATCTTTTCATCGCCCAGGCGCACATAGGAGGTAACCGGGGCGCCCTGGCGCTCAAACCCGAAGAAGGGGATGGAATTGCCGAACTTTCCACTGGCGACAGCGGCATGGACCAGCATTTCGCCTGCCTTCACCGTGCCCAAGCCTCCGATGCCGTGGAGTCTGATTTCTTTCATGTTATTTTGCTCCTTTTTTATAGGAATGTGATTTACTCTTGCTTCCATACGACCATGGCATCCACCGCCGTTGCCGGGCGGCCGTCGCCATACAGCATAAGGGGATTGATGTCCACCTCGACGATCTCGGGATGCTCCTGCACCAGCCGGGACAGGCTCAAAAGCGCCTGAACGATCTCCTCCCGGTCGTACTTCTGACTGCGCAGACCCTGGCAGGCCTTGGCAAGAGGGGTTTCATCGATCATATCCTCGGCGTCGGCCCGGGTAATGGGCAGCACCCGCAGAGAAACGGAGTGGAGCAGCTCCACCAGCACACCGCCCAGGCCCACCATGATGACGGGGCCGAACTGGGGATCGGTGCTGACGCCCACCAGAACCTCAAAGCCCTTGGGCAGCATCTTCTGGGCCAGAACACCCTGAACCTTGGCACCGGGGGCATTCTTGGCGGCGTTATCCAGGATGGCGCGGTAGGCCTCGTGCATCTGCTGGACGCTGTTTACCCCCAGCACCACGCAGCCCACATCGGTTTTATGCAGAATGTCATCGGACAGGACCTTCATGGCCATGGGGAAGCCCATGCTCTCGGCAGCGGCGGCAAAGGCCGCCTTGTCCTCCTTCTCCAGCAGAGCGCAGGGCACCATGTTCACGCCGCACTGCCGCAGCATGGCGGCACTGTCGCGCTCATTCAAGGCAATTGTTTTCTTATCGGCCATGGCTTCAACCCTCCTCCCTGATGCGCCTGCGGAAGGCCGCATAGCGGCACATATTTCTGGCGGCCAGCACTGCCTTGTCCGGCGCGTCGAATGTACACATGCCTGCGCGCTCCATGATGGCGCGGGCCGGAGCGGTATAGGCCCCTGCCATCACGCAGTAATAAACGGGCTTTTGCGCCGCCTCCTTACACCCTTGTGTCATTTTTACCAGCTCCTCGGCCAACTCCTTCTGGGGCAGGAAGGTAGGCACCACCGTAATAAAGACGGCGGCATCCACATTTTCATCCTCCAGAACGATTCGCAGCCCGTCAACATGGTTGCTCACGGAGGCAGAGGCGGTGATATCTGCATAGCCCTCCGGGTGGCAGATGTTGGCCATGGGCTGCTGGCTCTCACGCAGGCGCTGCTTGGTTTGCTCCGAGACCAGCGGAGTTTTCAGCTCCTTGCAGGCGCTGATGGCATCGGTACAGTAGATACCGGGTCCCCCTGCCTGGGAGTACAGGAACAGGTTTCCGCCGGCGGGCACAGGCAGGCGGTCAAAGGCCTGCATGGTGTCAATAAGCTCATCGATGGTATCCACGCGGATAACGCCTGTCTGCTTGAACATGGCGTCATACACCGCGTCGGCGCCGGCCATAGAGCCGGTATGGGAGTTAGCGGCGGCGCCGCCCTTTTCGCTGCGGCCCACCTTCAGCACCACCACGGGCTTCCTGGCGCTGACGCGCCTGAGAACGGCTTGCAGCTCCTTGCCGTTGCTGCAGCCCTCCATATAGATACCGATGACCCGGGTGGAGTCGTCCTTTTCAAAATAGGAGAGCAAATCCACAAAGTCCACATCGGCCATATTGCCGATGGAGATGAACTTGTTATAAAGGACCGGGACCACGCGGCCGGCCCCCTCCATAAGGATGGTGCTGGCCAGAGCGCCGCTCTGGGATATGAAGGTAATGCCGCTGGGCTCGCCAAAGGACGAGAAGGGCACGCCGGTATCCACAAAGGTGGTATCTACCCGGCTGCGGTTGTCAATGACGCCGATGCAGTTGGGGCCCACCACGCGGATGCCGTATTTCTCGGCGGTTTTCATCAAGCGCTCCTGCCGGTCGATCCCCTCGGGGGTCTTTGTCTCGGCGTAATCGGCGGCAGCGCAAACGATGAACTTCACATCGCCCTTCTCCTCCATACGCCGATCCAGATCGTCCATAACGCTGTAGATCATCTTAGAGGGCATGATCAGCACCACCAGATCCACCTGGCCCTCAACCTCCCGCAGGGAGGGGCTGCAGGGATAGCCCAGGATCTCTTTTTCCTTGGGATTCACCGGGTAGACCGCACCGCCATATCCCTTTTCCCGCATATTGCGGATGGCCACGAAGCCGGCCTTGGCCGGATTGGACGATGCGCCCACCACCGCAATACCGTTGGGTTCAAATAGTTGCTTCATTCGTTCTTTCACCTCATATCCTGATCTGAAACAGGGCCCTCAGCAGATGCCGTGCTGCCCTCCGTCCAGAACGCCCACCACCGCCATGTCAATGGGAGCGTTCTCGCACTTGCAGGCAAACCGGGCATTGCCGCCCCGGGTAACGAGCACATAGTTCCCTTCCCCGCAGCCGATGGTGTCAGCTGCCGCAAAGACCTGGTCACCGGGAACAAAGGTGCCGTCAGGAGCCAAAGCTGTTGTGCGAACCAGAACAATGCTGTGGCCGATCAGTTTCTCGTTTTTCACGGTGGAAATGACCTTGCCGATTACTTTGCAGACATACACGGTTGTGTTCCTCCTCTTTTACGGTGTGTGTATGCAAAGGACTCTGCTGCTCTGCCTTAGCATCACACATTTTTTCGGTATTTTCTGTCACTTTTCTTACATTTTTGCTGCTTATCAGGATTTTTTTAGTGCTTCAAAATCCGGCCTCGTTGACTATCGCCGGTGAGCTTGCCCTCCCAGGCGGCGATACGGCCGTCCTTGATGGTGGCCACCGGCCAGCCCCGAAGCCTCTTGCCCTGGAAGATGGAGAAGTCGGAGCGGCTCAGCAGCGCGTCCGGCTGCACCACCTGCTCCTCCCGCAGGTCCACCAGCACGATGTCGGCATCACTGCCGGGCATGATGGTGCCCTTGCGGGGGTAGACGCCGAAGATCTTGGCTGGATTCATGGTCATCAGCGGGACCAGCTTTTCAATAGGCAGCTCCTGGCGGAAAATACCCTCATTCAGCACCGAGGGCAGATGGGTGCCCAGGGTGGGATACCCGGGACCTGCGCCCCGCATACCCTCGGCCACCTTTTTTTCTTCGGCGGTCATAACGGTATTGTCCGTGCCAATGGTGTCAATAATGCCGCTGCGAATGCCGTCCCACAGGGCCTTGCGGCTCTCCGGCTCCCGGATGGGCGGCAGCATCTTGCCATAGGGGCCGATGTCGCTTTTTGTATCCAGGCACAGGTAGGGAGAGGTGGTCTCCACATACAGGCTCGGATGCTTCAGGCGGCGCAGGGCCTCCATAGCCTCCTTGGTGGAGCTGTGGACCACATAGGTCCGGGCCCGGAGCTTCTGCGAGAAATAGGCGGCCCGGATCACGGCCTCCCCCTCAGCAATATTGGGGTGGGTCCTGTTCCAGTCATCCAGAGTCTCCAGGCGGAGATCCTTCATATCCTCGGCAGCATAGTCGCACACGGAGGTGTTTTCGCAGTGAATGCTCAGAATCGGATTCACCGTAGGCGGCAGCTGCTTCATCTTCTCCATGACCCGGAGAATGAAGCCGTCCTCCTGATGGGGATACAGGCCGGGCACACCGCACATATACACCTTATAGGAGTTCATGCCGCCCTGAGAGTACAGGGGCAGCTCGTCGATCTGCTGCTGCTCGCGCAGAGAAAAGTGGGGGATCACATCTACCCGGGATACCTGGGGAATAACCTGGGAGAGATGCTCTATATAGGGAAGATAACTGCCTGTCCTGTTAAAATATGTACCGATGGTGGTCACACCGCCCAAAATGGCCGAGCGAGACTCCGTCTCCAGCTCCTGCTCGAAGGGCACCATAAGGCCTATATGGGTATGGGGATCGATGATGCCGGGCAGCACATACAGGCCCCGGGCATCGATCTGCTGCCTGCCCCGGACGGCCTCTGTGGTCAAGGCCACCACCTTGCCGCCGCTGACGCACACATTCAGCTCTGCGCAGCCCATTTCCGGGATGACGCAGGTGCCGCCGGTGATGACCAGGTCATAGTCGGCGCCGGCCGCCGGCGAAGCAGGCCGCCACGGAAGGGGAGCCGTCACAGGTGCCGGTGCCGGTATTGGTGTCGGTATTGGTGCCGGCGCCTGCGTCGCCGGCGCAGGGATGGCGGAGGCCTCCACCAGACGGATATTGCGGCGATTGACCATTTCCCGGGCCAGATCCGTAAGCCGGTCGCCGGGGTTCATCACCAGTTCCGTCTTTCCCTCCTTGCTCAGAGCGAGAACATCATCGGTGGTGATGATCTTTTTCACTTCATTTCCTCCAATGCGCCCCGGAGCTTATCCAGCTCGCCAACCACCGCGGAGCTGAGCAGAGCCAGCTCGGAGTTGACAATGCACATATCAAAGCCCTTGGCGTACCAGTTTTTCGCCGCCTCAAAGCTCCCGGCGAAAATGCCCAGGCGCTTGCCCGCCTTGGCGGTCTTTTCCCGGAGCAGCATAATAGTGTCCGTGAGCTTGGGGTTGGTGAACTGGGCGAAAATGCCCATATCCATGGACAGGTCGCCGGGGCCGATGAAGAACATATCAATAAAATCACTCTGAACGATTTCGTCAATATGCTCCACGGCCTGCACCGTTTCCAGCTGCACCACAACATTGGTCGTGCGGTTCATATCCCGTCCGGCGGCCAGCTGCGTAATGCTGTCGCCATAGTCCCACAGGCGGGAGGGGCCGCTGCCCCGGCGGCCAATGGGCGGATACTGGCTGTACTCCTTCAGGCGGCGGATGTCATCCATGGTACGGATCTGGGGAATCAGCAGGGCGTCCGCACCGGCATCCAGGGCGCCGGCTACATTCTCATATGACAGGGTTGGGATACGCACCATGCCGTAGGTGGGGGTTGCCTTCAGGCTTTGCAGCATTTTCTGAACCGTCTCCAGGTGGATAGCATTGTGCTCGGCATCAATGCAGACAAAGTCGAAGCCGAAATGGCCCACGAACTCCGTAATGACCGGGTGGGGCGTGCCGATGAAGGTGCCCACCAGCTTCTTATCGGAGCAGATCAGATCCCGGAAAGCGGGCTTATTCAGGTTGGGCGCGGTGAGCTTTTGGCCCACGACCTCGCCGCCGGTGTCCGGTGTAAAGGCGGAGGAGCCGTAGCTGCCGCCCACAGGGTGACCGGTAGCCGGGCCGGACCGCTCCGCCGCTTTTTCCGGGCCCCGGGGCGCCGGGGCAGCGGCTCCGGTGACGATCTCCATACCGAAGGTCCGGAGGGCTTCCCGGGCCAGATCCGTCAGGATGGGCATTTGATCCACGCGAATGGTCTTAATGCCTTTTTGCTGGTAGGCCAGCACATCCTCTCTGGTAAAAAAGTTTTGCATAATTCAAGCCTCCCTCGTCCATCAATAGAGGGCAGTCAGGCTTTCGTCCGGGCGGGCAATGACATTGGTGTTGACCACGGTGCCGATGCGGCTGACCTCAGCCTCAGCGGCGTCAATGGCGGCACGCACCGCGCCGATCTCGCCCTTGATGATCACGGCGATCATGGCCTTGCCTGTGTTTTCGCGGCCAACGACCTCCACATTAGCAGCCTTCAGTGCTGCGTCTGCCGCAGCGATTGCCGGAACCAAGCCGACAACTTCAATGTATCCGTAAGAATCCATTTCCCTTCCTCCTTACTCCTTCTCGTCTGCCGACAGATCGAGTCCGATGACCTTTGCCGCGCCTTCGGCGGGACGGGCGATCACATGGGCGCAGTGCAGCTGGCCTGCTTGCTTGGCAGCGGCGGCACCGGCGTCAACGGCTGTGCGGATGGCGCCGATCTCACCGGTCACGGCCACGGTCACATAGCCTCCGCCGATCACCTCGCAGCCAACCAGCTTTACATCGGCGGCCTTGACCATAGAATCGGCGGCCGCAACGGCGGGAATATATCCTACTACTTCAATAAAACCCCAAGATTGCATCGTTTTTACCTCCCATCAGCACTGCAGCATATTGACCAGCTCCTCGGTGGGCCGGGCAATGGTATAGCAGCTGAGCAGCGCGTCCATTTTGTTGGCGGCGGCGGCACCGGCATCTACGGCCGTGCGCACAGCGCCTACTTCCCCGCGAACGATAATGGTGACCATGGCGGCGCCGATCCAGACCTTTTTCACGATCTCAACATTGGCGGCCTTCACCATTGCGTCCGCCACTGCGAACGCAGGGACATAGCCCTGGGTCTCTACAAAGCCTAAAGACTGCATAACTGTCTCCTCCTGTGTTTTGGCGCGGGCCCTCCGCGCAAATTTGTTTTTGGAAAAGCAGCGCTTCCCCGGCCCGGAACCGCCGGGGCGGCCAGGGGCTCCGGGGAAGCGCGCTGCGATCTTACTTCTTTGCCTCCGCCATGATCTCACGCATAGCCTTGCAGACAAAGCGGTCCTCCTCCGGGGTGCCGATGGAGATACGGTTGGCGTTGAAGTTGCCCCGAATGATAATGCCGTAGTCCAGCAGGCGGTCTGCGAACCACTTCACATCCACACCGGGATCGAAATAGATGAAGTTGGTGTGAGAGGGCCACACACGGAAGCCCAGCTCCTTCATGCAGCTGACCAGGATCTCACGGCCTTCCTTGTTGCCCTTCTTGGTCATTTCCTGGAACTCCACATCGTCCAGGGCGGCCTCGGCGGCGTGCAGGCCCATACGGCTGCAGCAGAAGCCGGTGGAGTCGCGCTGCAGGTATTCGATGATCTCGTTGTTGCTCATGAGATAGCCCATACGGGCGCCGGCCATGCCGTACAGCTTGGAGAAGGTGCGCACAACGATGAGGTTGGCGTCATCGCTGATGGCGTCCACCATGGTGCGGTAGTCAGGGTCCTCCACGAAGTCGATGTAAGCCTCGTCCACCACCAGCAGCACATGCTCGGGCAGCTTCTTTTGGAAAGCGTGCAGCTCTTCGGCATCGATGAGGGTGGCGGTGGGGTTGTTGGGGTTGCAGAGGAAGATGGCCTTGGTCTTATCGGTGATAGCGGCCAGGACCTTATTAAAGTCGGGCAGCAGGGTGTCCTCCTCCAGGGGGACCTCCACCAGCTTGCCGCAGCAGCGCTTAACATAGTTATAGTAGCTGGGATAAGTGGGAGGCGTGAGAATGATCTCATCTCCCTGACGGATAAACACCTCGGCAATGAAGCCCAGGCCGGCGGTAGCGCCCTCGGTGACCATGATCTGCTCGGGGGTCAGGCCGTGCTTCACGGCCAGCTTCTTGCGCAGGTCCTGTGCCCGGACATCGGGATAGCGGTTGGCCAGGGGGGCCTGCTGGCAAATAGCCTCAGCCGCCTTGGGGGAGGTACCAAAGGGGTTTTCGTTGGTGGCAAGCTGCAGCAGCTTGGTCACCCCGGGACGCATACTCTTGGACTGCTCATCAGCGCCAACCACATAAGGGGGTGCTTCTTTTACAAAATCGCTGACCAAATTCTTGACAGACATGTCTATTACCTCCATATACTTTGCATTTTACTGATTTCCGGTAGGAATAAGCCGCTAACAGTATAACGCCTTTTACGCGGTCATACTGTTAACGGCGTTACACTTTTGTGCTATTCATCCCCTATGCCGGAGATATTGATCCTTCCCTGGAGCTTATCCATCTGCACCACGGAATACATACCGTCCTTTTTGGTAAGAATACTGTCCTTGACAAGGCCGGAGATGATGTTGGACACGCACACCCGGCTCAGCCCGGTGATCTCGGCAATGTCCTGATGCGTAAAGCGCAGGTACAGCTCTTTTTTACCGTTCTTCTCCTCGGAATACTGGTCTGCCAGATGCAGCAGGTAAAAGCATACACGGCCCTCACTGTGGCGGAAGCTCATAAGCTCCACCTGGGTAATGAGCATACGGTTGATGCGGTTGCTCTGCAGCAGCATATTGTAGGCAAGTCTGGGGTCGTGGCGCAGCTTTTCCTCCACCGCTTGCTTGGAGAGGACAAATATCTCCGCATCGTCGCTGACCACCTCCGCCTGGCAGGAGTTGGGGTTCCCGTCCAGAATAGACTGGTTTCCGAAAATGCAGCCCCTGTCCAAAACCATGGTAATGCGAAGATTGCCCTCGGGGGTGCAGAGGCACATGGCCACCCGTCCGTGCTTGATGACAAAAACATTGTCACAATACTCCTGCTGGTCATAAAAGATATGGCCGCGATCGTAGTGGGTGGTGCTGTGGTCTGCCGTGAGCGGCGACCAGTCCAGCTGCGGCATTTTGACCCACGGGGAATCCTCGTGATAATACTTGCGCTCGCTCATAGTATCCCTCCTTATTAAGAACAGTGAACCACTGCACTGCGTGTCAAAAAAGCCTCGCAGAGTTTGCCGCCCGCAGGCGGCAAAGAAGTAAAATCATTTTCTCTCGCGACATGTGCGTGAGAGAAAATACCTCTCAGGCTGCCAGTGTGCAATTTGTGCGGCTACGGCGCACAAATTATGCGCGCAGCAGACTGCAATCCTTTTGTCGGAAAAAACCGGAGGTTTTTTCGACAGCCTCAGCTGTGTACCACTGTAGGCAGATGATATTCCGGAGAAAATTATGCCTTACTTTTCGTCGTAAGCCTCTGCCAGGGTCTTAACGGGCTCGCCGTTGGGGCCCTCGTACTTGCGGCCCCAGCCGGACAGGACGGAGAACACCAGCACCACGAACAGGAACCAGCAGTGCAGGCTGGCACCGGCCAGGCTCACAGGGCTGACCTCCTGAACGAAGGTATAGCTGTCCATCAGGCCCTGGACGCAGGACAGAGCGATAAAGATGAATGCGCTGGTGACGGGGATGATCGCCGGCAGGGTGCTGCCGAAGCCGTCCATCAGGTTGGCGCGGCGATAGGGGTGCAGCTTCTTGGACTTGCCCAGATCGTCGGCAATGGGACCCCACATGATGATGGCGGGACCGTTGGCAGAGCCCAGGCAGATGGAGGAAACCATCAGGCCCACGGAGATGATGATCTCGGTGCCCACCACGCTTCGATTCAGCTTGCTGTTGACCAGGGCATCAATGGTGCGCTGCAGCAGACCGCTGGCGTTGAGGATGCCGATGATACCGGCGATGGCGTACAGATAGCCCACGGTGCCGATCATGTTGTTCACGCCGTCAATGAGGAAGCCACCCAGGGTGCCGTCCTGCAGGCCCATGATGTCAGAGGGAACCAGGATGCCGCTGACCAGGCCGATGATGGTACCGGAGATGAGGCCCCAGGTGCAGGCGATGTAGATGTTACGCTTGATAAAGGCCACCACCAGCAGGATCACCACGGGGATCAGCATGATCAGGCCCTTGGGATTGCTGTACTGCGCCAGAATGGCCTCTGCCTCGGCAGCGTTGGTCTCAGCGCCGGAGCCGCCGAAGATCACAAAGCAGACGGTGGCAGCCAGGGCGGCAACCAGTGCATACTTCATGCGGCTGCCCACCACGCCGGCCACATCGGCGGTGCCTTCTTTTCTGGTGTAGGTCTGGGTGGAAGCGGAGGCGATGGTGGTGTCGGAGATGGGGCCCACATTGTCGCCGAAGATGGCGCCGCTGAGGATGGCGCCGGCCAGGAATACGGGGTTAGCGCCCAGCAGCAGGCCGGAGGGGTATAGAATGGGGAAGGCGGTGAACATGGTACCGATGGAGGTACCGGTGGCCGTTGCGATAACGCAGGTGGCGACGAAGGTGAATGCGGTGAAGCCGCCGCCGGAGAGGCCGATCATGTCGCCCAGCCACACGAAGCCCTGGGCCACGCCGCCGCGGGTCATCAGCTTGCCGAACATACCGACGATCAGAAGGATCAGCGCCAGCTCATTCATGATCTTGGAGGACATACCGACTGCAACCGCATCCCAGTACTTACCCCAGTTCTTGGAGAGCAGAGAGCCGATAATCAAGGCCACATAACCACCCATGCACAGGTGCATCATGTCAAAGGTCTTGAATACCACGAAGAACAAAATACAAAAAACTACAAATAGCAGCAGGGGAACCAGAGCAAAGAAGCTTGTGCCGTGAAATTCGACATCATATTTTTTCTTTTCCATTGCTTATCTCTCCTTTACGATTTATTACACTTTATTACACTGTATTTTCATACACTCCCGGGCAGAGGTTGATCAGGTCTCTCCCTTTATGAAAATAATACCAAACACTCTTTACTTCGGTATGTAAAACAAATTACATTTTCCATTTTTCTCCATCTTAGTGAGAACTATCCCCCTTATTTTGTAAAAAAAATACAATTTTTGCGCAAAAATTTTCTTCACAGTAGATTCCATGTACAGCTGATTCCTTCGGGTAAGGCAGCTCATCCGTGCCGTACAGATGCGGCGGCGGCCTGCACGGCACGGCGTCGGCGGCAGAAAAAATATCCCCATCGAGAAAATGAGCAGGGATATTTCGAGCGAAAAAAAGCAATCGATTTTGCAGAGGCAGTAAAGGGACATCTTGGATTAAATGCTGCCTATACCGATGTATTGCTCCAACTGCGGAGAATTACTATACGGTTATAGAAATGATGAGGGGAAAATCAAGTATGAGTGCAAAAGGTGCGGGACCGTAACGGTTTGAGTCCCAAAAGGACGCCGACACAATAAGATTGACCTTTATGCCCCGGAGGGGCTAAATCACGGATGAACCATGCTGCATAAAAAAAGAGCTGCAACTCACATCTGTGAGTGCAGCTCGTCTGCGGGATCGCCGCGCGCTTTTTTAAGCGGGCGGCTTTTCGGTGCTTATATTTTTTACCTTGTTTTCCAAATATAAGCCCAAGATGTCGGGAACATCAGCCTCTGTTAGTTTTCGCGCTTTGTACGGTGTAAAAATGTTTTCAAAATTCATAATGTGTTTATCCTGTTCATGTGCTCTTGAAGCCTTTCAAGAAACCGTCCTGCGTGTGCACCGTCCATCTGAGTATGGTGGAATTGGAACGACAGCTTCAGCGTTGTCCGGAAAAGCCCCTTATGATATTTGCCCCAGATGATGAATGGATTGTTGAAAATGCCGCTGTTCATGCCGACAGCACCGTCGATCTCGGTATCCACGATGGCGGAGGTGCCGATGACCATGCTGCCCGGCAGGTCGTGATTTTCACAGCTTTCCGCAACTGCGCGCGTCAACCGCAGGTAGTCGGCATTGAACTGCGCAAGGTCGGCGGAAAACGGCACATCGCAGGAACTGACCTCGCCGGTTTTGTTTTTCACGATAGTGTTCACCGCGATGCTGTCATATTGCCAAAGCTCGCGCCCCACGGGGAGAAGGTAAAATTCCCCCGCCTCGCTTGCCGCCTTGCCGATACACCAGCAGAGAAGCATATTGAATTTCAGCCCGCGCTTGCGGCTGAATCTCACAAGCGGTGTGACATCCAGCGTTTTGAAAAAAGTCACCATAGGGTTCGGCGCACTCATCTAAAGGTCAAACGCCGCCGCACGGGTGGTCGTTTTTGGGTCGATAACAGTTGGTTTCATTCTGCACACTCCAATGCAATATCCTCCACTCACCTCGCTAAAATCAGCTTTACAAGCCCGCCAGCGCCAGGAATTTTTTATCCGACTGAATACTCTGTGTCAGAAACTGACCGTCCCGGAACAGGGCATAGGTCGTGACTGGTGCAGGTACATTCTGCGCAGATTCTTTATCAGTGATATGGATGACCTTGAACGGGATACCATGTTCCTTCGCCACCTCCTGCACCCTTGGTACCCAATAATAGGTGTAGGGACACTGATCGGTGTAATACAGGACAAAACCGTTATCCTCAATCGCCGGATGCTTCGCACATTCCCGGAACCTCGGCATCTGCGCGGACGGTTTCATGGGAAGGTACATGAGATTGATCCCGCAGTCGGATATGTCTGCCACACGGAATCCCTTGTAAGTAAGGAATTTCGGGTCAGAGAGAAATTCCCGCTTCCGGCCCTCCGCGCACAGAATACAAATACCATTCTTCCCCTGCGCCCTGGCATCACGGATGCACGCCTCCAGCAGATCATTTGAGTATCCATGTCCCTTCATGGAACCGGATACCCAGAGACAGTCAATGTAGAGATAGCCGTCTGCCTCAATGGGCACCCAAGCATTTTCAGCCGGAATGTATTCGATAAAGCATTTGCCGCGTTCTTCGCTGCGATAGAAAACAAGTCCATCATCAAAGCGCTGCCGCAGCCATTCCTTTTTTGCGACGCTCTGCTTGCCGGACATGGCGCAGCAGATATGTTCCTTGTCAATATTTTCTTTTGTGATCCGAATATAATTCATCGGTTATTCCTCCAATGCCGTTGTTCTTTCGCTTTCGTGGCGGCAATTCATCGAACATTGCCTCAAAGAGCTCTGTAAGAAACACTTTGCTGTCCACCTCATCCACCAGCAGCATTTCTTTCGCTGCCTCATACGGCAGCTCACAAATTGCCACAGGCATAAGTTCCAAAGCGGATATTGTTTTCTTTACAAGCAACCGATCATTATAGATCCCGCCGACAATTTTGCCGCGGTAATAGAGGATAAATTCTCCCATCATAGGACGGTAAGAAATATCGTCCAGATCGGATAGCTGTTCCAGAATGAAATGAAGATACTCTTTACTGGATGCCATTTTTTCCTCCTGTTCAAAACAGCTGCCCCGGCAGCTTCAACTTTTCCTTCTTCGGAAAAGTCGCTTCAAATCGTTCAAAGCCCTCCGGGTCTTTCTCACAGACAAAATATCCCACTGGGTCTTTGCAGGTGCCGGAGATGCCGTCCAAAAAGCCGGGCGTCAGCTCCTTGATGAGAAAATAATCCGCTTCAGGGTCGTCGGCATAGCAGATACCCTTTGTTTTTGCCGGAACAAAGCCGGACTTTCCATAAAAATCAATGTTGCCGGTGATGGCAAGTGCTTCTGCGCCCATTTCCTTCGCTTTTTCCATGGAGTAGTCCAGCAGCTGCTTGCCATAGCCTTGTCTCTTGTATGCGGGCGCAATGCCGATGGGGCCGAAGGTCATGATTGGCACCTTTCTTCCGTCGTCGCAGTCGATTACCGACCGCACATAGATGACCTGCCCAATCAGCTCACCGTCCAGCTCCATGACAAAGTCCAGCTCGGGCACGAAAGCCGGGTCATCCCGATAGCGGTGCAGCACATAGTGCTCCATGCAGCCGGGGCGGTAGACATTCCAAAAGGCCTCGCGGGTCAGGTTTTCAACATTGCGATAGTCATCTTTGGTTTCCAAACGAATGGTGATCTTCTTTTCTGACATGGTGTTTCTCCTTATTATGATTTTTGCTTCTGACAAAACAGGTGAATGCCCAGCGCCGCATTGAAGCCTGTTGCAGCAAACACGCTGAAGCGCTCGACCACGCCGAAATACTCGGCAGGGACGATTTTCATACCCATTGCGCCCACAAGCATCATGGCCAATGCGACAGCGGCGCAGACACCATAGGAACGACAGTTTTTGCTCCTGGCTCCTGCGAAGATGATCATGGTCAGCGATACGATGGACAGCAGCACCACCAAAGCGGTTGTGACCATGTGCATCACATCCTGAAAGGCCCCGGCATAGCCGCTGTCACTCAGCGGGAACATCCGATACCCGACCGTCGAGATCCACTCCATGATGGCGAACAGATAAATGCCCGAACGGAGCAGCTTGGTTTTCTGTCCTTGGATGCCGATACAGACGACGGTCGCGCAAACGACCTCGCACGCATTGTAAAGGGCGCTGAGCTGATTCCACAGCGCCAGCGACGGCGCATTGGCAGCGCTCAGGTCGCTGACGGCCTGTGCCATCCAATTGTAGCCCGGATAAGCCAGCGGCGCAAATACCACCGCCGCCGTGTACGAAAGAAAGCTGACAACGCCCAGCAGTCCAAGCTTTTGTATCAATGATTTCTTCATGTTGTTCTCCTAAAAAAGATGCAGTGCGAGACCGCTGAAATTGCGGTCAGCACTGCGTCTTTGCGTCTGGCTGATCCATGATCTCTATTTGAAAATTCCGCGCGTTGATGATGCACTCCTGCCTGCACTTGGGGCAAAAGAGAGGGAAGTCCTCCAGCACCGTCCTTTGCAGAAGCCTCAGCCGTGTTTTTGCACCACAGACAGGACAGAGCACCCATTTTTTATCCGGTTCATGCATGACGTTCATCGCCTTTTGGATTGCCGCCATGAACCATGCAAAAAAAGAGCTGTACATGGGTTTGAAGCTTCTCAAGACACTCCCTTTCCCGTTCCGGCTGGCGGTCGCAAATGCCGATAAGCGTCAATACCGGCGAAACATACAGCATTGCCAGTGCGTCCGGATCCTCCGCTATGATTTCGCCCGCCGCGATCAAAGCCCGGAAGATACCGACATGATAATCCAGCACCCGCTCCACATATCGCCCCGAATAGAGTGCTGCCAGCTCCGGTGAGCGAAACTGCTCGATGGTCATCATGCGGCGGAACCGGCTGATGGTTTCATTATGGAGCGAATACTCAAAGATCTGCCGCACCTTTTCAAAGAGCACGTCGGCGGTGATCTCTGTAAAAACAGGAATATCTTGCGCTGCATTTTGTACATGAATGTTGATCTGATCGGTATCTGCTTCATACTGTGCCGCCGTAAATTCCATAATGGCGTCAAAAATCGCTTGCTTGCTGGGGAAGTGGTTGTATAGCGAAGGTGCTTTAATGCCCACCGCCTTTGCAATCTCTCCCACGCTGACGGAATCATAGCCCTGCGTGGAAAACAACTCCAAGGCCTTGTCCAAAATCCTCTGCTTTGTATCTTCCTGTTTCATCATCATGCCTCGCTAACTAATATTAGTTAGTCGTATTATAGACGCTTTTGAGAGAAAGTCAAGTAGTTGCAAACGATGAATTTTTCTTGTAAAACGCCATGTCGATAGGGCGGCGCTTCTGTCAGCGGCTGTCATTGCTTTTGTATCACCGGAAGCAGAACATTTTCGATAAAATCAATGCGATCACGGACTGCCGGTCGAAAAAAGGAAGATACTGCGGCCACGACTTTCTCGTTCGGTTCAACATAGATCACATTGCCGCTGTCACCGATTGCGGCATAAACATTTCTTTCCGGATGCACGCTCCACCAAAGATAACCGTAAGACTTTCCGCTGAAAGCGCCGCTTTCGATCATATGCGGAGAAAGCATTTCTTTGAGCCATTCGGAGGAAATGATCTTTTGCCCGTTCCATGTACCATTTTGCAGACAGAGTTGACCGAGCTTTGCCATGTCAGTAGCGCTCAGGCACAGTCCGTAGCCTGGAGCTCCAAGTCCCTGCGGATCGGCAAGCCACACATTTTTTCTCGGCGATTTGTCCGTTATGAACCGCTTATGCGTCTGCGCGGTTCCGACGTAAGCGTTCCTGTGCTCGGCAATGCCGAGGGGACGGAACAGATATTTATTGGCAAAGTCCACGGTTTTCATCCCGGCAGCGTTGAAAAGAATGCCGGAGAGAATGTGCAGGCAAACCGTCCGATAGTCAAATTCATCGGTGACGCCGTTCTTTCCACCAAGGAAATCCAGCGACGCCTTCGTCCAGTCCTCACTGGAACACACCTTCGTCCATGGGTCGCCATGCCCCTTATAGGGGGCGCGCATGGTAAGCAAATACCGGATCGTCACATCAAAGATTGTCTTTTCTCCGCGCTTGACTGAATACTGCGGGAAGTAAGATAGCACCTTATCATCTACGCTGCCGATTATCTGACGGTCAACAGCGATGCCAATCAGCAGCGCCATCACACTTTTCGTCGCGGACGCGATATGGACACAATCCGTCCGCTGATAGCCGTTCCATTCTGCGGAGTAGAGTTCGTTTCCGTTCTGAAGCACGCTGATCTGGCAGATATTCGGCTGATGTTCCTGTATGTATGAGTGCAGTTCCTGAAGCTCCATCCCCGCTGCCTCCCGCTCACTTTTATTCTTGTTTATTGTTCACGCCGTTAAGTATCATCAGCCGCAGACATCGTTCAAGCTGCGTTCTCTGATCCAATGATCCAGAAACTGCATCTGTTCCTCGGTATGGAACCAATGCTCGCCACCGGGCATGACGGTCAGATCAGCATGGTACCGCTTGACAAATGCCGATACTGTTTCAATCGATGTCAGATTGTCATGCTCACCATAGAGAATACAGGTGGGGACATTCCAGATAATCGGGTGCTGCCGCACATAGCAAAGATACTCCCATGACAGCGTTTCTCCGAAATTCGTGGCGATTTCCCGTTTCTCGGTAAGCTCCCGTTCGGTCACATTCGACCATTTCATCATATTGCCAATCAGTGCTTCCATATCCACGACCGGGGAGATGAAAAAGGCGTTGTCTACCAGCATTTCATTCAGTGAGGATAGCGCAAAATAGGCACCGATGCTGTTTGCTACCAAGGTAAGATGCTCACACTGATTTCTCTGCTCGGTGAAAAATGTGACAAACTCTTTCTTTGCCTCCCAAGGTGTTTGCGAACGATAATCAAACCCGATTACCTCATGACTCGGAAAGAGTGTTTTGTAATGCTCGGCTTCCCCAGCCGAACCTTCCTTTCCGTGAACATATACTATTAAATCTTTCATCGTGTCCTTATCCTCATTTGTTGCTCTATGGCATTTATCTGCCGAATCTGCTTTACTTCCACGGTTTTCCCGTGACATACCCTTTCTCCCGCCAATAGGCGTCATCGACCGCGGACATTTTCTGCTTTCTATGCAAAAACTGATAAAGCGTAAACAGGCATCTCACTTTAAGGGACGGCGTCAGGTGTTCGGCTTTGCGTTGGACATTTCGGGCTGTCCGCCTGACCTTTGCTTCTGCCGATTTACGGAATGATACGGGTAGATTTGTCCAGTCGTGATCCCACACCTTCTGCGAGAGGATATGTGTTCTGGCAATGCCCCAATAGTCCATGCTGTCTTTGACTTCCCGGACGGTAGATCTCATACCGCCGCCTCCGGCTGTATTGATGATAACAGCCTGCTTCTTCATAAAAGACAAATCCGGGCGGTGAATCATCCAACGGTAAGCGAAATGATCCAGCAGTGTTTTCATCTGCCCCGGAACATGGAACACATAGGTCGGTGTGCAGAAGATAATCAACTCTGACTGTTCCATTGCGGCAAGAATCGGTGTGAGCGCGGAAGTTCCGCCGCATTTTTGCTCCTGCCCCTTGATGCAGGCGTAGCACCCTATGCAAATATGGGACATATCCCGCGGGAGCTGAAACTCAAAAAGCTCACCACTTGCCAAAAGTTCCTTGATAAGCAGTTGAGCGATATTGTAAGTACATGACTGTGCTTTCCGGCCAGTCGCATAGATAGCCGTAATATTCATGATTACATTCCTTCAAAAAATGTACGGAAATAGTCTGTATGTGCTGCGTTTATAATCTGCGTATTCCTTGCCGAATTGCGCATCCAGTGCCTTTTCCTCCACTCGAATCCTTGCACTGTAGCAAATCAGGCAGCAGAAAAAGACAAGGCAAACAGCAGGAATGTTCCGAAATGCCAAAGCAACGCCTAATAAACTCAGAATACTTCCCGAATATGCCGGGTGACGAACCGTATGATACAGACCGGATGTGACCAACTGCTGCCCGGCTGTCGTCTGCACATGAAGCGTAAATGCTCTCTTTAAGGTTAGAATAGCACTGAGCCGAATTACGACTCCTGCCGCAACAAAAGCAGTTCCAATATCCGCCACGAACGGCGGGAACACCAAATTCCGCAGCAGCGCCGGTGCGGTTTGACTGACAGAGTAAATGCTGATAAAAAGGCAAACGGCAAAGTTGCCATAGAGCAGCCACTTTGTGCCGTGATCGCCCTTTGCTGTCTGTGCGCGGGGGCTGCGCTGCATTGTATAAAGGAAAATGAACAGCTCGGAAAGCAGCAGACACGAAAATACGACATGAAAAGAGTAATACTCCCACAGGTAACGAAATTTTGTCGGATCTCCCATGAACCTCACCTCTTTCTCAAAACAGCGGAATCTCGCCGTCAAAACGTGCCGCCTTCTCCAAAAGCGGCCCTTTCGCGCCCATGGTAAAAGCGATGTCGCTGCTGCGGATAGACAGGAGCCGCATTTCCGGCTTCAGATGAAGAAAAGCCATCATTCCTTCCGTCAGCGTGATCTCGCCAGACGCTGAAATAGCTGTCCAGCAGTACGAGCGCCCCTTGTAGGGTAGAAAAGTACCGGCAGGCGCATCGTAGTTTAGCAGCGCTGGCGTTTCGATCAGAATATGTCCCAGCTTTGACGGCAGGAGTAGTCCCTGCCGCGTCACGCAGAAGCCGCTCGTAATCTTGCTTCCGGTAAACAGATAGATCTTTCCTTCCGAAGCAATGCGATATTCGTCCACGGCTTGCGGCGGAAGCTGCACCCGTCCGTCGGAATGAATCTCTGATTCTCCGAAAATTAATTTTCCGCCCTTGTTCATTTGCGGCATAAGTACACTTCCTTTTTACTTTAGGGTGTATCTGAAAATTTCCAATGTACCCGGACAGAATGCCTTTTCGCGTTGCCGGTCATATCATCAGTTTTCAGATACATCCAAGCTAATATTATAGTCTGATTATTTTTTGCAAAATGCCAAGAAGTCGGTGAAATCGGCCGCTATTTATATTTTACATTCCAAATCACAGCGGTAGATCTGGAAATCGGCGGAGGCGTAGAATTGCTGTGCGTCTTCATTGAATGCCCAGACATCCAGCGCCAGCCGGTCAAAGCCTTTGCGTTTCGCCTCTGCCTTGCAAGAAGTGAGCAGCGCCGTCCCGACACCGTGCCGACGGTATTTTTCGTCCACACCGAATTCCTCGATGTGATAGAAACGCCGGGCACGCATATAGGCGGATTCCGGCCGGTCAACATATTGTACAATGGCAAAGCCGCAGATTTCGCCGCCAAGGCAGGCGACGATCACATCGTACTGCGGCGCATCAAACAGAGTGTAGATGCGCTGCTGCAGCTCTTCGCAAAATCCGGGACGGAAGATATCCGGGCGTCCTTTTGCGTGCAGCTCACTTACCGCGCGGCGCAGCTCGTTAACGCGCGGCAGCTCATCGGATTTGGCATAACGTATCGTCAGATCCATACAGTTTTCCCCTTTTCAGAAAATGATCCGTGCGATCTCCATCGTCACGATTTTCAGCATCGCACCGCCCGACATCACATAGAACCAAACCTCGCGCATCTTTTGCGTTTTGGCGATCGGCGTAGCAATGGCGGCAATGATGATCAGCAGCGCACCGACACAGCCGACGATGGTGGGAATACTGACGAGCGGGAACAGCCCCGGTGTACAGCTGCCGTCGATGGTATGCTGAATCGTCTTATCCAGTCCGTCCCGCGCCGCCGCAAAGCAGCAGACCACCAGTCCGAAAACCAGCAGAATTGCACTTCTGCGTCCCCAATACTCAATATTTGCACGGTGAAAGACTGAGTAACCGATAAATCCAAGCATAGCAAGGATCATAAGCGTTGTTACCGTAGTGACTCCGTTTCCAAAATAGAGTTTCATATTTTTGCCGCTTCCTCTCCGTATGAAATCAGAATCATCTTGCACACATCACAGCGGCAGGCTTCCACGCTTGTGCGTCCGCCGACCTTCAACCCCGTGAGCTTTACAAATCCTTCCGTGTTTTTGGCGTTTTCCAAGGCACTTGGCACTTCGTTTGCAAAGCTGAACGCGCCATCCTTGCTGCTGAACAGATAACCGTTTCTCATTTCTTTTCCGCATTTCGGACACATCATCATCATCATTTCCTCCCATTCTTATCGCTGCGCACTGTACCAATCGAGAACAGCGCCGAGATTTCCCTCCTTAACCCGCTCGCCGCCGCACCGCATCATATCCAGCATGTCGTCCTCCTCCGGCGTGCGGTCGCCCTTTTCGGCAAGGCCTTTGCCCGCCGTTTTGACCATGATTTCCATCATAAGGCGGTAGACGCCGTGCAGCTTTTTCACATCAAAGTTTCCTTGCAGGGTAAACAGCGGAATATCGGCCGGGACAGCCGATTTTTTCCGTACGCTGTCCGCCTGCGTTCCGGTTTGTCCCATGCCGACAGCGCAGACGGCGCATACCCGGTAACGCTTTGCGGCCTCGGCATAACCCTTGACAGAGCCTGCCATGATCCAGCCAAGGTAGATAACCTCCGCTCCAGCAAAGACCCGTTTCTTCGCTTCCGCAAGGGAATACACCGGAAGTCCGGTTATCTGCGCCAGCAGCTTGGCATAATGCTCTGTGCTGCCGGTATTGGTGGTGTAAATAATTGCGTTCATAGAAACATTCCTCTCAAAAAAGTGAGACGCAGCGCATGATCGGCTTTGCAATCAGCACTGCGTCTTAGCGTCTGGCTTCTTTCGTCTCAATCGTGAAATTCTTTGCGTTGATGATGCTTTCGTGTCTGCACTTTGGGCAGAACAAAGGGAAGTCTTTCAACTCGGTTTCCCGAAATATTTGCAGCCGCGTTTTCGAGCCGCACCAAGGGCATAAGACCCATTGCTTTTCTTTTGCAGCTTCTTTCATCATGATGTTCCTGACTTTCTGTAACCGGATTCAACCTTGGCAATGAACCGCTCGATATGCGCGTCCAGCAGGGGAGCAACGGAATCTTTATCCTGCGCACCGTCGTAGACGCTGTAGAGCAGGTACATTGGCCCGTAGAACTCCAGCGCCAGCTGCATGGCGGCTTCGTCAGTATCTGTCAGCTTACAAAAAATTGCGGCCATGTACTCCAAAGGCCCGCCGGCCAGATAGTCGTGATGGAGCTGCGCCAGCTTGGGGTCACGGTATTGCTCCAGCGTCAGCATCTTACGGAAATTAGAGGGAAACGGCTCCTTCGTCCAATGGTCAAACTGCGCCATACTGTATGCGCGGATCTTTTGAATCGGCGTGTTCAGGTAGGCCTCCGCAAAGCCGTCCGGCTCCGTCTCCGGCATTTCATAGCTTTCCGCGCGTTCATAGTCCATCTCATTCATGCGCTCCACGATCCTGTCCAAAATCTCCTGTTTGCTGGTATAGTGCTTATACAGGGCGGCTTTTGTGAATCCCAACCGCCCCGCAATATCATTCATCGATGTCCCAAGGTAGCCGTTCTGCGCAAACAATTCCAGCGCTGTTTCCAAAATTCGTTCTTTCGTATCTCCAGCCATAATATTTCTCCTTGCAAGTAACCACTCGGTAACTCCTATTATAGTTACCGAGTGGTTACTTGTCAAGACCTAGTGAAAAATTTTTTAGAGCGTAGCGCACAACAAACGTCAGCGAAAGGATTGAATCGACACGGTGAGATGTAACGGTAACTGCGGCAGAAGCAACGAGCAATATCCAAACGCTGATGCGGAATAGGCGGGAGAGCCGCCCCTTATCGCTGCGCCTAAGATTGTAACTGACCACCGAAGAAATGCCGTTGACATAGCCGCGAAATAGGCTTCCGAACAAGCCCTGTGCATACCAAATAATCGACAGGGATGCTACACCGTCCGAACCGCCCAAGTTCATTAGGATGCGGTTAAAAAGGATTGCAACGACAGAATACGCCAATATGCTGACCATCTCGGATGATCCGTTGATACAGCTATCACTGATCGTTTTTGCCCTCCATTTCGGGCGAACCACATAGAGAGTCTGTTTTCTGTTTACGCAGAACCAGATAACGCCTATCACAGACGGGACCGCATAGCCGATACCGGTAGCAATGGCAGCTCCGGTCAATCCCCAATCAAATTCACCCATGAACAGCCAGTCCAGCGCGATGTTCAAAACGCCGCCTAAAACCGAAAGGAAAGCGCCAAGGCCAGCTTTGTCAACGGTGATAAAACTGAGCTGGAACATCATACCGAACACGGCGAATGGGACGGAGATCAATCCCGGAATCATGTATTGTCGGCAATAGGGCAGCAGTGACTCGTCTGAGCCAAGGAACCGGCACAAAGGGTCAAGGAAAATAAAGCATAAGGCCGATAACACAAAGCTGAATAGAAAGGCGACTACCATCAGCAGAGAGAAATCCTCAAGGGCTTCTTGTTGCTTTCCCACTCCGATCTTTTTCGCAATCAGCGCATTTCCGCCGGTGCCAAACATCATTCCCAGCGCCGAGGCAAGGTAGGCCATCGGCATAGAGATGTTTATGGCAGACAGCGCATCCGTGTCCACAAAGCGGGCAACAAAGATGCCGTCTACCGCAGTATATAGATTTCCAAAGATGTTAGAAAAAAAGTTGGGAGAGCAAATAGGATCAGCCATCGAAGCTCGATCTTATGCTCCAGTTTCATTTGCGTTTCCACGGGAACTCCTTTTGAAAAAAAGACGCAGAGCAATACCTTCCGGTAGAGCTCTGCGTCTTTGCGTCTGGCTCTTTTGAATATTTACTTAAATTGATCGATACGGCCCGATTGGATTGCCGTAAGATTGCGAGCAATTTTTTCTTCCGGCCAATCCCACCACCGCTCTGTCAGCAACGCCGAAATAGTTTCATCAGAAAAGCGTTTTCGGATAGGTTTAGCTGGAACACCTCCTACAATGGTATAGGGCGGGACATCTTTTGTTACAACAGCTCTGGTGCCAATAATGGCACCATCCCCTATGGTAACTCCAGCGAAGATCACGGCCTCGTATCCAATCCAGACATCACTTCCAATAACAATATCGCCTTTGTTGTCCCATGCCTCGGTTATGTGGCTAACATCAAGCCCCCATTCCTCAAAGAAAATAGGGAATGGGTAGGTCGCAAGTGAAGTCATGCTGTGGTTGGCGCTGTTGAACAAAAAACGAGCGCCACAGGCAATAGAACAAAATTTGCCGATAATCAGCTTGTCATGGTTAATGGGATAATGATAAAGAACATTATTCTTTTGAAAATCAACAGGATCGTTTACAAAGTCGTTATACATGGTGTAGTCGCCCACGATGATGCTGGGATCAGTAACGACATTTTTCAAATATACAGTTTCCCGATCTTTTGACCTGGGATAAATTTTTTGTTTGTCCATCATAATTCGTTATCCTCCTTAGAAATCAAGTCAGCCATGCGGATGACAGATAGTTTTGATTTTTTGACATTCACTAAAGTTTCCTGTTTGCATTTCGGGCAATACAGTGGAAAATTGATAAGCTCCGTGTCTGTCCTCACTTTGAGCCGGGTTTTATTCCTGCATATAGGGCAGAGAAGCCATATTGCTTCATTTTTCAAGCAGTATCATCCTTTCAAAAAAAGAGGGCAACACAAAACAAATTTGTGTGCCCTCTGCTGGAAAATTTAACGACAAAGACAGCAAAAGGCCACAAACAAAACATTGTTTGTGGCCTGCATAGACTTATATATCTCAAGTCAATTCGTAAAAAAGGGTGCAAAAACCAAAGGTAGTCTATATCTACCCTGGCCTTTCGGTTTTACAAATTGACTTTCCGAAAAGGCTCCGCACAATGTTTTGTGTCATATAATTGTGTGGAGCCAAAACCACCGCAGCGTTTCACGAATAGCATCGTGCTCACCCTTTCCATAACTTGATAATCTTATTTTAGGCGCTTTTTATGCGCTTGTCAAGTTTGCAATATCTTTACACATGAAGTTAATTAGTCGGTTGAATGAAATGTGCAATCGTTCAAATAATAACACCTGAAATGTAAAATTACATCAGGTGATATTATGAAGATTGAGAGAGATGAACGACGATTTGATTTTCACGATATAGGGCTTGCCATCAAACGGGCAAGGGAGGCCAGCGGAATGACACAGGAGCAACTGGCCTATATTGTTGACCGGGCTCCGCGCACCATCATGTATAACGAGAATGACGGCCAGCACCCTAGCCTCAACACCTTTTATCAGATGGTGACAATGTTCGATATATCGGTAGATCAATACTTCTATCCGCCCAAGAATAAGGGGAGCGAGTGCAGAAAGCGCATTGACGCTATGCTTAACGCCCTGGACGAAAAAGAATTAAAAATTGTAGAAGCCACGATCCAAGCGATGAAAGCGGCTAAAGAAACGGAGGATGCGTAAGAAAAGCGTGTACCTCCGTTTTTTGCGCCATTTTCGGGGCTTGCACAAAACGGCAAGCAATGCAAAGCGGTACCCACTTTGCGAAAACAGGCGGATTCCGTTCACACGGAACCTGCTTGTTTCATGCTTGTTGGGGCGCTGCCCCAATCCCCGCAGAACACAAAAACTGTGTTCTGGAACGATGGATAAATCCATCGGCTGCGCGATTTCTCAAATCGCTTGTGGGCGGGCAGCTCAGCGCTGCTCCGCCTCTTTTTCCCGTCGT
>ERZ791903.886-NODE-886-length-34572-cov-5.479822_pt1 | contig 34572 bp, 26 predicted proteins | sample MGYA00510148_ERZ791903 | MGnify/ENA primary metagenome ERZ791903 (study PRJEB30046, sample SAMN00792080) | human gut metagenome | study: EMG produced TPA metagenomics assembly of the A metagenome-wide association study of gut microbiota in type 2...
TCTACCGGGAAACCTCCGAAGGAGGCCTCGCCAAGCGTTATAACGGCAAGAAATAATCCGGACAGGATTCTTACGGCGGGGAACCGTGTTTTTTTGTGCTCCGGGATTTTTCGCAATTCGGAACAGGGAATCTTCCAAAACTCAGACCGATAAGCATCCGGATAGCGAATGACCTCCGACCGCTCGTGTTCATGCCCTTTGAACGGCTGCACGGCTGTCTTTCGCACAGTCGCCCTACGCTCCGTCCAGTCGCCGCGTGCGCCGGAATCCGCATATTCATAGCTTTAGCTCCGCTCCGTAGCACCATCGTAATTGTGGGCTTCCTCCCGGCGTGCCACAAGCCGTCCCCCGGAATCGTAGACACAGGCGGCTTCTACTCCGGGTTCCCGTAGAACCGCATCGGTTCGAGCCAACCGTCCGGCGGCATCGTCTAAAAATTCGGTCGACCGCCCCACCTGCCGCATCACCCTCGTATTCGAGTTCCTGCGCGGCGATCCGGCCTGCGGCACCATAAGTCAGCGATGCCGGCCTCCCTGCCTGCGCATCCCCTCCATACAGAAACACCCGCCCGATAAAAGCACGGCCGGGAGTGCCGCCGGGAGAGCGAACTATTTCGATTCCAGCTAACCATCGGGACAGTCCGGTTGAAGATAATCGAGAATCCGGTCAAAATAAAAAGAAGCCGTTCCCTGGGGAACGGCTTCTTTCGAATCGTATATGCAACCTCGGATTTACTGCGCCTGCTGGAGCGATTCCAGCTCGGCTTTCGAACCGACCACAAGGTTGTCGTAATCGCGCAGGCCCGTACCGCCGGGGATCAGGTGACCGCAGATAACATTTTCCTTGAGGTTTTCCAGCGGATCGACCTTGGCCTGGATCGCAGCCTCGTTGAGCACCTTGGTGGTCTCCTGGAACGAAGCCGCCGAGATGAAGCTCGAAGTCTGCAACGCGGCGCGGGTAATACCCTGCAACACCTGCGTCGAAGTAGCGGGCACAATGTCGCGCACCTGCACGGGTTTCTGGTCACGGCGCTTGAGGCTCGAATTCTCGTCGCGCAGCTTACGCAGCGAAACGATCTGCCCGGGCTGGAGCGACGTCGAATCGCCCGCATCGGTGACGACCACCTTGTCGTAAAGTTCGTCGTTCACATCCATGAACTCCCACTTGTCGACGACCTGGTCTTCGAAGAACCGGGTATCGCCCGGATCCTCGATCTTCACCTTGTTCATCATCTGGCGGACAATGACCTCGAAATGCTTGTCGTTGATCTTCACACCCTGCATGCGGTATACCTCCTGCACCTCATTGACGATGTACTCCTGCACCTTCGTCGGGCCGAGGATATTGAGGATGTCGCTCGGGGTGATCGCACCGTCCGACAGCGGGCTGCCGGCCTTCACGTAGTCGTTCTCCTGCACGATGATCTGACGCGACAGGGGAACCAGATAGCGTTTCACGTCGCCCTGCTTCGAGGTGATGATGATCTCGCGGTTACCGCGCTTGATCTTGCCGAACGATACCTCGCCGTCGATTTCCGACACGATTGCCGGGTTCGACGGGTTACGGGCTTCGAACAGCTCGGTCACACGCGGCAGACCGCCGGTGATGTCGCCGCCCGACTTGCCGACGGCACGCGGGATCTTGATCAGGATATCGCCGGCCTTGATCTTGGCGTTGTCCTTCACGACGACGTGCGCCGAAACGGGCAGGTTGTATTGCTTGACCTCGAGGCCCTCCTTGTCGACGATCTTGATGACGGGGTTCTTGGTCTTGTCCTTCGACTCGATGACCACCTTCTCCGAAAGGCCGGTCTGTTCGTCACGCTCCTCACGGTAGGTAATACCCTCGACGACGCTGTCGTAAACGGCCTTACCTTCGTATTCGGAGATGATAACGGCATTGTACGGATCCCATTCGCAGATCAGGTCGCCCTTCTTGACCTCGGCACCGTCCGCCATGAAAAGCGTCGCGCCGTAAGGCAGGTTGTGCGTGTAAAGTACGATCTCGGTCTTCGGGTCGACGATACGGAATTCCGACTGGCGCGAAATGACGATGTTGATCGCCTCGCCGGAGGCATTCTTGCCCTTCACGGTGCGCAGCTCGTCGATCTCCAGACGGCCTTCGTATTTCGAAACGACATTGGTCTCGACCGCCGAGCCTCCGGCCACACCACCGACGTGGAACGTACGGAGGGTAAGCTGCGTACCCGGCTCGCCGATCGACTGCGCCGCGATGACACCCACGACCTCGCCCTTCTGCACCATGCGTGCGGTGGCAAGGTTGCGGCCGTAGCACTTCGCGCATACGCCCCGGCGTGCCTCGCAGAGCGGATCTCCACCGATTCGAGCGGCGATTTCTCGATCGCCTCGGCAATCGCCTCGGTGATCTCCTCGCCCGCCTTGCAGATGACCTCGCCCGTCAGCGGATGGATTACGTCGTTCAGGGCGACACGGCCCAGAATACGGTCGTAGAGGGTCTGCACGACGTCGTCGTTGCGTTTGATGGCCGTAGCCGTCAGGCCGCGGAGCGTACCGCAGTCCTCCTCGTTGATGATCACGTCCTGTGCGACGTCAACCAGACGGCGCGTCAGATAACCGGCGTCGGCCGTCTTCAGTGCGGTATCGGCAAGACCCTTACGGGCACCGTGCGTCGAGATGAAATACTCGAGCACCGAAAGTCCCTCTTTGAAGTTCGAGAGGATCGGGTTCTCGATGACCTGCTGGCCACCCTCGACACCCGACTTCTGCGGCTTGGCCATCAGGCCTCGCATACCGCTCAGCTGACGGATCTGCTCTTTCGAACCACGGGCGCCGGAGTCGAGCATCATGTATACCGGGTTGAAACCGTCGTTGTCCTTGATCAGCGTTTCGATCACGGCCTTCGTCAGCTTGGTATTGATATTCGTCCAGACGTCGATGATCTGGTTGTAGCGCTCGTTGTTGGTGATAAGACCCATGTTGTAGTCCTCCATGATGGAGTCCGAACGTTCGTACCCCTCCTGCACGAGCTTCTCCTTCTCTTCGGGGATGATCACGGCATCGAGGTTGAACGACAGACCGCCGCGGAAGGCCATCCGGTAACCCATATTCTTGATATCGTCGAGGAATGCGGCCACCTTATCGGCTCCGGCCTTCTTCATCACCACGGCGATGATGTCGCGCAGCGAGCGCTTCGTCAGAATCTCGTTGATATAACCTACCTCCTTGGGAACCACCTGGTTGAAAAGGATGCGGCCGATGGTCGTCTCCTTCAGCACGCGCACCTCCTTGCCCTCGTCGTCCAAATCGTCGACCATGCACTTCACGATGGCGTGCAGGTCGGCCCGGCCCTCGTTGTAGGCGATGATCGCCTCCTCGGCGCCGTAGAATACGCGGCCTTCTCCCTTCACGCCCTTGCGGGGCTTGGTGATGTAGTAGAGACCGAGGACCATGTCCTGCGAAGGCACCGTGATCGGCGCACCGTTCGCGGGATTGAGAACGTTGTGCGAACCCAGCATCAGCAGCTGGGCCTCCAGAATGGCGGCATTGCCCAGCGGCAGGTGCACGGCCATCTGGTCGCCGTCGAAGTCGGCGTTGAACGCCGTACAGGCCAGCGGGTGCAGCTGCATGGCCTTGCCCTCGATCAGCTTGGGCTGGAACGCCTGGATACCGAGGCGGTGCAGCGTCGGGGCGCGGTTCATCAGCACGGGATGACCCTTGATGACGTTCTCCAGAATGCCCCAGATCACGGGGTCCTTGCGGTCGATGATCTTCTTGGCCGACTTCACCGTCTTGACGATGCCGCGCTCGATGAGCTTGCGGATCACGAACGGCTTGTACAGTTCGGCGGCCATGTCCTTGGGAATGCCCATCTCGTGCATCTTCAGCTCGGGACCGACGACGATGACCGAACGGGCCGAATAGTCGACGCGCTTACCCAGCAGGTTCTGACGGAAGCGGCCCTGCTTTCCCTTCAAAGAGTCGGAAAGCGACTTGAGCGGACGGTTCGACTCGTTCTTCACGGCGTTCGACTTGCGCGAGTTGTCGAACAGCGAGTCAACGGCCTCCTGCAACATGCGCTTCTCGTTGCGCAGAATCACCTCCGGAGCCTTGATCTCGATCAGGCGCTTGAGGCGGTTGTTGCGGATGATGACGCGGCGGTAGAGGTCATTCAGGTCCGACGTGGCGAAACGTCCGCCGTCCAGCGGCACCAGCGGGCGCAGCTCGGGCGGAATCACCGGAATTACGTTCAGCACCATCCACTCGGGCTTGTTCTTACCCTCCGAAGCGCGAAACGACTCGATGACGTTCAGGCATTTCAGCGCCTCCGACTTACGCTGCTGCGAGGTCTCGGTCGAGGCCTTGTGGCGCAGGGCGTAGGACATCGAGTCGAGGTCCACCTGCTTCAGCAGCGTGTAGACGGCCTCAGCGCCCATCATCGCGACGAACTTGTTGGGGTCCGAATCGTCCAACGCCTGGTTGCCCTTCGGCAGCGCGGCCAGCACGTCGAGGTACTCCTTCTCCGAAAGCGTGGCCAGACGTTCGATGCCCTGCTCGGAAGCAGCGCCGGCGTTGATCACCACGTAACGTTCGTAGTAGATGATCGCCTCGAGTTTCTTCGACGGAATGCCCAGCAGGTAGCCGATCTTCGAAGGCAGCGAGCGGAAATACCAGATGTGCACCACTGGAACCACCAGCGAGATGTGTCCCATGCGCTCGCGGCGCACCTTCTTTTCGGTCACCTCCACGCCGCAGCGGTCGCAGACGATGCCCTTGTAACGGATGCGCTTGTACTTACCGCAGTGGCACTCGTAATCCTTCACCGGGCCGAAAATCCGTTCGCAGAACAGACCGTCGCGCTCGGGCTTGTAGGTACGGTAGTTAATGGTCTCGGGCTTGAGCACCTCGCCGCTCGACTGGGCCAGAATCTCCTCGGGCGAGGCCAGGCCTATCGAAATCTGGCTGTAACCATTATTCGGTTTATTGTCTTTGGTAATTGACATATTTGTTCTCGTTTTTCTTTTCCTCTAAAATACACCTTACTCGAGTTTCACCGACAGGGCCAGACCGCGAAGCTCGTGCAGCAGCACGTTCATCGCCTCGGGAATACCCGGTTTGGGCAGGTTCTCGCCCTTGACGATAGCCTCGTACGCCTTGGCGCGGCCCATCACGTCGTCGGACTTGATCGTCAGAATCTCCTGCAGGATGTTGGCGGCGCCGAAGCCTTCGAGCGCCCAGACCTCCATCTCACCGAAACGCTGACCGCCGAACTGGGCCTTACCGCCGAGCGGCTGCTGCGTGATGAGCGAGTAGGGACCGATCGAACGGGCGTGCATCTTGTCGTCGATCATGTGGCCCAGCTTGAGCATGTAGATCACACCCACCGTAGCCGGCTGGTCGAACATCTCGCCCGTGCCGCCGTCGTAAAGGTACGTACGGCCGCTGTGCGGGATGCCCGCCTGTGCGGTGTATTCGTTGATCTGGTCGAGCGAAGCGCCGTCGAAAATCGGCGTGGCGAACTTCATGCCCAGCTCGCGGCCGGCCCATCCGAGCACGGTCTCGTAAATCTGGCCGAGGTTCATTCGCGAAGGCACGCCCAGCGGGTTCAGGCAGATGTCGACGATCGTTCCGTCCTCCAGGAACGGCATGTCCTCGTCGCGCACGATGCGGGCCACGATACCCTTGTTACCGTGACGTCCGGCCATCTTGTCGCCCACCTTCAGCTTACGCTTCTTGGCGATGTAGACCTTGGCCATCTGGATGACGCCCGTCTGCGGAAGCTCGTCGCCGTTGGTGATGTTGTACTTCTCGCGTTTGATGGCGGCGTCGGCCTTCTTCCACTCGATGGTGTAATTATTGATGGTAGCCTCGATGAGCGTGTCGGTGTGGGCGTCGCCCGTCCAGTTGCACGACCCGAGGTTCAGATACCCCATCACCACGCCGGTCTTCTCGTCCGTCGACTTGCGGGCGATCTCCTCCAGCATCTTCTGCGAGAATTTCGTCCCCGCGGGATAGAGTTCCACCCCGAAATAGTCCGTAACGCCCGTAGTGGTCTTACCCTGGAGCAGTGTCCACAACTTGCCGACCAGACGCTTCGTAAGCTCCGCGATTTCGGCTGCGAACTTCTCGTCGAGTTTGTCCAACTGGGCCTTCTCGGCGCTCTTGCTCTTCTTGCCCTCCTTGTTGGCGCGGCTGTAAAGACGGGTGTCGATCACCACACCGTGCAGCGACGGCTGGGCCTTCAAAGAAGCGTCCTTCACGTCGCCGGCCTTGTCGCCGAAGATCGCGCGGAGCAGCTTCTCCTCGGGCGAAGGATCGCTCTCGCCCTTCGGGGTGATCTTGCCGATCAGGATGTCGCCCGGGTGGATGTTGGCGCCGATACGTACGATACCGTTGGCGTCGAGGTCCTTCGTGGCGTCCTCCGAGACGTTGGGAATGTCCGACGTAAGCTCCTCGACACCGCGCTTGGTGTCGCGGACCTCCATGATGTACTCATCGACGTGCACCGAGGTGAAGATGTCCTCCCGCTGGATGCGCTCCGAGATCACGATGGCGTCCTCGAAGTTGTAACCCTTCCAGGGCATGAACGCCACCTTGAGGTTGCGGCCCAGGGCCAGCTCGCCGTGCTGCGTCGAGTAGCCTTCGGTCAGAATCTGCCCCTTGACGACCTTGTCGCCCGTCAGGACGATGGGTTTCAGCGTCACCGAGGTATTCTGGTTGGTGCGACGGTAGCGCGGCAGCGTGTAGGTCGTCACCTCCGGCTCGAACGACGCGAGGATCTCGTCCTCCGTACGCTCGTATTTGATCTGAATCTTCGTCGCATCGGCGAAAACGACCTCGCCGTCGCCCTCGGCAACGATCTGGATGCGGCTGTCGGAGATCATGTCCTTCTCGATACCCGTGCCGACGATCGGGGCTTCCGAAGTCACCAGGGGCACGGCCTGGCGCATCATGTTCGAACCCATCAGCGCGCGGTTGGCGTCGTCGTGCTCCAGGAACGGGATAAGGCTCGCGGCGATCGAGGCGATCTGGTTCGGAGCCACGTCCATCAGGTCCACTTCGCTGGCCGTAACCACGGGGAAATCGGCTCCTTCACGCGCCTTGATACGATCCGGCTCCAGGAAGTTGCCTTCCCCGTCGATCGGGGTGTTCGCCTGTGCGGCGACCAGGTCCTCCTCCTCCTCGGCCGAATAGTAGTGGATGTGCGAGTTGTCCATATCGACCTTGCCGTTCTCCACGCGGCGGTAAGGCGTCTCGATGAATCCCATCGGGGAGATCTTCGCATAGACGCACAGCGACGAGATCAGACCGATGTTCGGGCCTTCCGGCGACTCGATCGGGCAAAGGCGTCCGTAGTGCGTGTAGTGCACGTCTCGCACCTCGAAACCGGCGCGGTCACGCGAAAGACCGCCCGGGCCGAGGGCCGACAGACGGCGTTTGTGCGTGATTTCGGCCAGCGGGTTGATCTGGTCCATGAACTGCGAGAGCTGCGAGGTTCCGAAGAAGGAGTTGATCACCGACGAAAGGGTCTTGGCGTTGATCAGGTCCACCGGGGTGAACACCTCGTTGTCACGCACGTTCATGCGCTCGCGGATCGTACGCGCCATGCGCACGAAACCGACCGAGAACTGATTCGACAGCTGCTCGCCCACCGTACGGACGCGGCGGTTCGACAGGTGGTCGATGTCGTCGACGTCAGCCTTCGAGTTGATCAGCTGGATCAGGTATTTGATAATAGCGATGATGTCCTCGCGCGTCAGCGTGCGGATGGCCGGATCGGTGTCCAGATCCAGTTTCTTGTTGATGCGGTAACGGCCCACATCGCCCAGGTCATAGCGTTTGTCCGAGAAGAAGAGCTTCTCAATGACGTCGCGCGCCGTAGCCTCATCGGGCGGCTCCGAAGCGCGCAGCTGCCTGTATATGTAAACCACGGCCTCCTTCTCGGAGTTGCACGGGTCCTTCTGCAGGGTATTGTAGATGATCGAGAAGTCGATGCCCGAGAGGTTCTCCTTGTGCAGCAGAATCGTCTTGGCGCCGCTTTCGAGGATTTGGTCCACATGCTCCTCCTCGAGAACCGTCTCGCGGTCCACGATCACGTTGTTTCGTTCGATGGAAACCACCTCGCCCGTGTCCTCGTCCACGAAGTCCTCGACCCACGTCGAGAGCACCCTCGCGGCCAGCTTGCGGCCCACGGCCTTCTTGAGGTTGGCCTTGTTGACCTTCACCTCGTCCGCCAGGTCGAAGATTTCCAGGATCTGCTGGTCGGCCTCGTAACCGATGGCACGCAGCAGCGTCGTGACGGGCAGTTTCTTCTTACGGTCGATGTACGCGTACATCACGTTGTTGATGTCCGTAGCGAACTCGATCCACGAACCCTTGAAAGGAATGATTCGCGCCGAGTAGAGCTTGGTTCCGTTCGTGTGCATGCTCTGTCCGAAGAACACGCCGGGCGAACGGTGCAGCTGGGATACGATGACACGCTCCGCGCCGTTGATGACGAACGTACCGCGTTCGGTCATGTAGGGGATCGTACCGAAGTACACGTCCTGAACGACAACGCCGAAATCTTCGTGTTCGTCGTCCGTGCAGTAGAGCTTCAGCTTGGCTTTCAGCGGAACGCTGTACGTCAAACCGCGCTCCAGGCACTCCTCGATCGAGTAACGGGGCGGATCGATATAGTAGTCGATAAACTCCAGAACGAAATTGTTCCGGGTATCCGTGATGGGGAAATTTTCCTGGAAGACCTTGTAGAGGCCCTCGTTCTTACGGTTTTCGGCCGTGGTGTCCATCTGGAAAAAGTCCCGGAATGATTTAAGCTGTACCTCCAGCAAATCCGGGTACGGAACCCGGTTCTTTACTGTCGAAAAGCTAATTCTTTGTTGTGTTTTTGCTGCGGACATCGTAAAATCCAAATTAGTTGAAGTGTAATGGGTTACGCTCCCCAAAATGTGCGGGTCATTATCCCGGCAATGCTCCCGTATGAAGGCGTCATACGCCCCGGGAGCATCCTATATTCCAAAAACCGGACACAGCTCCTGATCGGCACTTCCGGTCTTTAGACCAAGAAAAGGCATAGAGCTTACACACCGGTAAGCCCTATACCTGTTCGTCTTCTATTGACGCTTAAGCAGCAATGCTACTTGAGCTCAACTTCAGCACCTGCTTCCTCGAGCTGGCCTTTGATCTGCTCAGCCTCCTCCTTGGAAACACCCTCCTTAACGGCCTTGGGAGCACCGTCAACGAGTGCTTTAGCATCGCCCAGCGAAAGACCTGCGATGTCCTTCACTACCTTGATAACCTGGAGCTTGGCCTGACCTGCGGCCTTCAGAATAACGTCGAACGACGTCTTCTCTGCAGCAGCAGCCTCGCCTGCGCCTGCAGCGGGGGCTGCAACGGCAACAGCGGCAGCAGCCGGCTCAATGCCATACTCCTCCTTGAGGATCTGTGCGAGTTCGTTTACCTCGGTAACCTTCAGGTTTACCAGTTCTTCAGCAAGTTTCTTTACGTCTGCCATAGTTGTAAGCTTATTAATTTGTTTTTGATTCTTGTTTGTGAAATTAGTTGTTTCTCGATTCGAGCGTCTTCACGAGGCCCGCAATCTTTTGGCCTGCATTAGCCTGCAATGCAGAGATAACATTCTTGGCCGGGGACTGGAGCAGTGCGACGATGTCGGCGATAAGCTCTTCCTTCGACTTGATGTTACACAGAGTGTCCAGCTGATTGTCACCCACGTAAACGCAACCCTCGGCGAAAGCCGCCTTCAGAACGGGCTTCTCCGACTTCTTGCGGAATTCCTTGATCAAAACAGCGGGAGCTTTCGCAACGTTGGCGAACATAATCGAGGTAGGACCCTCCAATACTTTTACCAGATCAGCATCGGCCTTCTCCACCTTCTCGAGGGCTTTGCCCAGGAGGGTGTTCTTAACGACCACCAGCTTCACGTCGCTCTCGAAGCACTTGCGGCGCAGGGCAGCGGTCTGCTCTGCGTTCAGCGACTCGATGTCGGCGATATAGAAGTGAGGATAAGCCTGGAGCTGCTCGGCAAGGCTGTCAATTACAACCAGTTTTTCTTCCTTAGTCATCTCTTCTCTCCTCCTTCTTATTTGGTTTCTACTGATTTGGAATCAATCTGCACGCCGGGGCTCATGGTGGTCGAGAGATAAACACTCTTCACGTAAGAACCTTTGGCAGCAGCCGGTTTCAGCTTGAGAATCATATTCAGCACCTCTTTCGCGTTGTCCACGATCTGATCTGCCGAAAACGAAACCTTGCCTACCGTCGTGTGGATGATACCGAATTTATCGACCTTGAAGTCGATCTTACCGGCTTTCACCTCCTGGACGGCCTTGCCGACTTCCATCGTAACCGTACCGGTCTTGGGGTTCGGCATCAGTCCGCGGGGACCCAGAATACGGCCCAGCGCACCGACTTTACCCATCACATTGGGAGTACAGATGATCACGTCAACGTCGGTCCAGCCGGCCTTGATCTTGTCAACATACTCGTCCAGACCTACGTAGTCTGCGCCTGCAGCCTGTGCCTCGGCCTCCTTCTCGGGAGTGCACAGCACCAGCACGCGCACCGTCTTACCGGTTCCGTGGGGAAGCGTCACCACGCCGCGGACCATCTGGTTCGCCTTGCGGGGATCGACACCCAGACGCACGTCGATATCCACCGAAGCGTCGAATTTCGTGAACGTAATTTCCTTCAGAAGAGCGGCAGCCTCCGAGAGCTTGTAAGCCTTACCGGCTTCCACCTTAGCGTAGGCGATCTTTTGATTTTTTGTCAACTTACTCATCTTCTTCGCAATTACATATTAGGAAATTCTCCGACGACACTGATACCCATACTGCGGGCAGTACCGGCAACCATGCGCATAGCGGATTCCAGCGTAAAGCAGTTCATATCGGGCATTTTGTCCTGCGCGATTTCGCGGATCTGATCCCACGTCACCTGACCGACCTTGTCGCGGTTGGGCTGTGCGGAACCTTTCTGCACTTTAGCTGCTTCCTTGAGCTGGATAGCTACGGGCGGCTGTTTTACAACAAAGTCGAACGACTTATCGCTGTAAACCGTGATGATGACCGGAAGAACCTTTCCCGCCTTGTCCTGCGTACGAGCATTGAATTGCTTGCAGAAGTCCATGATATTGACTCCCTTAGAACCCAATGCGGGACCAACCGGGGGCGAAGGATTGGCGGCACCACCTTTGATCTGCAATTTAATAAATGCAGCAACCTCTTTTGCCATAGTTTTCCTTGGTTAATTATTCTTTTTCTACTTGGGTGAAACTCAACTCCATAGGAGTTTTGCGCCCGAATATCTTCACCGATACCGTGAGTTTCTTGCGCTCGTTGTCGACTGCCTCGATAGTACCTTGGAAGCTCGAGAAAGGACCGTCCGTAACCTTGACAGTCTCGCCGACAAAGAAGGGTATTTCGTTTTCCTCCTCCTGTGCGTTCAGCTCGTCGACGCGGCCGAGGATGCGCGCTACCTCCTGCGGACGCAGGGGCGTGGCGTTCATCTTGCGGCTGTCCTCTTTGGTGTCGCCGAGGAAACCCAGCACGTTGGGGGTATTGCGAATTATAATCGGAATCTGGCCTACGAACGCAGCCTCCACCAGCACGTAGCCCGGATAAGAAACCTTCTCCTTGGAGACCTTCTTTCCGTTGCGGATGGTATAGACTTTTTCAGTAGGGATCAGCACCTGGGAGATGTAGTCCTCAAGGTGGTTGTGGCGGATTTCAGCCTCGATATACTCTTTGACCTTCCCCTCCTTGCCACCGATTGCGCGGACGACATACCATTGTTTCTTAATCTCGCTCATCGTTCTGCAAACAATTAACGGCCAAGACCGCCCAGGGTCTTGTAAATGCCTGCCATCACGTTCTCGAACGTCACGTCCATCGCCAGGACGACCACGGCGAAGATGACCGAAGCCACCATCACGACGATCGTAGAACTCTGGAGCTGCGGGAACGTAGGCCACGTCACCTTGTTTACAAGCTCGTTGTAAGATTCTTTAACGTATTTGAACATATCTTCGTCTTTTACTCTTGGCAGGAGCAGAGAGATTCGAACTCCCATCAACGGTTTTGGAGACCGCTATTCTACCCTTGAACTATGCTCCTAAAAGAGGGAGGCGATGCGGATGACCGCCTCCCGGAATATTCGGATGTGAATTACTTCACGATCTTCAGGATCTGACCTGCACCTACCGTACGGCCACCCTCGCGGATTGCGAAACGCAGACCTTCGTTGATAGCTACGGGGTAGATCAGCTTCACGGTGATGGTCACGTGGTCGCCCGGCATAACCATGTCGACGCCTGCGGGCAGGTGAACCTCACCCGTTACGTCCATCGTACGCAGGTAGAACTGGGGACGATAGTTGTTGTGGAACGGCGTGTGACGGCCACCCTCCTCTTTCTTGAGGATGTAGACCTCGGCCTCGAACTCGGTGTGCGGAGTGATCGAACCCGGCTTGGCAACCACCATACCGCGCTTAACCTCCTTCTTGTCGATACCGCGGAGCAGCAGACCTACGTTGTCGCCAGCCTCGCCCTCGTCGAGCAGCTTGCGGAACATCTCGACGCCCGTGCAGGTCGACGTGAGGGTCTTCTCCTCGAGACCTACGATCTCGACGGGATCGCCTACGTGGATGATACCGGTCTCGATACGGCCCGTTACGACGGTACCGCGGCCGGTGATCGAGAACACGTCCTCGACAGGCATCAGGAACGGCTTCTCGTTCTCACGCGGAGGAATGGGAACATATTCGTCAACGGCAGCCATCAGCTCCATGATCTTCTCCTCCCACTGCGGCTCGCCGTTCAGGCCGCCGAGTGCGGAACCGCGGATGATGGGAGCGTTGTCGCCATCGTACTCATACTTGGAAAGCAGGTCGCGAACCTCCATCTCGACCAGGTCGAGCATTTCGGGATCGTCCACCATGTCGCACTTGTTCAGGAAAACGACGATGCGCGGCACGTTCACCTGACGGGCGAGCAGTACGTGCTCGTTGGTCTGGGGCATCGGACCGTCCGTAGCGGCAACGACCAGGATAGCGCCGTCCATCTGGGCAGCACCGGTAACCATGTTCTTCACATAGTCGGCGTGGCCCGGGCAGTCTACGTGCGCGTAGTGGCGGTTGGCCGTCTGGTACTCAACGTGCGAGGTGTTGATCGTGATACCACGCTCTTTCTCCTCGGGAGCGTTGTCGATCGAGTCGAACGAACGGAGTTCCGACAGACCGTTCTTTGCCAAAACAGTCGTGATAGCAGCGGTAAGGGTGGTCTTACCGTGGTCAACGTGACCGATGGTACCGATGTTTACGTGCGGTTTCGACCGGTCGAATTTTTCTTTTGCCATAGTATTAAGTATTTAAAGTATTGTTAAAAATTGTCCTAAAGTTTTAAAATTCATTTCGCAGAACAAGCGAGCGACACAAACTCCCCATCATCGCTGAACGGAGGCGTTCGTATCACACGCTGCTGCGCACTGGAGCGGAAGACGAGGCTCAAACTCGCGACCCTCAGCTTGGAAGGCTGATGCTCTATCAACTGAGCTACTTCCGCAAAAACAGACCGTATCAGAGTTATCCCTTCCCTCGCACCGCCTCTCCGCGGCGTCCGGGGTCCTGCAACTCCAACCGGCACTCTCTTTTTAGTGGGAAGTGATGGATTCGAACCACCGAAGGCGTACGCCAGCAGATTTACAGTCTGCCCCATTTGGCCACTCTGGTAACTTCCCTTGTTTTGCTCCTCTCCCGTGAGGAATTCGCTTCGCTCGTCTTTCCCGGAGGAATTGGCTCGTTTCACTCGGCTGCGCCTCGTTCCACTTCGCCGATCCCGCTTTGGGGAGGCCTTCGTCCTGCCGCCGCTCGTCGTCGTAAAAAGCCCTCGTTCCTTCGGAACTCCCAGCCTCAAAATAGTTCGTCGCTTCAAACAAGTTTGACCGTCAAACTCTTTTTCGGCTGCTGCCATCGGCAGGGTCTTTTTAGCTCCTCCTCGCGTCGGCTTTCCGAGCCGATGGAGGGATTCGAACCCCCGACCAGCTGATTACAAATCAGCTGCTCTGGCCAACTGAGCTACATCGGCAGTATTCACCGTTTTGGATTGCAAAAGTAGGCATAAAAAATTTACCTCGCAAATTATTCGGGATAAATTTTCTACTTTTTAACTCTTCTCAAAGAACCGCGCCCGAACGCCATTGGTTCACGGGCGAAATCGGGTGCAAAGATAGGAAAAGTTTTGGATAACACAACAGCTTCTGAAAAAAATATCGTCTTTCGCACCCAACTATGTCATCCGCCGGTCCGGCCGGCATCCGTTCCCCTTCCGGACAGCCTATTTCCGAATCCGGCACACCTATTTTATATAGGCGGTCTGCAAACTTTTTAGTATCTTTAAACCTTGAAAAAACTTTTACTGCATGAATGCCATCCCCCTCTTCGGCCCTTACGCGCTCCGGCGGCTCCGCACGGAGGACGTCCCGGACATCTTCGCCTCGATCGACACCCAGCGCCGCCACCTGGGCCGCTGGCTCCCGTTCGTGGCCGACACGCACCAAATCGAGCAGACCCGGCAGGTGGTGGCCGGGATGCTCGCCGACACGGCCAATCCGGTCTACACGATCCGCGACGGCGAGACCTTCGCCGGACTGATCGGCTTCAAATCGGCCGATGCCGGAAAGCGCAGCATCGAGATCGGCTACTGGCTGCGCGAAGAACAGCAGGGCAAGGGGATCATGACGGCCGCCGTGCGGGCGCTCTGCGACCTTGCGTTCGGGGAGATGGGCATGCGGCGCGTGGAAATCCGCTGCGGCACGGGCAACCTCCCGAGCAACCGCATTCCGCAGCGTCTCGGCTTCCTCCGCAGCCACGTCGAGGAGCAGGGTGAACAGCTCTCCGACGGAGCGTGGATCGACCTGAACGTCTACGTGCTGGAACACTGAAAACCAATCGACCGCCGCCCCGGACTCATCCGCAAAACCGGCCCGCCACGGTCTAATGGCGTATGCCGCGCCCGGCCCGACGACGACGTGCCCGGTCCGTACGGTATCGCACCGAAAAAAGGAGATCTCCTCGGAGGTCTCCTTTTCATCCATAGCGGCCGTCGGCCCTATTTCTTCTTGATCGAGCTGATCAGCTGCGCGGGCGTCGCCTGGAGGTAATTCTTGCAGAACCGGCTGAACTGCGTGTAGTGGCGGAACCCGTACTTGTTCATCAGTGCCTTGGTGCTGTCCTCACCGTCGCGGATGTCGCTAAAGACCTTCAGCGCCTTCTGACGCATCATCCAATGGTAAACGCTGTCGTTGAAGTGCTCGGCGAAACGGCGTTTGAAAACCGAGAGGCTCATGCCCGCCAGCGAAGCCAGTTCGGCGACGCCCTGGGCCTTGTCGTAATTGTTGCAGACGAAGACGCGGAAATTGTCCTGCGGCTGAATCATCGACTGGAAGAAGTAGGCATGTTCGGTAGGCGTGTAGAGCACCTTGATCATCATGAAAAGCTCGGTGGCCTTCATCCGGTGATAGCGGACGCAGTTGAACATCTGGCGGATCGTAAAGAATGTGCCTAAAAGCCGTTCTATGGCCGGATGCATCGCAAGCGTGGGAACCGATTCGGTCGGAACGACCGAGTCATAGGGCATCACCTTGTCGAAAATGTCCTGTTCGCAGAATTCGATCCGGTGGATGAGCGACAGCACGACCACGTGGGTCTCGTCGTCCTGAGCCGTCACCACGAAGCGTTCACTGCGGGCGAGACATACGCATTGTTTCGACGTAACCAGGCGCACCGTATCGTTTCCGTGTTCCAGCCTCAACGATCCCGACATGACGAAAAGGATGCGCACCATGCGGTCCGCGGGGAACGTCACCCCCTCTCCGGCCGCAAACGTAAGCTGTGAAAACCGACAGTAGGTCGAATCGCCGATACGGCGGAACGGTGCCGGAAACGTGGGACAACTACTACAATCCGCAGTACAACTCTCCTTCAATGCCGACTCCTCAAACTGCGGTTGGGGTTGATAATCCATAACTTATTTGATCTGTGTGACGTGATTTCACGAACAAAATTACAAAAAAAATCAGAAAAGCAAACAAATTAGCTCCCGCGACGACAAAAAAGTCCCCGCCACGACCGGCAGGGACCCTGAAAGGCACTATTACGACGAAAAAATCGTCTATTTGTAACTAATGATCAGAATTTTCGAAGACTCCCAGAAACGCACGGGATCGGTAATGAGCAGTTTCTCGACGATTTTGTTCGAATCGGTCACCAGTTCGTACGAACCTTCGGGATGCGAAGTGACGAGCGTCGCCTTCTTCTGTCCGACGGGGATCTCCGTCAGCAGGCGCGAATCGGCCATCGTGAAGCTGTCGAAATTGCTGTTCCGACCGACGGTCAGCGTCCGTCCGATGAATCCCTGCTTGTTGATGATCTGCGCGTCGCGCAACTCCTTCTCGACCCCCACGATGTAGTAGACCGTATTGAGCTGGTTCTGCAACTCGACCTTCTCGCCGCTCAGGTTCTCGACCTCGGCGCTGCGAACGGCCACCTCCTCGGTCAGACTCTTCACCTCGTCGCCCATCCGGACGAGGCTCTCGCGCAGCTGCTCCACCTCGGTTTTCTTCTCCGCCAGCTGCCTGTTCATGTCGGCGATCATCTTCTCCAGGCCGTCGATACGCAGGTTGGCCTTGCGCAGCAGGGCCGCCGAACGTTGCAGCGATTCGATCTTCGAGCGGTTCTCCCGCAGCAGCCGGTCGATGGCCTTGATGTCGTTGCTGATCTCCTCGACGGGACGGCGGCCGCCCTCCGCCTCCCCGGCCACGGTGATCAGGTTCTCGCGCGACTTGATCAGCGCGAGATTCTCCGAGATGGCGTTGATGTCCGCGAACACGGCGTTGATCAGCGAGTCCTTCGCGCTGACGACCAGCTGCTCCAGCGAATCGCTCCGGCTCTCGGCCTCGACGACAACCTGTCTGCTCACACAGGAGGCAAGGAGCGCAACGACGCCCAGCGCCGCGGCGGTCGCGATATGCTTCATCTTGTTTTTCATGGCTCCGACTTTCTAAAGATTACGATCTTGTTTGCCTTCGGGCGCAAATATATACATAAAAACAAAACCTTGTGCGGATTTTTTCACAAAGACCGGAAATTCCGTGCGGAGAACAAAAAACAACGGGCCGCAACCCTCGGTTGCAGCCCGTTGTTTCGTAAATGCGCAAGCAGATTTACTTCGCATTCTTCTTATCGTAGCGTTTTGCGTAACGGCTCATAAACTTATCGACGCGACCAGCGGTGTCAACCAACTTCATCTTACCGGTGTAGAACGGGTGCGAGGTGTTGGAAATTTCCATCTTATACACGGGATAGGTTTCGCCGTTCACTTCGATGGTCTCTTTTGTCGAAACGGCGGACCGACACAAAAACACGACGTCATTGGACATGTCCTTGAACGCCACTAAACGATAATTCTCCGGATGAATACCCTTTTTCATTTCGCTGTTTTTGTTTTTAATTAATGCTTAAGCGCGACAAAGGTACGAATTAATTTGCAACAAACAAGATCCCGTGCACTTTTTTTCACACTCGGGCGTCCGGAGGGTTGCGCAATCTGAATACTTTTTCTATCTTTGCGCCACCGAAGCGCCCCTGCGGGCGCAGGACCGGGCCCATAGCTCAGTCGGTCAGAGCAGCGGACTCATAATCCGAAGGTCGTGGGATCATGCCCCTCTGGGCCCACAGAAAAAGAGGTTACGAACCGTCGTAACCTCTTTTTCCGCATTTCAGGCCGGACTTCCCGTTTCCGGTGGACCGGAACCGCGGTCTGCTGCAAAATAATTCGGGAAACGCGGTTTTTCATAAATAATTTTTACCTTTATACTCCACTACCGACGTTGCCGGCCCCTGCCCGAACCGGGGAGGCAACCAGCAAACGACCGCGAACAAAATGACCGACAACGAACTGGCCCGGGAAATCCGCGACGGGAATCAACTGGCATTTACCATGACTTATGATAAATACCACAGGCAGTTGTACGCCTTTGCGTACAGGTACGCCCGCAACGGCGCCCTGGCGGAAGATATCGTGCAGTACACGTTCCTCAAACTCTGGGAAACCCGTTCGAAACTTCTGCCGGCCTCCGGTCTGGCCGGCTACCTGTTTCGCATTGCGAAAAACCGGACGCTCAACGCCCTGCGCGATTACATACCTACACAGTCCGAATACCGGGAAACAGCAACTTCCGCAAGCGAATTCCTGCCCGACCTGGAGCGCCACAACCTGATGGAACAACTCGACAAAGCCATCGAAAAACTCTCGCCGCAGAAAATCGCAGTCTGCCGACTGAAAATCCACGAAGGACTCTCCAACGCCGAAATCGCCGAACGGCTGGGCATCTCGGTCAATACCGTCAAGGTCCTCTATCACCAGGCCGTCACACAACTGCGCAAACTGATGAAATCGGGTTACGCCATTCTGCTCGTCCTGCTGGTCTCCCGCTGACGCCTTCCGCACAATCTTTTTTCAGAAAAACGAACCGGGCATAATACTTTTCCCGCCGCCGTGTGTATTCTAATAAAACACGCGCCCCCAAATGAAGCAAGCCAAACGCACAACTATTATATACAGCCGGGAATCGCTCCTTGCCTATTTCGACGGGAAATGCCCTCCCGAACAAGAATACAGCATCCGGCTTTACCTGAAAACCCCCGCCGGACAACAGGCGGCCGCGGAATTGATGGACACGGACATTGTCTCGCAGCTCAACAGGAAAGGCGGAATCGCCGGACCGACGCCTCCGGCCGACCTGCGGGATAAAATCCTGCGGGAAATCGGGCAACGCATCCGACGCGGGCAGCGCATCCGAACGCTGTCCCGCATCGCGGCCGTCGCGCTTCCGCTCGTGTTCCTCAACCTGCTGCTGCTCGGCCGCCTCTACGACTGGGGCGGAGAGCAAGTCGCCTATCAGAAGGTCTACGTCCCCGCCGGAGAACAGCTCCGGATGCTGATGGCCGACGGCACGTCCGTACTGCTCAATTCGGAAACCACACTGGAATACCCGGCTCGCTTCGACCGTCGGAACCGAAACGTGCGCCTGCAGGGCGAAGCCTATTTCGATGTCGCCAAGGACCCGCACCGCCCCTTCCGGGTCGAAACCGGCGACCTGACGGTTCGCGTACTCGGCACCCGGTTCAACCTCAATACATCGGCTCCGGAATCTACGTTGCTTTACCTGCAGGAGGGCAGGGTCAACATCGAAGAGCATCTCTCCGGAAAACGCCGCAGCTACGACATCACCCCGGGGCAACTCTTCGAGATGAACCGCATTTCGGGCCGTTGCAGCCTGTTGCCCAACGCCGACACGGCGGCCGTCGTCGGCTGGATGCACAAACGCTATTATTTCAAGAATACCCCGCTGAAGGACCTGCTCGAGTTTCTCGAACGCAACTACGGCGTAACGTGCCGTGTGACGGACAGCCGACTCTACAAATACACCTATACGATCAACTTCAACAACGAATCGGTGGACCAGATACTCTCCGCCATGGAACGGATCACCCCCATGCGCATCGTCCGGGTCGCCGACTCGATCACCATCCATCCGCTCGGCAGGTAGCGGCAACCAAATCCGATGAACCAAAACCCGAAAACAATGACATAGATCCCCACCCTTCCCGACAAAAAAGGGTCGGGTATGCCCCACATACCCGACCCGGTGTCAGAACCAGTACACAAATTACCCAATCCTAACAACTACAAATGTATGAAAAACAAATTACAATCGGCGGAAAGTCCGGCAAAAAAATGCCCCTGCGCCCGACTTCTCTGTCTGTTTTTCCTTTTCACGCTGTTCTCGGTCCCGGAACTGAAGGCCCAGAAGGTGACCCTGCTGTTTTCCGATGCGAAAACCGAACGGATCATGGAGGAGATCACCCGGCAGACCGGCCTCCCGTTCGCTTTCAGCCGTGAAGTCGTGGATGTGAACCGGACCATCTCGATCCAACTGACCAATGCAGAGTTGAGCTCGGCCCTCACGCAGATATTCGCCGGAACCCGCATTTCGTTCCGAATTACCGACCGGCGCATCCTCCTGGCCGACCGGGAGACCATGAAACAGAGCGGCTCATGGATCGTCACCGGCAAGGTCACCGATGAAAACGGCGCTCCGATCGTCGGAGCCACCGTTCTGCTGCAAGGCACGACCCGGGGCACGACAACCAATGCCGAAGGCGACTACCGGATCGCGATTCTGGAAACCGATACATCGCCTACGTTGCTCTTCTCGTTCATCGGGTACGACCTGCGCAACATCCCCGTATCGTCCACCCGGTCGATTGTCAACGTCACAATGAAAAGTTCCTCGACCGCCATCCAGAATGTGGTGGTGACGGCCCTCGGCCTGACCCGCGAGGAAAAATCGCTGGGTTACGCCGTCTCGAAGGTCAACAACGAATCGCTGAACACGACCGTTTCGAGCAACTGGCTCAACTCGATGGCCGGCAAGGTCGCCGGGCTCAATCTCGAAGGAACTTCGTCCGGTCCGGGCGGTTCGATCCGCGTCACGCTGCGCGGCGAAGGCTCGCTGTCGCACGATAAGAACACGGCGCTCTTCGTGGTCGACGGCATCCCCATCAACAGCGAGATGACCGCCAGCAGCTCGGCTTCGCAGACCTTCGACGCCGACGCACCGATCGACTACGGCAACGGGGCGAGCGACCTCAACCCCGAGGACATCGAATCGGTATCCGTTCTGAAAGGCCCCGCAGCCACGGCCCTTTACGGTTCGCGAGCGGCCAACGGCGCCATTATCATCACCACCAAATCGGGACGCACAGGCAAGGGCATCGGCGTCACGTTCAATTCCTCGTTCACTTTCGAGCGCGCCGGCTACTGGCCCGACTTTCAGACCGAATACGGCGCCGGCAACGGCAACCTGACCAACATCGACCAGCAGCGCTACTACAACTACTGGAGCATAAAGGCCGAAGATGCCGAAGACGGAATCGCCGCCCCCGACCGCATCTATTCGCGCATGGGGTTCGGTCCCAAATTCGAAGGACAGATGTTCTACCAGTACGAATCGCGCGACTGGGAGACGGGGAAATACAAAAAGCTGCCCTGGAAATACAACGACAACTGGTACAAGGGGCTTTTCCGGACAGGCATTACCTACAACAACAGCATCTCGGTCGAAGGCAGCAACGGCAAGGGGAATTCAGTGCGTCTCTCGCTGCGGGACTCTCGCAACGACTGGATCATCCCCAACACCGGCTACAAGAGCCAAAACATCAGTTTCTCGCTGGTCCAGAAACTAAACCGGTTCATCACCTTCAAGGGCAAAGTCACCTACTACCGGAAGAACAGCGATAACCTCCCCATGTCGGGCTACAATCCCGCGGCTCCACTCTACACGCTGCTGTGGAACCCCACGGTGATCGGCGTCGACTCCTATGCCCGCGAGTATGACAACGACCGCATCCGGCAGATGTACCAGGCAGGCACGGAATACCTGCTGATCAACTCCTCCTACGCCGACAACGTCTATATGCAGCTCTACCAGCAACTCAATACGCTCGACCGCGACCGCGTCTACGGCAACGTAGCCGTGACGCTCGACCTGCACAAGAATCTGACACTGGACCTGCGCTCGGGCGTCGATTTCTACAACGACTTCCGCACCCAGCAGAAGCCTTGGTACTCATCGAGCTACCAATACGGGTACTACAAGGAGCAGACCGTACGCAATTTCGAAATGAACAACGACTTCCTGCTCACTTACAAGAAGCGCTTCGGGGATTTCGACCTGACGGCTTCATTTGGCGGCAACAACATGGTCTACAACTACCAGAACGTCCAGCTTACGGCCAAGGACGGCCTGCAGGAGTACAACATCTTCAAGATCAGCAACTCGAAATCCATCCCATACAGCTACGCGCGGCGCAGCAACAAGTCGGTCAACAGTTTCTACGGACTGATCAACCTCTCGTGGAAGGATATGCTCTTCCTCGACATCACCGGCCGCAACGACTGGTCGAGTGCCCTTGCCCGCGGCAACAACTCCTATTTCTACCCCTCGGTAAGCGCCAGCATCCTGATCGACAAGGTATTCAACTTCAGCGACAAGGCCCCGTGGATCAACCTGCTCAAGGTGCGCGGTTCGTGGGCCAACGTAGGCAACGACACCTCGCCCTACAGCCTCAATCATGTTTATTCGACCAGCAGCTTCGCCAGCGCCTACTACCTTTCGGGTACGATCCAGAACCCAGACATCAAACCCGAGAACGTCGAGAGCTACGAAGTGGGACTCGAAGCGCGGCTGTTCAACAACCTTTGGTCGTTCGACGCCACCTACTACAACTCGCGCACGACCGACCAAATCATCGGCGTCCCCGTCGACCAGACCACCGGCGCCACAAGCAAGTTGATCAACGCCGGCGAGGTCCGTAATCAAGGCGTGGAACTCTCCACACGCATCGTCCCCGTCCGGACCGAGCACACCCGCTGGGAAATCAACCTCAACTGGAGCAAGAACTGGAACAAACTCGTCAGCCTCGCCCCGGGTGTGGAGGTATGGCAGCTGAATTCGGGCATGAACATCAGCGGCAACATCTACATCAACGCCTACCCGGGCAAAGAACTGGGACGCCTTTACGGCCGCGGGTACAAACGCGCCCCGGAAGGCGCCTTCTACACCGACGCCCAGGGCCGCAACATCAGCTGCGCCGGACAGGTCATCGTCGACCAGGCCAGCGGCGCTCCGGTGCTGACCGGCACGGAAGACCCGCTGCTCGACCTGGGCAGCATCTATCCCGACTGGAAGGCGGGCATGACCCATACCTTTTCATACAGGAACCTGAAGATGGCCCTCACCTTCACCGGACAATGGGGCGGCAATGCCTATTCGGTCACCCACTTCGCGCTGGCCTACCAGGGCAAACTGAAGAACTCGCTACCGGGACGCTATGCAGGCCTGGTTCACGAGGGCGTGAACCTCAATACCGACGGCACTTACCAGAAGAACGCCACCATCACACGGGACATCGCCGACTACTACTCGACTTATGTCTACGCCCGCGAGAACGCCGAGAACAACACCTTCGACACCTCCTTCCTCAAACTCAAGGAGCTTCGCATCGAATACGCCCTGCCGTCGAAAATCTGCCGGAAAACGAAATTCATCCAGGGGGCTTCGCTGGCCTTCTACGCCACCAACCTCTTCTGCTGGACCAATTTCCCGATCTACGATCCGGAAGCCGGCTACATGGTGGGTTCCTCCATCAGCCGGGGTATTGAAGCCGGAGCCTATCCCCTGACGCGCACCTACGGGTTCAACCTCAAACTGAACTTCTAACTTCGAGAAACCATGAAAAGACTCAAATACCTGGCCGTTGTCGCGTGTGCCGCTCTGGCCGCGGGCTGCGAACACATGTTCGACGAATACAACAGCGACCCCAACAATACAGAGATGTGGCAAATCCACCCCGAAAGCATGATGGAGCAGTTGTTATTTTCGGCCGCAGACGAACTGATGTACGGAACCTGGCAGCTCAACGGCGAACTGATGCAGTACACCGTCAATCTCCAGTCGGAAAACATCCACCGCTATATCATTCGCGACAGTTACGCCAACACCCCCTGGAACTACCTGTCGAAATGGGCCGCCAATGCCGACCACATGCGCCGGCTGGCCATCCTCAAGGAGGAACCCAACTGCCAGGCGATCGCGCTGACCATGCGGGCGCTGATGGTCTCCAACCAGACCGACCTGTTCGGCAGCATCCCCTTCAGCGAGGCCTACAAGGGACGCGATACCGTCGCCATCACCCAGCCCAGATACGACACCCAGCAGGAGGTCTATACCCGGCTGCTGCAGGACCTGGAGCTGGCCAACTCGCTCTACGACGTTAAAAAGCCGTTGCAAACCCCGACCAAAGACCTGATCTATGGAGGCGACGTGAGCAAGTGGCGGAAATTCACCAACTCGCTCCACCTGCGCCTGCTGATGCGGTTGAGCAACCGCAACCAGGAGATGAACGTCACGCAGCGGATCCAGAAGATCGTGAACGACCCAACGACCTATCCGGTCTTCACAAGCAACGCCGATAACGCCATTCTGACCTTCACCAACATCTCGCCGAACGTCAACCGTTTCGGCAAATACACCGAGAAGAGCTTCTCCTCGAACACCCGCGTCATGGCCGAATACATCATCAGACTGATGGACGGTCTGGGCGACCCGCGCCTGGTCATCTACGCCCGGCAGCAGAACAACGAGTGGAAAGGACTCCCAAGCGGCTATCCCACTACCGAGACGATCAATGACGGCAGTGCCACGCTGAACAAGGAGGTGCTGGGCGATTACACCTCCCCGTCGACCTACATGCGCTACGACGAGGTGCTGTTCATCCTCGCTGAAGCGACCTATCGCGGCATGCTCCGGGGCGGCGAGATCGAGGCCCAGAAATACTACGAACAGGCGATTCTCGCCTCGATCGACTTCTGGGACAGCGTCAACCCCTCGTCGGTGCGTGTAACGCAGGCGCAAAAGGATCAGTATATCCAGAAGACGACCTACAACAACACCCTGGAGCAGATCATGACCCAGAAATACATCGCACAGTTCTGGTGCGGCTACGAGGCCTGGGCCGACTACCGGCGAACAGGCTATCCGGTGTTGATCATCGGTACGGCCACCGACAACAACGGCATTCTCCCCACGCGGCTGATGTACCCCTCGCGGGCACAGCAGACCAACAGCGTCCACTACGAGGAGGCGGTCCGCGAGATGGGCGGCGATAACATGCGCATTCCCGTATGGTGGAGCCAGAAAGCAACCAGCAAATAGTCATTCACCGTAACCCAACGATTTCATGAAAACGACAAAATACAATCTCCGGAGCCTGCGCAGCCTTGCCGCCTGCATATTCGTATGCGCGGGCGCCCTGGGCGTCTCCTGCCAGGAGGACGACACGCATTCGGAAGATCCTTACATCCGCTTCACCGAGGAGATCACATCCCTCTCCTACGACAAATCCGGCGGAAAACAGGAGATCGAAATGTACACCAACATGGGAAACTGGACCGTCGAAACCTCGTTCGCCGAGGACGCCGAATGGCTCGACATCTGGCCCCGCGAAGGACACGACAGCGGCCGCTTCACCGTCACCGTCGGCAAGAACGAGGAGGCTTACACCCATTTCGGGACGGTCAATGTGGTCATCGGCGGCAAATCCGTCAAATCGTTCACCGTGCGCCAGCTCTCCAGCGACGTGGAGTTCCGGCTGGATATGGGCGGCAACAACATGACCGCCTCGGCGCAAGGGGTGGATTTCACCATCGGACTGATTACCAATGTAGGCTGGAAAGCCGAAGCGCTGGGCGATGCCGCAGCATGGATCACCGTCGGAGAAGCGACCGAAAACACGCAGGTCCTCACCGTCCGCCGGAACGACGGGGACGAGCGCTCCGGACAAGTGCGGTTCTACGCCCTCGGAACCGGGCTGGAGGATTTTCAGGCCACCGTCAACATCAAGCAGTTCGACCAGGCGCACGACCCCTACAACGGTACGCAGCTGACCGTTGCGGAACTGATGGGCAAACTCACCGACGGCATCGGCCGCATCACGGAGAACTGCTGGGTGGAAGCCACCGTCGTCAGTGACCGGAAACTGCTTAATTTCGACAGTAACCAGCTGGTCGTGCAGGACGACAGCGGCCGCGGCATGCTCCTCGAATTCGCCAACGCGAAGGACAACACCTACCAGCTCAACGACAAACTCAAGATCCACCTCTACGAGGCCGAATTCGTCCGCGATCCCGTCACGCTCGGATCAAAACTGGCAGCCTTCACTCCAAACTCGGTCTTCGAGCAGTCGGAAGGCGCGCCCGTCACCCCCGTCGAGACCGGCATCGACCAACTCGACCGGTATGAGAATACGCTGGTGAAACTGCCCGAAGTCGAGTTCGCCGTACCGCTGGGAACCTATTACAACAGCCAGGAAGAGGGATATGCCATCACCACCGTACACGCCGCGTCGGCCCCCTACAACGACGGCTTCGCCCGCTACGGACACATCCTGCGCGACCGCGGGGGCAACACGGTCAAACTCTATACGCTCAGCTACTTCCTCCAGCGTTATGCCCAGATCATCCCCCAGGGCAGCGGCTCGGTGAGCGGCATCGTGCTGAAATATACGAAGAACGGAGTCACGGAGAACACGCTCCGAATGCGAAAACTCGACGACATTGCGGTATCTGCCGACGCCGCGACACGCGTGAGCAATACGCTGGTGCAGTTCGGGCCGTTCGACTGGAACGCCCTCCCGCTCGAAACCGTCACACCCGTTGTCGGCAGCGGCGAGGTCAAATCGACGGCTTACCGGGGCGTACAGAGCGCCGGAGCGCTGAACTACGGCTGGAGCCACACCCGCAAAGACACTCCGGCGGCAATTACCATAACGCCGAACGGCAAGCAGACTTCCGATCCCGCCGTCACCCAGCAGATGATGTATCCCTACCTCTATTCCAGCAATTTCTGGAACTTCACCGGATCGACCATGAATCGCTCCGGAAGCGACGATCCCGATTACAAGGGCGAGGCCTGGGTATTCAATATTACCGATTTCCGGCCTTCGGGCGGCGACCTTATGCTGGTCTTCACAACGGCAAGCAGTTGGGGAGGCCCGCTCAAAATGCACATCGAATGGGCCGATGAGGAGAACGCCGCGCTCGACGAATACCACGCAATCGCCGACTATTTCAGTCCGATGTGGAACGAAGGCTCCTCTTACCATCTCAAGCAGTTCAGCGTGGCACTGCCCGACGAACTGAAAACGAAGTCGAAATTCACGATCCGCTTCCGCAACATGGCGAACCTCCGGGCGCCCAACGACGGTGGCGCACTCTCCTCGGGCGGATACTCGGGAATCGGGTTCTGGGCCATCACGGAGCGGAAATAATCCATTGCCGGTCCCGGAGGGAAACCACCCCGGTTTTTCTCCGGTATCCGGCAGGCAGGCATCAAATTACGAACCTTCAAAGCAATACGAAATGAAACTCGATAGATTCTTTTTAATCCGGCTGCTGCGCATCCTGCTCCTGCTGCCGCTCGTAACGGGCTGTAAAAGCGACGACACCGCACAGGACCCATTCCAAAAGGGAAAGCTGGTCACCGACCTCTATATCCCGGGCACGACCTTCTACACCTCGACCGTCAGCGAACTGACCATCCAAGGCAAAGGGTTCCGGCCGGGCGACGCGCTGTACCTGCGCAGCGAGGACCGCGAAGACACGCCGCTGACGCTGAAGGCCCTCGACGCGGCCTACGTCACCTTCGCCGTTCCGCAGCAGATCGAAACGGCCGAATACACGTTGATCCTTCTCCGCGGGACGCAGGAACAACCGCTCGGCATACTGAATTTCCGCCAGAGCATCAACCTCGACGTCCCCGACAAGGACCTGATGACCATCAAGGGCGCCGTTTTCTGCGGCAGCACTCCGGTCGTCGGCGCCATCGTGTCGGACGGCGAGGAGGTCACCACCACCGACGACAACGGCTACTACTGGCTCGGATCGCGCAAGTACCACGGCTACGTCTTCGTCACCCAGCCGTCGGGTTACCAGCCCCTCACCGAGAACTCCATGCCCCGGTTCTGGCAACCGCTCACCGAATCGCAGTTCGTCTGTGAGCAGCACAACTTCGAACTGGAAAAAGTCGACAACGACAACCACGTGATGTTTGTCACTTCGGACATCCACCTGGCCAACCGCGTCAACGACCTGAAACAGTACAGGGAACTCTTCATTCCCGAGATCAATGGGGCCATTGAAAACTACGGCAACCGCCCGGTCTATACGATGGTACTGGGCGACATGACCTGGGACCAGTTCTGGTACGACACCAAGTACAACATGGAAAGCTACCTCAAGACGCTGGCCGACGCTAAAATCCCGACCACGTTCTACCATCTTCCGGGCAATCACGACAACGATCCCTACTACGCCGGGGATTTCCAGGCCGAAGCAGCCTACAAGCAGTACCTCGGACCGACCTACTACTCGTTCAATCTGGGCAAGGTCCATTACATCGCCCTCGACAACAACGTCTACATCAACAACGGCGCCTCCGTCGGCTCGTCGGGTGACCGGTCGTTCCGCAACTACCTCACCGAGATCGAACTCAACTGGCTGAAAAAAGACCTCGCGCAGGTCGACAGGAACACGCCCGTCGTGGTCGGGCTTCACTGTCCCATCTTCGGGTTCAACAGTTCGCTGGAGATCACCAACGCCATGAGCAGCCAAGTCGACAACGACAACCTGATCCAATGCTTCGAGGGGTTCTCCGACGTCCACATCCTCACCGGGCACACGCACTACACCCACAACACGGTCTATTCGGAATCGATCATGGAGCACAACACCACGGCCATCTGCGCCACCTGGTGGTGGACAGGCTACTATGGCAACGGGCACATCAGCCGTGACGGGACCCCCGGCGGCTACGGCGTCTACGAAATCGACGGCACACAGATCGAATGGCATTACAAGGGGCTGGGACTTCCCCGCGAAAAGCAGTTCATCACCTATGACATGAACACGGTAAAAAACTACTTCCGCACCAACCAGATGGCCGTCAGGTTCCTCAAGGCCTATCCCACGCGCGACGACTACAAGGACGTCGGCAACAACGTGGTCTACATCAATGTCTGGAACTGGGACCCCGAATGGACGATCTCGGTCAGCGACGGCGTGAAAGAACTGCCCGTAGAGCAGATTTACGGGCTTGACCCGCTGCACACGGCCAGTTACGAAGTGGCCCGCGTCTCCGACGGCGGTTCCTACACGGCCGCCTTCGCCACACAGCCGAGCATTCATCTCTTCTCGGTCACGGCCCCCGACGCCAACACGACGCTGACGGTCACCGTCACGGACCGCTTCGGAAAAACCTACAAAGAGGTGATGTCGCGCCCCAAAGCTTTCGCCGTAAACATGCAGTAGAACCCTAAACCAGCAAACGCAATGAAAAACATCCGCATATATTCGTGTTCCGTTCTTCTGCTTTGCGCAGGTCTTCTCGGGGCCTGCAGCGACGACCCCGAAACGGAACAGGCATACGTACAAACCGACTCCCCGACTTTTACGGCCAACAAACGCGGCGTGGCTGCCGACGGGGAGACGCTGCGCATCGGCGTCCGGTCGAACACCTACTGGATCATCCGCCAGCAAGCGGAGGATGACTGGTTCACACTCTCGCCCAAAGCCGGTTCGGGCAGCCGGGAGGTGGAGGCGGCGATTGCCGCCAACACCGGGCAGGAGCGCAGCGCCACGCTCGTCTTCGAGACCGAGCAGGGACGAATGCAGCAGATCACCCTCCGGCAGGAGGGCCATAACAGCACGGTGCGCTTCCTCAACGACGACTTCGGAACGGGCACTTCCGCCCAGTCCGTCGCGCAGTTCGACGGCTGGAACCGCAACGGCATCGGCAGCCTGCGCTGCCAGTACTGGGGCAACGACGTCAACGTCGACGCCGGACAGCCCTCGGCCGGTTACGACGGAGCCTCGGGCGGCAACGGCATCGTCTTCGCCGCCGACTCGGCCAATTTCATCCTGGGCGGCATCGCCCTCAAGGGCGACATCAATTTCAACCTTTCGTTCGGTTGCACGACTTCGCAGGCGATTTTCAATCCCGGAGAGCTAAAAGTATTTTTCAGCAAGGACCTCGTGAACTGGACACCCATCGCCTACGAACGTTCTTCGTCCGCAGGCTGGGAGCGGGTGAACATCCCTTTCTACCTGCCCGAAGGCGTCGACCAGCTCTACGTACGGTTCCTGGGGCGCAAAGCCGATGCCTACCGGCTCGACGACGTGACGCTGGCCGAAGGCGACGGACGCGGCGAGACGATCACCTTCATCGAGGACATCGTCGAATACGAGGAGATCACGGTCTTCGACGAGACTTTCGACTGGTGCGTGGGTCCCAACAGCACGCTGCCCGGCAACGACGGCAAGAATATGACCACCGTCAGCAACCGCAACGGCTGGGAAGGCAACCTGGTCTACATGCACAACGGGTTCCCGAAAGTGGGGACCTCGTCGGGTCTGGGCTACCTCACCAGCCCGGCGATGACAGCCGTTGGCGAAAAGCGCGTCGACGTGACCGTGACCTTCAACGTGGGAATCATGGGCAGCGATTTGAGCGACATCCGACTGATCGTACTCAACAGCGGATCGGTCGAGGGCAGCGAATCGAAGACCTTCACCATCGAGAGCGACAATTACTGGGAAACCCGGAGCTGCGTCATCAACGGTGCGACCAAAGAGACCCGGATCCGCTTCAGTGCCATCCAGGCCAAAGGAAACCGCTTCTACATCGACAATGTAAAAGCTACGTTCACAGACGTAAAAGAGAAACTCTGACTCCGACACAAGGGTATGAAAAAGGAGGATTGCTTTTCGGGCAATCCTCCTTTTCGTAACGTCCGAAGGGGAATTACTCCAACTTCGCCGCGTCGGCGGCCATCTTTTCGTAGATGGCGACCATCTCGCCGAACGATCCCTCGCCGCGTTTGAGTTCGTACATGAAGACACCCTTGTAACCGGCCTTCATCAGCGCCTTGTACAGCGCGGGCCAGTCGGTCCGCCCCTTGCCCGGAAGCCAGTGGCGTTCATCGACCCCGTCGTAATCCGAGACGTGAAGGGTCGCGATCCGGTCGCCGCACGCCTCGACGAAGTGCAGCAGGTCCTCCGAAAGCAGGTGGTTCGTGTCGAAACAGATCTTCACGTCGGGATAAGGGGCGATGATGCGCAGCAGCTCGGCCGAATTCCGCCCGAGACACGTGCGGGGCAGGTCCTCGATGCACAGCTGCGCGCCGATCCGGGCCGCCTCCCCGCGCAGCACGCCGACCGAGGCGATGCTGTTCCGGATACGCTGCTCGCGCTCCCCGTCCGCAATCGGTTCGGAACTGGGATGCAGCACCAGTTTCTCCGGTCCCACCTCACCGCAGATGGCGATCATCTCGGTCAGGAATTCGAGGTTGGCCATGCGGGCGCTGTCGTCCAGCACCGAAATGTCCAGCTTGCGGGAGAACGGGAGATGGCACGACCAGACCTTCAGACCGGCCTCGTCGGCCATGCGTTTGGCGTGCAACGCCTTCTCACGGATTTCAGCCACGGTCCCGCGGCCGCTGATACCGATTTCGACATACTCCACGCCGGCCTTCGCGGCGGCGGCCATCTCCTCGGGACTCATGCTGCTGGTCGAACTGCCGACCCCGAGGCACTGGGCCGCCAGGTTCGCGGCGCACACCAGTGCCGCCGCCGTAAACAGGATTCTTTTCATCGCTTCCGGTTATTTGGTGTAGTTTTTCACGCAGCGGACGTTCAAATAAATGTTCTTGGCCGCCTCCTGATTGGTCTTGGTCTGCAAGTTCAGACTCGTTCCGCTGATGACCAGCGAACGTGCCGTCGATTCGTTGGTCTGCCCGATGAACCACATGTAGCCCCATTTGCCCAGCGCGCTGCTGTTGAAACTGCCGTCGGCCTTCTGATACCCCAGCGGATACCAGCCGAAACCGATGCTTTCGGCCCCGTCGACGAATTGCTGCAGAGCCTCTCCGGCGTCCGTAAGCGTCAGATTCGCCTGATTCCAAACACCGCCGTCAACGATACGGCCGTTGCCGCCGCGCAGCCACGCGCCGACGTTGCCCGTGTTCTTGACCGTGCAGCCCGACTTGTAGAACCCGGCCTTCGTAATGGCATTCTCGGGTTTCCCGTCGTGACCGCCGGAGAAGGTGTAGCCGCCCAGCGCGAAATCGTCGGGAATGGCGTACTCGCTCTTGATCGACATGATCATGTCCCACCAGTCGTTGGCGTTGGCCACGTGCCAGCCTTCGGGACAGCAGCCGCGTATCTGGACGCCGAATTCGCCCTCCTCCGTGCCGTCGAGTTTGAACGGGTTGCCCACGTCATCCACCCCTTCGTAGCCTGGTATATAGGGACACTGCTCCGGCGTGCAGCCCGAGATGCCGGTCATCGCCTCGTACCAGGTGTAGTAACGGCCCTTCGCGTCGTTCAACCGCTGCAAATGCGACGCCTCCAGCCCTGCGACGGTGAAGGTCGTCAGGTCGGGCGCAACGCCCAGGTTGCCCTCCCCGCCCGCTTCGTGGCAGTTCTCGGTCATCCACCAGCGTTTGCCGTACTTCTTGATCGTATAGCCCGGCAGTTCGATGGGAACCGACACGGTGATCGCCGCGAAATATTCGCGCACCTTGCTCGTACCCAGTTCGTTTTTGGCCACCACCGACACCGACTGCGCGGGAATCACCACGTCGTCGTTGACCACCCTGACGGTGATGACATTGGTTCCCTGGCCGTCGATGATCGAGATTTTCGATTTTTCCTGATCGGCGATCGTCCATTCGTAGGTCTCGGCCCACTGAACCTTGGTCACCGAGAAGGTGAACTCTTCGCCGCCGTTGCAGGTGAGCGTGGCGGGGACTTTGGTGATCGGTCCGGGCTTCTTGGGAACGGTCATCTCCTGGATTTCCTCCTCGGCATCGCGTTTCACAGCCTCGGTGCAGGCGAGCAGCGCCGCCGCTGCGGCCATGCACGCCGCGGTCATCATGTATTTTCGGATGTTTTTCATCGTTTTTGCATTTTAAGTTTTACAAAGTGTGAACCTCGGGATACCCGAACGGATTTTCCACATACCAGCGGGCCTTGTAAATCTGGTAGCCCGCACGGTTGAACAGCCGGTTGCCCTTCAGGTCGCACACCTCGGCCGACCACCAGTTGCTCCCGCCCGACGTGGGGCGCATGACGATCGTGGGATAGCCCTCGGGGCCCGTCGAAACGCTCTTGATGGTGTTCTGCTGGAAGATTTCCACGTCGAGGAACTTCTCCGCCGCACAGTCGAACTTATAGACATGCTCGTTCGTCGAGACGTACATCGCCTCTTCGCCGTAGACCGGCGCCAGGTCGTGGGCCATCGTGTTCCCCGAGGCCATGTCGTAGGAGCGGACCTGCGTCAGTTCCGGTGCCGTGCGGTTCCCGTTATAGGTGAGTTTCAGCAGCTGGGCGCCGGTCGCCGTCCAGAGGCAGCCGCGCTTCCGGTCCCAGACCACGTTGTGGGCCGAATGGACCGGCATGGTGAAGGCGGGCCTGGAAACGTAGCTGTCGGCGCCGTTGTACACGTAGACGCTCAACAGGTTGCCCGTGCTCGACGCCACGACGATATTCCCGTCGGGCAGCACCTCGGCCGAGTGGGGGTTTCCGCCCGGCTTGGCGTAGAACATCGCCTTCTTGTCCGCAATGCGGATCAGCGCCACGCCGCCGCCCGAAGCCGTGACGAGCACGCACGTACGGTTGTAGACCGGTTTGGCCTCGTCGGGCAGATTGAACCACGCCTGTTCCGCGGCCGAAAGCCCGCTGTCGGAGGCCTTCCACTCCCAGGCGATCTTTCCCGTCGGCTGGTCAATCATCACGATCCGGTTCTTCGCCTGCTCGGTCAGAATCATCACCCGGGTAGCCTTGTCCAGTTCGATCGTCTCCTCCTTGTCGTCGCCAGGCCGCCAGGGAACGTAAGGTCCCTCTTCCTCGTCTTTGCTGCAAGCCTGAAGGAGGAATGCGGCAGCCAGTATCCACAGATATTTTTTCATAAATTGCCAGTTAACGGTTGTCGGATCAATAATTGGGATTCTGTTCGAGCTGCTTGTTCAGCAGGATCTGGTCCGCCGGAACGGGCCACCAGTAGTCGCGGTCGGGATCGAACGCCCGGACGGCGATGTCCGTGCCCGCATAGTCCTGAATCACGGCGTTCATCACCAGCTCGGCGGTCATCCAGCGGCGGATGTCGTTGTAATAGAGTCCCTCGCCGGCGAACTCGATGCGGCGCTCGTGGCGGATGATCTCGCGCATCTCGGCCTGGTTCTTCGAACCGTAGGCATAGATGGGCATGCCGACGCGGCCGCGCACGCGGTTCACGGCGTCGTAAACGGCGTCGGACGGCGTTGCGTCGACCTCGTTCTGCGCCTCGGCGAACATCAGCAGCACATCGGCGTAGCGGATGAACATGTAGTTGGTTTCGCCGTTACCGTCGTCCGAATCACGCTTCTGCGTGTCGTAGATCGAGAGTTTCTTGTGCGCGAAGCCCGTGAACTGGCACACCTCCCCGGCCGGGCAGTTGGCCTTGCCGAGGAACGTGCTTCCGGGATAGAAGTTCGTCGCCGCGAAACGCGGATCGAGGTTGTCGTACTTGCCCATCGTGGCCGCGCCGTCGGTCGTCGTCCGGTAGTCCATCACCAGGTCGAGCAGCGGCGCGTTGTTGCGGTACTGGACGCTGTAGACGTTGAACGAATTGACGGCCGTGTTCTTGGTCTTCGAAAATTCGATGTTGAAGACACACTCGCAGCTGTGCTCGTTGGCCGGCAGGAACAGTTTCCGGTAGTCGCCGAACAGGTCGTAACCCGCCTGGGCCTCCTTTTCGATCAGGGCGCCGGCGGCCTCGGCGGCAGCGCGCCACTTTGCGGCGTCGTTCGAGGGGTTGACCAGCTTGCTGGCCTCGAAAAGCAGCAGACGGGCCTTGAGGGCCAT
>ERZ791903.887-NODE-887-length-34496-cov-3.606341_pt1 | contig 34496 bp, 41 predicted proteins | sample MGYA00510148_ERZ791903 | MGnify/ENA primary metagenome ERZ791903 (study PRJEB30046, sample SAMN00792080) | human gut metagenome | study: EMG produced TPA metagenomics assembly of the A metagenome-wide association study of gut microbiota in type 2...
GGATCTCGAACGGCATTGCCAAATCGCATTGTGCGGATGCTTTCTGCATCGCCGGAAATCTCGGCGCCGAAAGGCTCGGCGAATTCTTTTTCCAGAAGCAGACGCGCCGGAACAACCGGCAGATTCACAAGCTTTCCATCCTCAAAGGCGGCATTCGAAAGCGCAATCAGGCTCCCTTTGAGATCAAAGGCTTCCGTCTTTTTGACAAGGTTGCCTGCAAGGGAGAAGAGGGCTTCATTTTCGGCCGCCGATCATCCGGGTACTTCGATGTTCGAAAGCTAGACGGAACCCGCATTTCGGCAGGCATCAGCTACAAGAAGCTGCATCTGCTGGAAAAGAGACAAACCTATTTAACAGAAATTCGAAAGGAGGAGGCGCTTCCTCCCCTGCCTGAAGGCAGGGGTCTCCGCGCCCAAATATGATGAAAAAGACATCCGCCAAACAGGCCAAAAAGATTGAAAAACGCATTCTCGCCGTTGTCGCTGATCTGAAGAAAGCCAAAAAGGCCCGTAAGATCGAACACATCGAAATGGCTGAGAAGTTCCTGGCCAACCTGACTGCAAAACTTGATGTTGCAGCTGCCGATCTGAAAGCTAAGAAAGAGAAGCTGATCTTGGCTCAGGAAGCTAAAGAGAACGCCAAGGCCCAAGCAGCCGAATACAAAGAAGGCGGCAAAGAAGCTAAGGCTGAAGAAAAAGCTGCTGATGAAGGCAACGCTAAAGAAGCCAAAGCTAAGGAGGCCGCTGCCAAGTAATCTTCACTTAAAGCGCATAAGAAAACCTCTGAACCGAACTCGGTATCAGAGGTTTTGCGTTAGTAGAGGCTCTAAAAACTAATCTACGTTAAAGCCGTTGCGTCGGGCAGCAATGAGTGCTTCCGTACGGTTTCGTGCGTCAAAAGCGCGATAAAGGGCCGTAACATGGGTTTTAATCGTACCCTCGGAAAGATCCATCTTGCGGCAAATCGTCTTGATGGAATCGCCCTGGCTCAAAAGCTTCAATACCTGACACTGACGAGTAGTCAGGTGAACCTTTGAAGAGGGATTGACAACCGGCTGCTGAGGGCTCATTCCCATCGACTGCTGCTGAGAGAGAATCTTCGAGGGAATGTAGACACCGCCCTCGAGAACGAAATTGATCGTGCTCTTAAGCAGGTTGGCGTCAAGTGTCTTCGGTACATAGCCGGCGGCACCTGCGGAGAGTGCTTTGAGGATGCTGTCCGGATCACAGTTGCCGGAGAGGACCAGAATTTTGAGCGCCGGATAATTTTGTAAAAGCCGTACTAAGAGATCGGTGCCTTGAGAGTCAGGCAGGCCGAGGTCAAGAATCATCAGATCAGCGGAGTCGCCGTATTTTTCAGCCAACTCAACAGCCTCTTTTGCCGTCGCTCCGACGTGAATCTGCACGTCCGGATACATGCTTTGCAAAAGAGCAGACATGGCCGTCGTAATAAGCGAGTGATCGTCCACCAATAAGATCGTCTGCGGTTTAACCAACTGAGTCTCCTTACCTATTTTTCAATTATTTGGAGCGCACGACTCAACCCAAAGTATCACGAAAGCCGTGCTTATTCAGAGTTTAACAAATTCGAGGGAGTTGTTCGCCTGTCAGCCAGTCCACCATGCGGACGCCGCCGAATCCTGTTTCCATTTGGACGAAGTGATTTTCATCTTCGATGCAGCGGCCGATGATCTGAGCATTCTTGCCAAGAGGATCATCTCTCATGATTTGAAGCATCTTTTCTGCGTCTTCAGGTGCGCAGATGGCAATGACTTTACCCTCATTGGCGACGTAGAGCGGGTCGAGACCTAAAAATTCGCAGGCGGCTTCTACGGATTCTTTAACCGGGATCTTGTCCTCTTCAAGAACCATGCCAACGGAAGACTGTTTAGCGATTTCATTCAGCGTGGTTCCGAGTCCGCCTCGTGTCGGATCGCGCATGCAGCGAAGGGACGGAATTTCTGCCACGAGCTTTTCGGTCAGACGGTTCAGGCTTGCGGAGTCGCTCACGACACCGGTTTCAAACCCTAAGTTCACGCGCTGGCTCATGACGGCTACGCCATGGTCTCCGATATCACCGGAGATCGCGATGACATCGCCCGGACGGCAGTTGGCGCCCGAGAGACGAACGCCTTCAGGTAGGACGCCTACGCCGCAGGTATTGATGTAAATGCCGTCGGCTTTGCCGCGTTCGACGACCTTGGTGTCGCCGGTCACGATTTTGACGCCGGCTTCTTTAGCGGCAGCGGCCATACTCTCCACGATGCATTTGAGCTCACTCAAGGGGAAGCCTTCTTCCAAAATAAAGCCGCAGGAAATGTAGAGAGGCGTAGCACCGCAAACGGCTACGTCGTTAACCGTACCGTGAATGGAGAGGCCTCCGATATCGCCTCCCGCAAAGAAAATAGGGCTTACGACATGCGAGTCAGTGGCCATGACAAGTTCGCCTTTAGGCTGAGGAAGTCTGGCACCGTCATCGCCTTGGTCAAGGAACTCGTTGGAGAAGTTTTTAGCGAAGAGGTCGGCAATGAGCTGAGCACTGGCTTTGCCGCCGGCACCGAAGTTCATTTCGACTTTTCCGGTCTTGAAATTCAGAGGACGTTGATAGTGTTTCTTTTCTTCAGACATTATTTATTCTCCGGAATTCTTATCTCTTGTGTCTGCCGTAAGTGAAGTAAGCGGCGCAGGCGCCTTCGCTGGATACCATGCAGGAGCCGATAGGGCTTTCCGGTGTGCACACCATTCCGAATGCACGACAGTCAGACGGCTGTTTTTCGCCGCGCAGGATGGCGCCGCATTCGCAGGCCTTGTTGTCGGGCACACTGCGGTAAACCAAGTTGAAATGCTTTTCAGCGTCGAAGTCGCTGTATGCGTCGGACAGTTTTAACGCAGATTTGGGAACGGAGCCGAGCCCTCGCCACTCAAAGCTGTCGCGAAGCGCAAAAACTTCTTCCATCATTCGAATGGCCTTCATATTGCCTTCGGGCCGAACGGCGCGTGTAAATTCGTTTTCGACTTTGGCTTCGCCGCGGTTGATTTGTCGGATCAGCATCAGAATAGACTGAAGCATATCCAAAGGCTCGAAACCAGCGATAACAACCGGCTTGGAATAGTCTTTGGCGAACGTTTCATAAGGCTCGCTGCCGATGATCGTAGAAACATGAGCCGGTCCGACAAAACCTTCAATTTGGACTTTTTCCTGGTTCTTCAGAATGTGGCGCATGGCCGGCGGCGTCAGGACATGATTGCAAAACACAAAGAAGTTCTTTAAGCCTTCTGCTTTGGCTTGCTTTAAAACCACGGCGGTCGCCGGCGTGGTGGTCTCAAAACCGATGGCAAAGAAAACGACGTTTTTATCCGGATTGGCGCGAGCGATGTCCAAACAGTCGGCTGCCGAGTAAATCATGCGTATGTCGCCCCCCTGAGCTTTTGCTTTCATCAGCGAAAGTCCCTTGGAAGCCGGAACGCGCATGGTGTCTGCGTAGGTGCAGAGGATGACGCCGTGTTCCAAGGCAAGTTCAATGGCCGAATCAATACGGCCGATCGGCATGACGCAGACCGGGCAGCCGGGACCGTGAATCATGCGGACGTTCTTAGGCAAAATGCCTTCCAAGCCGTATCGACTGATGACATGCGTATGGCCGCCGCAGAACTCCATAAGCCGGTAATTTCTATCGGGACGGGCTTCTTTGGCGATATTGGCAACGAGCTTTTTGGCGAGCTCTTTGTCACGGTACTCGGTGATGTACTTCATGCCGGTTCTCCTGCCGCAGAGGCCTCAGAAGCAAAAAGAGCCAGTGTCTTTTGAGCCTCTTCAGGATCGATCTTCTGGAGGGCGTATCCGACATGCAAAATGACATAGTCGCCGACCTTGACGTCTTCCAAGAGGGCGGTTGAGATGGTTTTCTTCAGTCCCGAGATTTCTGCGACGGCAGTGTTCTCGTCGATGATTTCTTTAATTTGTACGGGAATTGCTAAACACATGATTCTTACTCTTTAGCTGTACTGTGAAGACGCATGAGAACGACCCATGCTTGGCCGAGTGATACGCCTCCGTCATTCGGAGGAACTTTGAGCCCCTCATAAACTTGTAATTCGTGCCGTTCCAGCAGCTCGCGGAGCCGCTGCGTTAATAATGAATTTAAACAACAGCCGCCTGAGAGGCAAACTTTCTGAATGTTTTCTTTTTCAGAGGCGCGGATGACCTCTTTTGCCAATACCTGAGCCAGTGTTTCCTGGAAATCCGCTGCCGCTTGCTGTATATCTGTGTATTGGGAAAGTGCCAGAAGAAGCGGGACAAAATTCGGATGTCCGTCGATGACTTCAACAAGATCTGTTCGATTTTGTCCCTGACGTCCTTCGGAGGCCGCTTGCAGGCGAACCGGGGCTTCTCCTTCGTAACTTGAGACGTGGCAGATGCCGAACATGGAAGCTGCTGCATCAAAGAGACGTCCTAAACTTGTGGTCTCAGGAGCGTTGGCTTGAGCGGCAATGAGGTGAAGGCTGGGTTTGCTGACCTCTTGAGCGAGTTTTTCCAACGCTTCGGCTTTGCCGTTCTCGGCAAAAATCTTAGCTGCCATTCGCCAGCCTTCGCGGGCGCATTTATCGGCGCCGGGCATCGTGATCGGAGCGATGCTGTTCAGACGTTCGAAACTTTCAGGTGTCACTTTTAAGAGTTCGCCGCCCCAAGGTTTGTTGTCGGTACCTAAGCCGACCCCGTCGAGCGCCAGCCCTAAGACCGGCTCCGAGAGTCCGTGCTCAGCCATGACGGCGGCAATATGCGCGTGATGATGCTGGACCGGAATTAACTCTGCGTCGTATTTGTCTGCGAGCTCTTCGGCGAGCGATGTGGAAAAGAAATCCGGATGCAGGTCGCACGCAATGTATTTCGGCGTGATCTCAAAAATTTCCGAGAGATGCTCAACGGCTCGCGCTAAGGTTCGGCAGTTGCTGACGCGATCCGTGTCTCCGATGTGTTGCGTTAAAAACGCGTGATCGCCTTTGGTTAAACAAGCCGTATTCTTCAGCCACGGTCCGGTAGCAATGACCGAAGAACCGCCGTAAGGCAGGTGGACGGCTACTGGCGTAAATCCGCGGGCACGTCGGATGAGCTGAACGTCTTTTTCTCTTTGCTGCATCACCGAGTCATCACAGCGAATCAGGATGTCTCGATTGTGCGTTAAAAAGAGATCGGCAATTCCGTCGAGTTTTTGTACGGCTTCATCATTGCCGATAACGAGCGGCTCGCCGCCGGCATTTGCACTCGTCATAACGAGGACTAAATCGCATTCTTTTTTGTACCAGTCCGGATCTTCAGGACGCCCCATGGCTTCGAAGAAAAGAAGCCAATGGATCGGCGTGTAGGGCATCATGACACCGATACGATTAAGTTCAGGTGCGATGCCCGGGAGGAGGCCATCGGCGTCTTCTGTTTTAGGGCAAAGAACGATCGGTGCCTGTGGTGAATGGAGTTCTTTTGAGGCTTTCTCCGAGATGCGGACAAAGCGAGAGGCGGAAAGGTCGTTTAAGGCCATGACCGCGAACGGCTTGAACGGGCGGTGCTTGCGCTGACGCAGCTCAGAGACCGCAGCAGCATTTCCTGCATCGCAAACCAAATGAAAGCCGCCGAGACCCTTTATGGCGGCAATTTTGCCGTCTTGAATCTGTCTGAGCAGCTCCGCAATTTCGTCCTCACAAAGAACAAGATTGCCTTTTTTATCCTTCAGTTCGAGATGTGGGCCGCAGACGTCGCAGGCGTTGGGCTGTGCGTGAAAACGACGGTCAAGGGGATTTTTATATTCCTGCAGACAGTCCGGGCACATCGGGAATGCTTTCATGCTCGTCTGAGGACGGTCATAGGGAAGATGCGCCGTGATGGTATAGCGCGGACCGCAGTGCGTGCAGTTGATAAAAGGATAACGATACCGACGATTATTTTTGTCGGTGAGTTCCTTGAGGCACGCTTCACAGACGGCGGCATCGGCGGGGATAACTGTGCTGACTGAATTAGATCGGCTTTTCAGAATCACGAAGTCCTGACGTCCTTCGACAGGAACGTCTTCAGCTTCAACCGATTCGATGGAGGCGAGCGGGGGCAGCTCTTTCAGCAATCGAGTGCGGAAACGTTCTAAAGCTTCAGAGGAACCCTCGAGTACGGCTTCGACACCGCGTCCGTCATTAAGAACGGTGCCGGTCAGTCCCTCACTTTTGGCCAGAACAAATATAAAAGGACGGAAACCGACCCCCTGGACGGTTCCTTTAATCCTTAATTTTTCTGCACGAATCGAGCTGCTCATAAATTACTTCGAAACAGCGGCAAAACGTTTGCCGAGCCACTCGCACCAAGCGTCCATGCCGGTGCCTTTGGTGGCGGATACTTCAATAAATTCAATGTTCGGATTGACTCTGCGGGCGTACTCTTTGCATTTTTCAACGCTGAAGTCCACATATGGGAGCAGGTCAACTTTGTTGATCAGCATCAGAGAGCTTGCGGCAAACATATCCGGATATTTGATCGGTTTGTCCTCGCCTTCGGTAACAGAAAGCACGACAACCTTACAGTCTTCTCCTAAATCGAAAGCAGCCGGGCAAACAAGGTTGCCGACGTTTTCGATAAAGAGGATGGAAGTGGGCTCAGGCTTAATCTTTTGACAAGCCTCTTCGATCATGTCGGCGTCAAGATGGCAGCCTTCGCCGGTGTTGATCTGGATAGCACGGCAACCGGTCGCGCGAATGCGTTCGGCGTCGTTGAGGGTTTGTTGATCTCCTTCGATCACAGCAAGTTTGTACTGATCTTTGATCTTATTGATCGTATTGCAGAGCAGTGTGGTCTTACCGCTTCCGGGACTGGAAACAAGGTTTAATGCCAAGATGCCTTCGGCAATAAATTTCTCGCGGTTTTGGGCCGCCTTCTTGTCGTTGGCGCTTAAAACGTCAATTTCCAACTGGACCAAACGATCGTTGATTTTTTCCATTCTTTTTTTCCTTGGTCGAAGAAAAGACCGGAGCTCGAGCTGTACACGAGCTCCCGTCGGAATATCAATAATTATTCGTGCTTATGAGTACCGGCATTGCCGTGTTCATGATGGCCGGCGTCATGATGATGACGATGCTGGTCGCTGTCACGATGAACGTGGCCGTCTTCGGCATGAGGATGTTCATGAGTCTTCGTTTGGTCGAGTTCTTCAACCGTGGCTTTCTTTCCGCCGCAACCGCATGTAACACACATAATTCACTCCTTAAATAAAAACTAGGAATCTCCGAGTTCCAGTTCACTGACTCGGAAATCATCGCCGCCGTTGACACTCAGCTGATAGCTGCCGCACACGGGACACGGCTCCCCGCGGCGATGAATCGGAACAGTTTTCTGACACTTAAGACACCAGGCTGTTCCCTCCGGGCGCTCAATTCCAATCTTTGCTTCCTGCATAACCGTTCCCTGCGAGGCGATTTTGAGACCTTGCATGAGGGCATGCATTTCTACGCCGGCCAATTCGCCGATGATCAGTTTGACCGCCACCACCGAAGAAGCCTGGTTTTGCTGAGCGGTGTTTTCTACGATCTCAACAATGCTTTGAGCCAACGACATTTCATGCATTTTTCAGCTTCACATCCATCTGGGTGCAGGGATCAAACGACAAAATCGTCAGCTCAGCCAGCTTCTTCAGCTCTTCGGCATCTTTTGTTTTGAGATTCAGCAGCGTTTTCTTAAACCATTCGGAATCCACAACATTGATCTCCGTCGGGGTCAGAATGCGGTAGTTCTCGATGACGCCGTCGATGATTTTGGCAGCATGAAGGAGAATTCCGCGGGAGTTCTGAACGAGAGAGACGGCGCTTCCTTTGCCTAGCTCCATAGCGGCAATCGTTTCTAAAGGCATGCGGATTAAGTCTGCAGCGCTGAGTACCTCAATGAACCGCGCCACAAAACGCGTGTAGTTGGTATTGCCGTCTGACATGAGCAGCCCGGCAACCGTCGGGTTCTTCCTCATGCGGGCAACGGGACCTGTCAGAGAGTGAACATCACTTTCTAGGGAACCGTTCTTCCAGCATCCTCTTTCTTTTAAAGCCTGAAGGATAAAAGCGGTCGGCTTATCCAACAGAGGTCCGGAAGTGTAGCCGCGGCTGCGGTGCGAAGAAATCTTGTCAAAGAAAGCGGTCAGGCTGTCTTTGCTCGGTGTAATGGTGCCGTTAAAGAGGTCTTGCTCCCAGCTCTCGGAGAAGCCGTCCAGCAGCAGGTAGGAAACCTCGCCTCTGAGCTCGCTCCAGAGTTTGTTTCGCTTGGTTTGATCTTCATAAGGCATTTCTCGCAGTTCGCTCACGAGCTCACTGACTCGGATCACGCTTTTAATTTTGGCGGCTCGGTAATCTTCGCCGGCACACTGGAGCGCAAAGAAACGCACGCCTTCGTTAATGAGTTCCAAATGGTTGGCAAAACGTGCTTTAACCAGAACTTCTTGTGAGGGCACGCTGTTTTGGGCCACGTCACAGGCCACTGCGGCAGCGGCGGTCTGAGAATCCGGGCAAAGCGCAAAGAGCGGCGGCAGGAGTGCTAAGGCATCTTCCACGCGCTTGCCGCAGAGCAGTTTTTCAATTCGGAGCTCCTTGGCCGGCTCAATACTGACATCCGAGACGGAGCAGCCGTCAGTTGTGAGAACAAAACGAATCGCACCGAGATAACTCATGATTCTTGTTCCTCTTGGGTTGCTTTTGGTCTTAAGAACGAACGACGCGAGATCGGACGGTTGATGGCGGTCTCGACCGCTTTTTCGATGGCTTCCGGGTCGACTTCGGGCTGGATCGCTGGAATCGGTTCTCCGAGTTCGGGCTCCTGTTCGGGCTTCATGAGCTCTTCCAAAGCAGCCTTAGCGATTTCAACAGCCATGTCGTGGTCGGAAACAACTTCTTCGAGCGGTGACATGAGCGAGCACATCTGATATTCGCCCAGGATTCTGTCTTTTACGCTGATGAAGTCATATATTCCGGCTGGGAACGGATAGTGCAGACGGCGTCCTTCCGGAATCGACTTCCATTTAGAAGGCTGTCCTTTAGCCAAAATCATGTTCATGCACCAAGGCGTGACAATGATTCCGAACCAGAAGTATTTCCACTTATGGAAACCGACCGCCTGCACATGGACGCGTGGGTGCAGCATCGGCAGGCCCTGCATTCGGGTCTGCCAGATTCTGTTGAAGCCTCTTTCAAGCCGCTGTGCCGGATTCGGCGCCCACGGCTCTTCACTTTGAGGATTCTGAGTCGTCGGAGCGTTGGTTTTGATCATAGTCTTCGGGCACAACCATAAAAAGGTCGCGTTCGCAGCCGCAAACCGGACAATTCCAATACTCGGGCAGTTCCGAGAAAGGAGTGCCGGGTTCAATATTCTGATCTACGTCGCCTTTAGCAGGATCGTAGATGTAATGGCAGACTTTGCACTCCAAGCGCGTATCCGGATGCAGCTTGGAGCTGTCGCCTAAAAAAGTACCTTCAAATCCGGGCATTATTTGACTTCCACAGGAGAAAGTTCCCAGCTCTTCGTGACCCATTCGATCAATTCTTTGATGCGAACGGCAGAATCGGCCAAGTCCTCGGAAGCTGCAACGGCTTCTTCAGGAAGACCTGCGACAACGAGGGTGTTCAGGATCATCAGACGGGCCGGAGCGTTGTTCAAATACTGAACTTTCCAGACGTGACGAACGTCGGTCGAAGAGATACGGCAGTTGCCGAAACCGCGGGACATCATTTGAACGGCGCCGGCACCGACAGCGGCTTCGATCACTTTATGGTCTTCTGCAGACATCGGAAGATGCGAGAGGTTGATCGTGAAAGCCGGGGCACCCGGTTCCCATGCTTTAAGCGCTTCTTTCAGTTCGGCGATAATGGCCGGGCTGTTCATGGCTTCCGGTCCGAATTCAACCGGATGCAAATCCGGCTGGCTTGTTACGTAAGCAGCTTCGGCTACGCAGGAAGGAATGGCGCTGACTTCCAGCTGGTCGGCAATCTGCTGACCGTCACGGTAGTAGCACACGCGCCAAACACCCACGAATATCGATTCCTGAATACGGATTTCGTCGAAGGTTTCGTTCGGGATGGAAATACGAATGGCCACTTCGCCTTCGCCGAGCATCTGATTAATAAGTGCCAGGGTATCTTTGTCATAGTCGTTCATCGCAAAGGCAGGACCGGCATCTCCGCTGTCCATATTCCAAAGGCGCATTTCTTCATAAAGGTCGATAAAGAACTGACGGCACTTCTCCGCGGTTGCTTTGTTGGCGACTTCGGGCGTGTACGGCTGACGGAAGGTGTCCACAATGTCGGGTACGCCGATCGTGTTGGCAACCGAGCGCTCCGGCTGGGAGCCCGGGCCGAGCAGGTTGATAGGAATCGAAATCGGTTTGGTGATCATGATTGAAGTCTTTATAGGTTTAGTTAGATGGAACGAACAGGGATGCCAACGGAGGGCGGATAGTGCGGTTCGCTGTGCATGATTTCGTCAGCTTCACGAACTAAATCCGCCCAAAGGCGCAGTCCGTCAACCGCACCTAAATATTTGCCGTCGCGGAAAAAGACCAAAGCAGGCCAGCGTTTGAAGCCGTAAGTTACGGCAAGTTTTCTGGCGTTAGGAGGTCCGACCACTGCTTTGTGTTCGATCAAGCCGCAGCTTTTTGCCAATTCCGGCGCAATCACGAGTGCGTCCATGGTTTCTTTCATGCGGTTCGGGTCTTCAATAAAAACAACCACCGAAAGGCCCGGTTTCTGCAGAAACTGCGGGAAGGTATCCTTGTCGCAGCTTTCAAAACCATGTTCGTTGACCATTCTTAAAAACAAAGGATGGCTGTAGAGGTCAATCTTCGGGGAAGTGCCCATCAGTTCCATCAGTGTTTCTCCTTTTTATCGAGTTGGGCTTGGAGGTGCGGAGGCAGCTTGCCGGTATTGGCGACGATATCTGCGAATGCATCTTCGACGTCAGGTGTCTGACCGTTCATGGCTGCTTCCAGTGCATCGAGTGCTGCATCGACCTGACGAGCCCGTTCTTCTGTAATTTTTTTCGTTCCCATTCCGTTCCAAGCCAGAACCCATTCGCCGATTTGGACGTCTCCGAGCATCAGGACGTCGAGGTTTTCGGTTTGGCCGCGGCCGGAGCAGACAGCTCTGCCGGGATAGGGCAGAGACTCAATCTTCATTGGAATTCCGATACACATTATTCGTCTGCCTTTGCGACAAAGCGCGCAAAACGGATATCGCCGTCTCTGCAGGCTTCTTCTGCCGAGGGACGTCCGCTTTCGTATTGATCAATATCTAAGCAGGGCGCATCCATCAGCGCCGGAGCGATTTCGTCTTCGGAACGAACACGAAGTCCGACGTTCCACCCGCGGACGATTTCATAGCCGTCGCGAGCTGCCTCATCGACTTTTCCTTTTGCTTCTGCAGATAAGGAGCCGCCGTAGTCGTCCAGGAGAACCGGCTGGAAGCCGACGACAGCAATATCGTTCGGCATAGCGCCTCGAACCGCCGCTGCGACCAGGAGGTCATTCATGCCGGTCTGATGCGGAGAAATCTTGGTAGCGGTCCAAAGTTTGACATCGTCGTTGCGAAGGACACGGAGTTCGCCGGGTTTGCCTTTGAAGTCGCAGCAGTCAAAAATCAGGAGTTTTTCTGCTCGGCAGATTCTGTCGTAGAGATACATACCGAGCGTGCCGCCGTCTGCAATAACGTTATTCGGATCGGTAAAGGCGTACTTGTCGTTGAAAGCTTCAACGACTCTGACTCCGAAGCCTTCGTCTGCCCAGAGGATGTTTCCGATCCCCAGGATCAGACACGGAATATCTTTGAGGTTTTGCATATCTAGAATTGCCACCGTTATGGTTACAGGTTCTTAATATGCCACTAGTATAGTTACAAAATTTAAGTAAAACTACGGAGAAAACGGATTAATCGTCCGCCCAAAATGGTTTTTTGATGGGTTTCTTCGCTTTTCCTCCAATAAATCTAGCTGATTTTCTCTTCTGCGTTCTCATTCTCAAGCGCCTGATGAATGTCCCAGCGCATTTGCAGAGAGAGCCAGAATTCTGGATCGGTATGGAAGTATCGGGATAAGCGAATCGCCGTGTCGGTTGAAATCGAGCGTTTTCCGACGATGAGCTCGTTGATGCGGCGCCGGGAGACGCCGAGAGCCTGTGCAAGTTCAGCTTGTGAAATTCCGAGAGGCTCTAAAAAACGCGATTCCAGAAATGCGCCCGGATGAGGAGCACTTCTGGAAGAACGTGAAATACGGCCTCGCAGCGGAGGAACTCCTCCGCTGTTTTGGCCGTTAGTTTGATCCGAAGATCTTGCCATGAGAAAGCCTAGGCTTTGTTGGCAGAAGAAGCATTCGGGATGTCAGAAGGCGGAATGTCTTCGTTACCCGGCTGACGGATCGGTTCCTTGAAGAAGCGGATACCGTTGATCATCGTAGAAACCTGTGTGCCGCCGCCCATGATGTCTTCACGGAAGCTCATGTAAAGGTGAGCGCAGAGGAAGATGAGCAGGTAGTACATCAGAAGATGATGGAAGGTACGCACCGGCTGAGGACCGCCGAGCCATGCTGTAACCCAGCCGAACCAAGACATCCAGCCTGTATCCCATCCCCACTGTTCGGCGTAGAGGCCTAAACCGGTCAGGATGATCAGGATGGAGCCGAGGACGTACATGAGACACATGGCCGTCTGAGCCAGAGGGTTATGACCCACATATTCCTTCGGGTGTTTGTTCAGGAAAAGGTAATAGAGGGCGGTGCCGAAAATACCTTTAATCCATTCCATATCCCAGAAAGGAAGGATGAAGATCATACGGGAATACTTGTTGCCGACGAATGCCCAATAAATACGATAGAGCATCAAAACGGCGAACAGCATGCCGCAAACCAAGTGCAGCATGATGATGTGCCCAAAGAAGTAGGTATCCCAAGTGGTGGCGTAGTTTGCAATAGGCGGCCAGCCAATCAGGAAACCCGTAATGACCAGCATGAAGAATGCTGCGCACTGAGCCCAATGCCAGAAGCGTACAGGTGCTTCGTACACGTACACGGGTTCAATCGGGCCTTCCTCAATGCTGTATGCCCATTTCGAGATTTTCATAAAACCTCCTAATTAGCGGACTTGAACTTTGCAGAGTTCCTCACCGCTGGTCGACATGACGTGAGTTGCGCAGGCCAAGCACGGGTCAAAGCTATGGATCGTACGCAAGATTTCGAGAGGCTGATCAGCCACGGCAACAGGTGTGCCGAGCAGAGCGGCTTCGTATGCACCGAGCTGGCCCTTGGTGTCACGCGGAGAAGCATTCCACGTAGACGGAACAACAGCCTGCCAGTTTTCGATCACGCCGTCTTTAATAACGCACCAGTGTCCGAGGGCACCGCGCGGAGCTTCGCACTGACCGACGCCTTTGCATTCTTTCGGCCAAGTACTCGGTTCCCATTTATCCATGTTGGCAGCGACTTCGTCACCGGCCTTGATGTTGGCTTCGAGTTCATCAACGTATTCGAGCATGAGCTGAGCGCACATCTTGGCTTCCAAACCGCGGCAGAGGGTACGGCCGAGTGTGGAGAAGAGAGCTTCGACAGGTACGCCGGCCTGAGCAAGAGCGCGGTCGACGAGTTCTTTCTGGCGCGGCATCTTCTTGGCGTAGGCGACAACCATACGTGCAAGGGGACCGGTTTCCATAGCGTGTCCGTTCCATCTCGGAGCTTTGATCCAAGAGTAGCGGGCGTTTGTGGTGAGCCACTTGATGTCGGTCTTGGTGCCTTCGTAATCGACGCCGGCTTTGCCGAGGTCGAAGTTCGGGTCGGTGATACCTTCCCAAGGATGTAGACCTTCGTCGGGTTTCGGATAGGAGTACCAGGAGTGATCAACGAACTCTTTGATCTGGTTGGGATCCTTAAGGTCAACCGGAAGAATCTGGTCGAACTTGCCGTCGATAACGGCGCCGTTCGGCATAACGAGGCTCTTTTCGGACATATCGTTGGCATAGGCCGGGAAGTCGCCGTAGCAGAGCAGGTTCTTGTTGGCAAGGCCTCCGCCGATCTTGTACCAGTCTTTGTAGTAGGCCTGCATTGCCATCAGGTCAGGATAGTAGACTTCATCGATGAAGCGGATCGTGGACTTAGCCACATCGCGCAGGAAGTTCATCCAAACCTGGTTGATCATGATGCCCTGGGCACCTGTATCGCTCATGTTAATCGGGCAGGGAACGCCGCCGACCAAATAGTTCGGGTGCGGGTTCTTACCGCCGACGATAGCGTGGACCTTAACGATTTCGCGCTGGAAGTCCAAGCTTTCGAGATAGTGAGTAACGCCCAAAAGGTTGATTTCCGGAGGAAGCTTGTAGGCGGGGTTGCCCCAGTAAGCGTTTGCAAAAATACCCAGCTGGCCGCTGGCGACGAATGCTTTCAAACGGTCCTGAACTTCTTTGAAGTAAGCAGGAGAGGAAAGAGCGTGCGTAGAGATGGACTGCTGGATTTCGCTGGTCTTCTTCGGATCGGCGCTCAAAGCGGAGACGACGTCAATCCAGTCGCAGCCGTGGAGCTGATAGAAGTGAGTCAGGTGGTCCTGGCTGTACAGCGTAGCGTTCATCAGGTTGCGGATGATATTGGCGTTCTTCGGAATCTTAATTCCGAGAGCATCTTCAACCGCGCGGACGGCAGACAAAGCATGAATACCGGTGCAGACGCCGCAGACGCGTTCCACAAAGGCCCATGCATCACGGGGGTCGCGTCCCTTCAGAATAACTTCAAGACCGCGCCACATCGTGCCGGTTGACATTGCGTCGACGATGACATTGTTTTCATCGAGGACAGCCTGCATACGTAAGTGACCCTCGATTCGGGTTACAGGGTCAACAACAACTTTCTTATTTGCCATTATTCATTTACTCCCATGTCCTTGTTGACTTCTTTTGACTTGGCGCGAGCGACGGCGCTTGCGGCGGCATGAACAGCCACGGCGGCACCTATCACACCAAGAGCAGCCAAGCCTACGCGGTCAGCAGTAGCCTGGATGCCAAGACCCCAGCTCGGAGGCAGGATGGTCGGTTCGTGAGCGTAGAAGCTGCCTTTATCCCAGAAGTTGTCTTCGGAGCAAGCCAAGCAGGGATGTCCGGATTCAACCGGCCAAGACAGCATGTCGTTCCAACGGATAGAAGAGCAGGAGTTGTAAGTGACAGGTCCCTTGCAGCCGACTTTGTAGAGGCAGTAGCCGAGTTTGGCGCCGATGTCGTCGAATTTTTCAACGAACTGGCCGGCATCGAAGTGAGCGCGGCGATAGCACTTGTCGTGGTTGCGCTGGCCGTAGAACATCTTCGGACGGAGCTGAGCGTCAACCGGAGGCAGACGGTCATATGTCAGCATGTAGGTGATGACACCGGTCATGACTTCCGGAATCGGGGGGCAGCCCGGTACGCGGATAATCGGCTTATCTTTGATGACATCTGTAATAGGAACAGATTTTGTCGGATTCGGTTTGGCGGTGTTGATGCAGCCCCAGGAAGAGCAGGAGCCCCAGGCGATAACCGCTTTGGCGCCTTTGGCAACGTGCATCAGTTTTTCAAGGAAGGGTTTGCCGCCGGGCAGACAGAACATGCCGTCAGCGCCGAGGCACGGAGAACCTTCAACAGCCAGGATGTAGTTGCCGTTGAATTTCTTCATGACGTCTTCGAGAGCCTGGTGATCTTGTTCACCGGCAGCGACCATCAGTGTGTCGTCGTAGGCCAGAGAAATCATCGAAAGGATGACGTCTTTGGTCAGCGGATGGTAGGAACGGATGAAGGATTCAGTACAGCAGGTGCATTCAAGGCCGTGGAGCCAGATAACCGGAGTACGTGGTTTAGTTTCCATCGCATGGGCGATGTCCGCTGCGCCGTTTGCACCGAGTCCGAGGGAAGCGGCTGTCAAAGAGCAGAATTTAAGGAAACTGCGTCTTGAGACACCTTGCCGCCGCATCAATTGATAGTTAGTTTCTGTCATAGAAGCATCTTCTCAGTAGTTGCAGGGGTTGTTAAAACTCACACTCCCGGGATGGATTTCCCCGAGAACTTAAGGATATTCTAAGCATTTTCCCTATAAATAGTTAGAAATTAGTTCAATTAAATTAATTCGTAAAAACAAATAGATAATATTAAAATTCAAATAAAAGATGTTACACATAGCGTTACACGAGCCATAATTTTTTCTCTTGGCACGCAAAAAAGTGAATCCGATTTTTTGTTTTTTTGCTCCGAAGCGATTTTTGGTTTGAATTTTTGCGGCGCGTATAAGGTTTGTTTAATCGTCAATTCTTAAAATTTTTTGCATCCGGATACATCTAATAAAAATTTATGTCAGAAGAGAAAGCCAAGCTTGAACTTCAGTCGGTTCGATGCGTACGCGGAGAACGGCTGCTTTTTTCCAAGCTTAATTTCCAGTGCCCTGCCGGCACACTGGTTCGCATTGCAGGACCTAACGGCACGGGCAAGACCAGTCTCCTGCGTCTTCTTGTCGGCTTAATGCAGCCGCAGGAAGGTCAAATCCTTTGGAAAAACGAACCCATCAAAAAGCTCAAAGAAGAGTTCTGGAAGGATCTCGTCTACATCGGACATCTGAACGGTGTGAAAGATGAACTGACCGCTCGAGAAAACCTCCTTATTAATTGTGAGATCGGAGAGCATCCGGTCACTCAAGAGCAGGCAGACCACGCCTTGGCAATGGTGGGACTCGAAGGTTTTGAAGACCACTACACCCGACACCTTTCCCAAGGACAGAGAAGACGAGTTGCACTTGCCCGTCTTTATCTCAGCCGCCACGCCGGATTCTGGGTCTTAGACGAACCCTTCACGGCTTTGGATGTTAAAGCTGTAGCAAATTTAGCCAATCTGATTGCCGAGCACGTCAATGAGGGCGGAATCGTCGCCTTGACAACCCATCAGGAAGTGCCGATCGCGGCGAATCATATTCAGCGCATCGAGCTGACCGGCGGCCGCTGGTTAAACGGCCGGATGGTTAAAAAACACGATTTAGCAGAGGAGGTGGCTTAAATCATGTTTCGGTTATTCCTGGCCGTTGTTCGACGGGATCTCAAATTAGCCCTTCGTCAAAAATCCGATGTTTTAAACACGGTCTTTTTCTTTATTGTGGTTGTGACTCTGGTTCCTCTCGGGATCGGTCCTGACCAGCAGCTTTTAAGAATGATTGCCCCCGGCGTTGTCTGGGTCGCTGCACTCTTAGCTGCGCTGCTTTCGCTCCCGCGTCTTTTTGCCAATGACTATGCCGACGGTACCTTGGAGCAGATGCTTCTTTCCGGCGAGCCCCTGACGGTGCTTGTGATCGCCAAAGTTTTTGCGCATTGGCTCACCACGGGCATTCCTCTGACATTAATTTCCGGCCTGTTTGCTCTTATGTTTGACTTACAAGCCGATATTGCGCTTGTCATGATGAGCTCGCTTTTCATCGGTACGCCGGTGCTGAGTTTGGTGGGCAGTGTCGGCGCTGCGCTTACGCTCGGACTCAGAGGCGGAAGCGTTTTGACGTCGCTTCTCGTTCTTCCCCTGTATATTCCTGTTTTGATTTTCGGCGCCGGGGCTGCAGAAGCCGTCGCTGTCGGGATCAACTCAGCGGCTTACTTCTTAATCGTCGGCGCGCTCACGCTGTTTTCTTTAGTCGTGATGCCTGTCGCCACCTCAGCAGCGCTGAGATTTGCATCGGATTAATTTGCTTTTTGGACGCATTATGAAAACTAACAAGTCAATCCTTACTCCTGAGGGGATGTACGGTTTCGCCGGCAAAGTCGTGCGGCCGTGCTTCATCTTAGCCATCATCGTCATTCTCGCGGCGATGTATGTCGGCTTTTTTCTGGCACCGGTCGACGGAACACAGGGCAATTCCTACCGCATTCTTTATATCCATGTAGCCTGCGCCTGGATGGCCATGCTGCTTTATGTCGTCATGGCTGTTTTCTGCTCTTTAGGGCTGATTACGGAAAACCGTCTTTGGCCGATGGTTGCTGCCTCTTTGGCTCCGACCGGCTGCCTGATGGCGTTCCTTGCGCTTTGGACCGGATCTCTCTGGGGTCGTCCGACCTGGGGCGCCTACTGGGTTTGGGATGCACGTCTGACGAGCGCGCTGATTCTGTTCTTCTTTTATTTAGGTTATATCGCGCTGCAGAACGCCATTCCTGATTGGCGCCGCGCCGATAAGGCCTGTGCGGTGATCGGCATCGTCGGCGTGATTAACGTACCGATTGTTTATTTCTCCGTTCAGTGGTGGAACACGCTCCATCAGGGTGCTTCCATTACGGCTTCGGGTTCGTCTATTCATCCGGTGATGCTTTGGGCTTTGGCGCTGATGGTCATCGGTTTTTGGCTTTACACCTTTGCAGTGACCTTCGTTCGTCTGCGTTCCGTGATTTTGGAGCGTGAACGCAATCAGGAATGGGCACAGCAGCTTGCGCTTAAAGGAGAACTGTAATGGGTCAGTGGTCCGGTATTTCAGATTTCTTTGCGATGGGCGGCTACGCACAGTATGTATGGGGCGCCTACGGAATGGTTTTCTTTTGTTTTATTTGCGAAGTGTTCGGGCTGGTACGCAGAAGACAGAAAGCAGCAAAAGAGCTGCTGATGGAAGCTCGCGCGCACCAAGCTGAGGAGGATTTATGAACAGCACACAGAAAAAACGTCTCGGGCTTATTGCCGGAGGCTTAATAATTTGCGGTGCCGCTGCGGCCCTGGTTTTCAATGCATTTGAAGAGAACCTCGTGTTTTTCTTCTCCCCGTCTCAGGTTGCGGCGCATGAAGCACCTGAAGGCAGAGCATTCCGCATTGGCGGATTTGTGCAGGAAGGTTCCGTTCAGCGTCAGAAAGACGGTGTGACGGTTCGCTTCGACGTAACGGATACGGCGCATACCGTTCCCGTAACATACAAGGGCAGCCTGCCCGATTTGTTTAAAGAAGGCAAGGGCGTGGTCGCTCAGGGAAAACTGCAAAACGGTGTTTTTGTCGCTGACCAAGTCTTAGCAAAACATGACGAGAACTATATGCCGCCTGAGGCTGAGAAAGCCGTGCAGGACGCGCATAAGAAGGCTCGCGCCATGAAAGAGTAGGAGTTGAAATGATTGCAGAGTTAGGTCATTTTTCCTTGATCTTGGCCCTGATTGCGGCCCTGATCCAAGGTTTTCTTCCCTTGGCGGGTACCGCACTAGGCGTGCGCAGCTGGGTTAACGTGGCTCGTCCGGCCGTGTTTGCCAACGCTGTTTTTTGCACGTTCGCTTTCTGCTGTTTGGCTTGGTGTTTCTACACAAGTGACTTCTCCGTCATGAACGTAGCGAACAACTCCAACAGCATGCTGCCTTGGTTCTACCGTTTGTCGGCCACTTGGGGTTCCCATGAAGGTTCGATCCTTTTCTGGACACTCCTGCTTGCCCTTTGGGGTTTAGCCGTTGCCATCTGTTCTCGTCGTCTGCCGCAGGACGTGATGGCTCGCGTTATCGGCGTCATGGGTTTGATTTCCGTCGGTCTGACGCTCTTCATGCTTCTCACCAGTGACCCGTTCATTCGTCTGTTTCCGGCTGCTCACGAGGGTCGAGATCTGAACCCGCTGCTGCAGGACCCCGGCATGGTTTTCCATCCGCCGCTGCTTTATATGGGTTACGTCGGTATGGTCGTGCCTTTCGCGTTTGCCGTTGCTGCTTTGATCGGCGCCCGTTTGGACGCTGCCTGGGCGCGCTGGACCCGTCCTTGGACAAGCGCAGCTTGGATCTTCCTGACTCTCGGTATCTCTTTAGGTTCTTACTGGTCCTACTACGAATTAGGCTGGGGCGGGTGGTGGTTCTGGGACCCGGTTGAAAACGCTTCCTTCATGCCGTGGCTCACAGCAACTGCACTGCTTCACTCTTTAGCCGTGACCGAAAAACGCGGCTGCTTCAAGATTTGGACCGTTCTGCTCGCTCTGATTACTTTCTCCCTGTCGCTGCTCGGTACATTCCTCGTGCGTTCGGGCGTGCTCACCAGTGTGCATGCTTTCGCCACCGATCCGCAGCGCGGTCTCTTCATTCTCGGACTTTTAGTTCTGGTCATCGGCGGCTCCCTGCTTCTTTTCGCCTGGAGAGCACCTAAGGTCGGCACCGGCGGTGCATTCGAGCTGTTCTCCAGAGAAGCAATGCTGCTCGTCAATAATGTTCTGCTGGTCGTGGCGATGCTTGCCGTCCTGCTCGGTACCCTTTATCCGCTGTTTATTGACGCCTTGAACGCCGGCAAGATCTCTGTCGGGCCTCCCTACTTCGATGCCGTGTTCGGACCGATTATGGTTCCGGTGATTCTGCTTATGGGCATCGGGCCCCTGGTTCGCTGGAAAGATGCCAAGATTTCCGACATCGTTAAGCGTACGGCCTGGTGCTTTATCGCCGCCGTTATTCTTGGCGCCGCCACTCCGCTGATCAAAGGCTGGAGTACGTGGCTCTTTGTGGGTTTGACGCTCTCTTGGTGGGTTTTATTCACGTTCATTGAATCTCTGCGCGAAAACATCCGCAACTTCAAGGGCAGTTTCCTCGGCAAGATTTTCAAGCTCTCCCGCTCTTGGTGGGGCATGATGATTGCACACTTGGGCGTTGCCGTTTCCATCGTCGGTATCGGTATGGTTATGACGTACTCCCTTGAGCGCGACGTGACGATGACCCCGGGCCACGAGGTTAACGTCGGTTCCTACGACTTTAAGTTTGAAGATGTGAAACGCGGAATCCGCGGACCGAACTACATCGCTGACGAAGGCGTGTTCAAGGTCACTGAAAACGGTAAAGAAGTTGCCGTTCTGACACCTCAGAAACGCAAGTATTTCTCCAGCCAGATGCCGATGACAGAAGCGGCGATCAGCTCGTCGATTACCGGCGACGTTTATGTCTCTATGGGGGACCAGACCGTTGACGGCGCTTGGGTGGTTCGCGCCTATGACAAGCCTTTCGTGACTTGGATTTGGTGGGGTACGCTCATTATGTCTCTCGGTGCCTTTATCGCCATGCTGGATAAACGCTACAGAACTCGCCGCCGCGCCCGCAGCGCTCAAGCAGAGTAGGAGATTCAAATCATGAAAATGAAATATGTTCTTCCGCTGGTGATTTTTCTAGCGCTGGCGATCTTCCTTATGGTGGGTCTGAACCGCGACCCGAGAGAAGTGCCTTCTCCGCTGATCGGAAAGCCGGCACCGGAGTTTTCTCTGCCGAGACTCGATGATCCCAACAAAGTCGTGTCTAAAAAGGACATGCTGGGTCAGGTTTGGCTGCTGAACGTATGGTCCTCCTGGTGCGGCTCCTGCCGCCAGGAGCATCCGACTATGGTTAAAGTCGGCAAGGGCGGTCAGAGAATTGTTCCGATCATCGGTCTGGACTACAAGGACAAAGATGCTGACGCGATGCGCTTTCTGCGTCAGGGCGGAGATCCTTATGACTTTTCTATTAAGGATCCGACCGGCGAAGTCGGTATCAACTTCGGCGTCTACGGTGTCCCTGAAACTTTCGTGATCGATAAAAAAGGCGTGATCCGCTACAAGCAGATCGGGCCGATTACTCCGGAAGCCTGGGATAAAAAGATCCATCCTCTCATCAATCAACTGAAAGCAGAATGATGAAGAAATTTTTACTCGCGCTGTTTTTTACAGCTTTTGCACTGACCGGGGTTCACGCTCAGACTGCACAGCAGAGTCCGGCACAGCCTGATGTCAAGCCGACGATTCTTGACCCGGTGGCAAACAAACGCGTGGCAGAAATTTCTGCCCAGCTGCGCTGCCTGGTCTGTCAGAACCAGTCGATCGCCGACAGTAATGCCGAACTTGCGATGGACCTTAAAAAGCAGGTTGTTAAACAAATTGCCGAGGGCAAAACGAATCAGCAGATTATCGATTTCATGGTAGATCGCTACGGCGACTTCGTCCTCTACAACCCGCCGTTCAAGATGAGCACGCTGCTGCTTTGGCTGGGACCGATCCTTTTCTTGGTTCTGGCTTTGGGCGGCCTGTTCTACACGATGGCTAAACGCAAAAAACTTAAACCCGTTGAACTGACGGCTGAACAAAAACGACGTGCCGAAGAGCTCCTTCGCGGGACTGAACCGGCGAAAAGGAGAGATGCCAAATGATGACATTTTTACTTTCAGCCGGAGCGATGATCATCGTCCTGCTTTTGATCATCTGTATTCCGCTGCTGACATTCCGCAAAAAAGACACCGGCGCCGAGGAACTTCCTCAGGCGAATATCGCGATTTACCGTGACCAGTTCAAGGAACTGGAAGACGAGCTGGCTCGCGGAGCAATTTCTCAAAACGAATATGATGAAAGCCGCCTCGAGCTTGAGCGCCGCGTGATTGAAGAGTCCGTGCCTGAGAAGCAGGTTGAGCCGACCAATCACAAGGCCGGTGTCTATACGGTTTTTGTTTTAGTTCTGGTCGTTCCTTTCTTTGCCGTTGCTATGTGGGCGGCCACTCAGCATCTCGGTGATTTCCGTTTAGACGGCGGTGCCAACGAAGGTGTGGTGGATTACAACACCGGTACGGTTGTTCGTCAGGCCGGTGAAATGCACGACATGGATTCGGCACTGAAAAAACTGCGTGATCATCTCAGAGAAACTCCGGGCGACATCCAAGGCTGGATGATGCTCGGACGCACCATGCTGACGATGAAGAATTACAAGGAAGCGGAAGCGGCCTTTACTAAGGCCGATCAACTGGCTCCGGGCAACCCGGCCATCATGGTTGACTTAGCTGACGCTATCGCGATGGTTCAGGGTCAGGATCTCAGCGGCAAACCCTGGGAACTTGTTCAGAAAGCCCTCAAGATCGATCCGACTAACTGGAAGGCTCTGATGATGGGCGGTACCGATTACTTTAACCGCGGTGATTATCGCCATGCAGTGATGTATTGGGAACGTCTTCTCGGCACGCTCTCCGCCAACGACGATATGCGCGCCGCTGTGATCGGAAGCATCCAGGAAGCCCGCAAACTCGGCAACATCGTTGGTCCCGTTCAGGATACGCTGGACTTCGGCAAACCCGTCAATAAAGACGATCGTGCAGTTCCGATGATGAGTCAGATGATGAAGAACGGTTCCGCTCCGATGGGCCAGACACCGGTTCCCGCTCAGGCAATGAAGGCAACACACTTCATCTCCGGCGTGGTGGAATTGGATCCGAAACTCGAAGAGCAGGCCGCCAAATTTGACACGCTTTATGTGACGGGCCGCCCGGCCAGCGGCAGCAGAGCTCCGATTGCTCAGCTCAAGATCAAGGTGCTGAGCTTCCCGGTCCACTTCAAGCTCGACAACACGATGCTTCCGCCGATGGATATGGGAGGCGGCACGTTAGACGAGCATGAAACCGTCATGATCACAGCTCGTTTAGGCAATTCCCAGCAGATGATGCCTGCGAACGGAGATTTGGAAGGTCAGACTTCCAATGCAGTTAAGGTCGGCGCCGACGATGTCACGCTTAAGCTCACGAATGTGATCGCTCGCTAACAAAAACAAAGGGAGGAGTTTGCTTCTCCGCTGATACGCAAAAAACCGGCTTCGCGCCGGTTTTTTGCTGGGTCTTGAACAGGTTATTTGCCGTATTCAACCTTATTGGTCTTCATCAATTCATTGAGGAAGTTTTGCTGTTTCTTCAGCTCCAGACCTTCGCGGATCTGGTCTTTTACAGAGTCGTAGGACGGGAAGGGGACTTCTTTTACGTCGTTAACTTTGATGATGTGCCAGCCGAATTCAGTTTTAACCGGTGCCTTGGAGATTTCGCCTTTCTTCATGTTCTTAACGGCGTCGGCGAACGGCTTAACAAACACTGCAGGACGGTTCCAGCCTAAATCGCCGCCGTTTTCTTTAGCGCCGGTATCGACAGAAAATTCTTTGGCCAGAGCGGCGAAATTGCCGCCGGCAGCCAGTTTCTTTTCAATATCTTCAGCGGTTTTTTGGTCTTTGACCAGAATATGGCTGACTTCGTATTCTTTATTTCCGAGTGCGGCTTTTTCCTCTTCGTAGCGAGCCTTAATTTCTTTTTCGCTGACAGGATGTTTAGCTATTTCATCTCTGAGGAGGGCTTCCTGAAGGATACGGAACTTGGCGTAATCCAAAGCAAATTTGACTTTCGGATCGTCGGAAATCTTGCGCTTAGCGGCTTCCTGTTCAACCAAAGCGTTGGCCACTAAGTTCTCAGTAATTTGACGGCGTGCTTCGGGCGTGTCTTTGCCGCCGTTTGCGATCAGCTGAGCGACCCATTCGTCTTGAAGAGACTTAGGAATCGGTTTGCCGTTCACGGTGGCAATGTTCTGAGCAGAGACGGCAAAAGCCGCAGATGCCAAGGCCAGAGCAGCTAAAAGTTTTAATTTTTTCATGGAGCTACCTTCGTGTTAAGAATCAAAATGTCTCGTTATTGTATTGATTTATCGCTGAAACGGTTGTTTCTGTATACGTTTTTGGGAATGCCAAAATAAGGCTAAGATGTTGTCCTTACCTCCAAGGGGGTATACAAGAGGGATATTAGGAGGTATGCCGTTTTTAAGGTTGAATTAAGACTCGTAAACCCTCAAACTTACATTGTGAGCAAATATTTCGGCTCACATACTCCAAGAAAAAGTTTCGGTCTTTTTAAGGACTTAAAAATGACAAAAATGCCCCTTTTTCCTTCTATCCTCGCTTTGGCATTGATCGGGTACTTCGGCGTTTCTCATGCAGCTCCGGCTCAAAATGATGCGAACTGTACCGCCTGTCACTCCAACATCGGCACACTGCACACCGGTTCTAAACATGCAAACCTTCCGTGCGCAACCTGCCATGACGGTACTGCCGAACACTTGAAGAATCCTAAGACTCATCCGACCGTATCCATGAGTCCGCAGCAGTGCAGCAGCTGCCACCCGAATCAATTCGAAACGATGTACAAGGTTAATGATCATCGTATCGCCCGCGATTCTAAGAAGAATTTGAACAACATCTCTCCGGACCCCTTCTTTGATGAAGCGCTCGGAGCCCACGGCTTTGTGAAAGAGCACAATTTGCCGAGATCACACGCCTACGCAGCTGTCGACCAGTTTATTGCCGACCGCTCCTTCGGCGGCCGCTTCCAGCCGAAAGAAGGCTGGCTCTTCAGCGGTGATAACGGCGGTTTCTTCGGTGTTTGGGAAAAGATCGACGACACGATCCCCGGCAACGCTCAGAAACCTCATAAGGCCGGTACTGCAGCTGCCGCCAACCCAGTTTGCTGGACTTGCAAATCCACAGACGTCATGATGGACTGGGCCTACTTAGGCGACCCGAATACCAAGGCTAAGTGGAGCCGTGCTTCCAATCCTGTCGATTTGGTTCACAACATCAATCATGCTCTGAACTGCAACATGTGCCATGATCCGCACAGCGCTCAGCCGCGTATCGTCCGCGACGCTTTGATTCAGGCCATGACTCGTACCGACTACCCGACGCTTTATTCGGAATCGGCTAACAAGACTCCGATTGACGTTAAAGACATGGGTCTTCGCGGTTTTACTCGTAAGATCGCAATTCTCGGTAAGCCCGACAGTAAACTCATGTGCGCTCAGTGCCATGTTGAATATAACTGCAACCCGGGTACCGATCCTGCTACCGGTAAGCCGATCAAGATGGATGATCCTCGTACGAACCTCTTCCCGCTGGTGGATGTCACTCGTATCGACGACTTCTACAAACATGCTTCTTTCAAGGACTTCAAGCACAATCAGACCGGCGCTCTTCTGACTAAGATGCAGCATCCGGATACTGAAGTGTATTGGAACTCCAAGCATGACCGAATGGGTGTCGGCTGCGCCGCCTGCCATATGCCGAAGGTTAAAGATGCAAACGGCAACGTTTACACCTCTCACTGGGCTACTACGCCGCGTGCATATCTCCAGGAAACCTGTCTGCAGTGCCATAAGGACAAGACCGAAGCTCAGATGAACAAGGTTCTTGACTCTATGAATGCTCACTACAACGGCAAACTTCGTGAAGCCGAAGCCTCCATGGGTCAGATGTTCATCGCTTTCAGACAGGCCAAGGACGCCGGTGTTGATCCTGCTGTTATCAAACAAGCTCAGGACCTTCACTCTGTTGCCCATACCAACTGGGAATGGTGGACCGCTTCCAACGGTTCTTGGTTCCACAATATGCCTCAGGCTAAAGAGTCCCTGGCTAAATCTGTGGCCGCCTCTCAGAAAGCAACAAAACTCCTTCGCGACGCTGTTGCCGCCAAAGTAGCAGCACAAGCTCAGCCTCAGGCACAGCAGACCGCTCAGAAGTAATTTGATCTAATCTTTCGTCAGACCGGCTGCGGCCGGTTTGACGGATAAACCTAAAAGCAGGAGTTGTGAATGTCCTCCGACCTCATCTTTTGGATCTGCGCCGCAGCACTACTTCTGCTTTTAGAAGTTTGTCTTTATATCGGTTTCCGTTCTTCTTCTAAAACGGAAGTTGAAAACACCGGCCTCAATCGCCTGGTTTATCAGGATCAATTCCAAACTCTGAATCAGGAGTTGGCCGAACACAAAATATCTAAAGCTGTCTACGACGCAGAGCTTTCCGAGCTTGAGGCCCGGGCAGTCGAGGAAACCGAAACTCCCAGCGTTGCATACCGCAATCTGGCTTGGATAAAGCCCGTTTCTGTTTTTCTTTTTCTCTTGATTCCTTTAACCGCCGTCTTCCTTTATTTTGCTTGGGCCAATCCATCTCTGGTGGCTTATAAGGGAACACCGGAAGCGCTGGCAGCGGCTCAGCCTGCCGACCGGATCGGACAGCTTAAAACTTTCCTTAAAGAAAGTCCTAAAGCGGTTCGTGCGTGGCTTGCGCTGGCAGATGAATACGGACGCGAAGGAGAGTACAAAGAGGCTGTAAATGCGATGAATGAGGCCTTTCACGTGTCTCCGAACGGAGTCGCTAAAACAGCTGATTATCGTGTTCAGCGCGCTGTCTTTGCTTTAGAAACCTCGGATCCGATGCTCCGCTTTCAGGCGGTTTCAGATCTTGAACAGGCCGTTAAGCTGGAGCCCTCCAACATTCGAGCCCTTGAGCTCGGTGGAATCGTAGCTTACCAAACCGGTCAATACAGCAAAGCAGCCGAGTTTTGGCAGGAACTGCTTCTCTTGACGCCTCAAGACACTCCCGCTTACTCGCGGCTGCTCGATGCGATCTCAGATGCTAAGAACCGAGCTCAAATGAATTTCAAGTTCTAGACCTTTGTCGTTAAGGACATTTCGCAAGGTTTACAGTGGAAGTGAGCCGTGAGCTCAATTTTGCCGCTTCGAAGTTTCAGCGGTGTCGGTTTAATTTTCTCTCCGCGCAGCTTGCCTTGTTTCGGACAAATACTCAGTGCGTGACGAATGCAGTATCGGCAGCGCATGACTTCAGTTTCGCCCTTATGCTGTCCTTTCTCAAAGGCCGGTTCTGTCACTTGAGTTCCGTGCAATCGGTAGAACTCAAGCGCCTCCTTGTTCATGACGTTGCCGTGATAGTCCAGTTCCTTTACCGGGAAGACGGCGGAAGCGTCATCCTTTGCCTGGGAAAGAATTTCTCTTTTTTGAGAGCGATCTTCTTCCAAGCGAGAGATCAGCTCTCTGCGAAGACCATTAAGTACTGATGCGCTCATGAAACCGGGATGGTCTCCCTCAATCCTGATATCGTCGGCAACAAAGTCGGAAGAGCCGAGTTTGCCAAGGGCGCGGAGCACCTGTTCTTTCACAGTCTGCGGATTCTTGGCCTCCGGCAAAGCCTCTAAAAGAGAAACCTTCGATTGATGACCTTGGCCGTCGTCAGCGCGGATATCGATACCGTCTGGGCGGACGGAAGCTTCGATGCGGATCGGGATCTTTCTGAGCGCCGTCTCCGCGTTCATCCGTTTAAGCCAAGCCGCGTCTTTATTGCGCATCAGACGAAGACCTTCTTTCAAGCCGGTGATTCGGCAACAGGGTTCTCGCGTGAAGACTTCCCAAAGGCCGGTGTCTTTTTGCTCGGTACGATTGATCAGAAGCCCTGAGAGCTCGTCCGTGTCTGTAAAGAAGGTCAGGCCGTCGCCGTTATGCAATTCTTCCTTGGTTTTAACAAGGAAGGAGCGGTCATTGACTTTGACCACTTGACCGATAACGGCGCCGGAATTTTTCGGTGTGCTGAAGGCTTCCATATGGTCGCTGCGGCCGTTGACGAAATAGTCTGTTGCACCCCGGTTGAATGCGTTCTCGAGAGAGGGTTCAAAGTTAAATTCAACTTTTCCGTCGCTTTCAGCTTCAAAGTCCGGATGTTTTTCCAGCCACGCATCAAGCTCCCGACGGTAAAAAGCGGTCGTGTTTTTGACGTAAGTCAGATCTTTGTAGCGACCTTCAATCTTGAAACTGCGAACACCGGCTTGGATGAGGGCATTGAGGTTGTGAGACTGATTGTTGTCTTTCAAGGAAAGAAGATGTTTGCCGCGGCTGATGGATTTGCCCTCCTCATCAAAGAGGTCGAATGGAAGACGGCAGATTTGAGCGCAGTCGCCGCGGTTGGCACTGCGGCCTTTAAAGGCTTGGCTGGCGTAGCATTGGCCGCTGTAGCTGACGCAGAGCGCACCGTGAATAAAGAATTCAATTCTGGCGCTTTTCAGCGCTTCAGCCATCTCTTGGATCTGCCCCAAAGTCAGTTCACGAGCAGGGACGATCTGAGAGAATCCGACGGATTCTAGAAACACGGCTTTTTCCGTGGTGCGGATATCGCACTGAGTGGATGCATGCAGCTGGATCGGCGGCAGATCGCACATCAGCAGTCCCATGTCTTGAACGATCAGCGCATCAACGCCTGCGTTGTAAGCCTGATGGGCGAGCCTTACGGCCTCCGGCAGTTCCTCATCGGAAAAGATTGTATTCAGTGCCATATAGACACGTCCGTTGAAACGGTGCGCGAAGGAAGCAAGACGCTCTATTTCCGACATGGAGTTCCCGGCATTGGCGCGGGCGCTGAAAAGCGGTCCGCCGATATAGACGGCATCAGCACCGTGTTTGAAGGCTTCGATGCCGATATCGCAGGTCTTGCAGGGAGCTAAAAGTTCCAGAGTTCGGGACGGTGTCATGATTTCTTAAAAAATGGGCCCATCAAAAGATGGGCCGGAAGTCAAAAGTTTGTTTTACGAGATTAACGGCAGTGATCGTATTTAAGCAGATTCTGTACTTCCGTCGAATTGTTGCGCTGTTTGGCGATGTCATACGGCGCGAGCTCATCGTTGGTACAGTAGTCTTTGCGAGCGCCGGCATTCAAAAGAAGTTTGACAGTGTCTGCATCCGCTTCTCTGGCCGCCATATAAAGAGGTGTGATGCCGCGAAGCGTTCTGGCATTTACATCCGCCCCTTTGCTGATCAAATATTTGACCATCTCTTTATTGCCGGAAGTGGCGGCATAGTGCAGGGGAGACCAGTTTTTAGGATTGTTGACTGCGGCGCCGTGAGCAATTAACTTTTTCGCCACGTCGTTGTCTTTCAGGAAGATTGCGATCATCAGCGGTGTTTCTTTCAGCGTGTTGGGCTGATCGACCTTGATATTTTTCTGCTTAAGCAGCAGATCAATCACACTGTTTGCATTCTTGCGGATGGCAAGCATTAAAAGCGGTTCGCCGGCACCGCTGGAGGTGACGGTATTTGGGTCGAGACCTTTCGCAAGCAGAGGAGCTAAGGCGTCGGCATCGTTTTTAAATGTGGCATCCACGGCATCGTCGTATGTCGTTGCGAATGCGGAAACCGATAAAAGGCAGGAAGCGGCAAGTAAAGCTAATTTGCGGTACATCATAGTAATTCAGCCCTGCTGAATAATCTGAAAAAGTTTTGGGTGGAATCTTCAGCTACTTTTTCGAGCGTCTCTCCCCGCAGAAAAGCGACCTTACGAGCAACGTAACGAACGTAGGAAGGTTCGTTGCGTTTTCCGCGGAACGGAATCGGAGCAAGGTAAGGACAATCAGTTTCTACGAGATAGCGATCGCTCGGAACCCAGGACGCGACTTCCTGAATCTGAGTTGCGTTCTTGAACGTGACGATACCCGAAAAAGAAAGATAGCCGCCGAGATCGAGCGCATCTTGAGCCATTTTCTTATCGCCCGTGAAGCAATGGAGCACAAAGCCTGTCGAACCTGCGTCGTGCTCTTTTAACAGACGAATCGTGTCTTCCTGTGCGTCACGAGAGTGGACAATTACCGGCAGATTTGCCAGTTTTGCGGCCTCGATGTGGCGGGCAAAACGCTCGAGCTGAGCATCGTAAGGCGCTTCCTCATAGTAGTAATCCAAACCGCATTCGCCGATGGCAACGACTTTCTGTGGTTTAGTGAGTCCGACGAGTTCTTCGATGCTCGCTTCATGGTCGTCATCCTTGGTACTCGGATGAACGCCGGCGGCGTACCAAACGTTTTTATGTGCATTGGCGAAATTTAAGCCCCGCTCGTAATCCTGAAGCGATGTGCCGGCGACCAAGGCGCCTCCGACTTCGGCCTCTTTCATGCGGGCAAAAACTTCGTCGATATCGAGCTGAAACTCAGCTCCGGCAATGTGAGAGTGTGAATCGATCAGCATTTCAGTCCAAATGTCCGAAATGAATATATCCGTTCTCGAAGCTCAGGTAGCCGCCGCGGGAACGACCGTTTTCGAAATCCCAGTCAGGCAGTACCCAGCGGTCGAAACGCGAGTCTTCATTGACGTGCGTATGGTGTGCAGGACGGTGGGTATGTCCGTGAATAATGATTTTAGTTCTATATTGTCGCACGGAACGGGCGACGTCATTGACGACGACATCCATGGCTTCCTTGCTTTTTTCTTGGTTGTCATAGGCGCTCTGATTGCGCAGGCCTCCGGCCAAAGCGATACGGTGTTCAAGTTTTTCACCGAGGATCTGACGCTGGACATCGGGGCTGCGCAGGGTCGCACGGAACTGCTGATATTCAGGATCAAGCGTGCACCACATATCGCCGTGGGACAAAAGGATATGATCAAATCCGACTTGAACCGGAATCGGGTCTGCAATGAGCTGAGCACCGGTGGCTGCGGTAAAACCTTTACCGAGCAGAAAATCGCGGTTTCCGTGCATCACATAGATGCGGTGCCCGTTGAGGAAGAAAGCTTTGAGGGCTTCCAAAATGTCGGCATAGGCCGGAGCATGATCGTCTCCGGCCCAGAATTCGAAGAGGTCTCCGAGGATGACGAGCTCGGAGAAACGAGCGGCGTCGTTTTTGAGGAACTTGAAAAAGGCCTCCTTAGTCGCCGGTTTATCAGCGGCTAAATGCAAATCTGCGATAAAGACGGGATTTTGCAGAGGAGGAATTTTGGAGAGACAGCTCTCAGCAGGAACAACGCCGTTGAATGACACTTAGATAACCTCAGCTTTTTCGATAACGACATCTTCGGTCGGGACATCGTCATACCAACCGACTCTACCGGTGCGGACTTTAGCGATCTTGTCGACGACCTCCTGGCCGGCAACCACTTTACCGAATACGGCATAGCCCCAGCCCTGCATAGTTTCGCTCTTGAAGTCGAGGAACTTGTTGTCGGCGACGTTGATAAAGAACTGAGCGCTGGCAGAGTGCGGGTCATTGGTACGAGCCATAGCTATGGTGTACTTTTCGTTGGACAAGCCGTTGTTGGCTTCGTTTTTGATCGGATCGCGTGTGTCGACTTCGTCCATGCCGGGCTTGAAGCCGCCGCCCTGAATCATGAAGCCGGGGATGACGCGGTGGAAAATCAGGCCGTTGTAGTGGCCGTCTTTGACATATTGTTCGAAGTTAGAAGCCGTGACAGGCGCATTCTTGTAATCGAGTTCGATATCGATAGTGCCGAAATTTGTAGTTAAACGAATCATTTCTTTTTCCTAAAAAATTACTTCAAAACTTTGACGGATTCGATGATGACAGGACGAACCGGAACATCATCCATGAAACCTTTGGATCCGGTGGGAGCGCGGCCGATCTTTCGGACGACATCCATGCCGGAGACAACTTCTCCGAAAACGGCATAACCGTCCTTGGTCGACGTACCATTGAGGAAATCATTGTCTTTCAGGTTGATGAAGAACTGGCTGGTTGCAGAGTTTGGATCGTTCGTGCGGGCCATTGCAATGGTACCGACGGTGTTTTTCAGACCGTTCTTGTCTTCGAGTTTGATCGGAGCGTGTGTACTCTTTTGGTGCAGATTACGGTCAAAACCGCCGCCCTGAATCATGAAATTGTTGATGACGCGGTGGAAGATCGTACCGTTATAAAAACCTTCATTGGCGTACTTGACGAAGTTAGCAACAGTCGTCGGAGCTGCTTTCTCATTAAGGTTGACAACGATGTTGCCTTCAGAGGTAACGATTTCAACTTTAGGAGCGGCAAAGCAAACAGCAGAGGCGACCAGCATTGCAGCGCCGAAAGCCAGTTTTTTCACATTAAACATGGAGTTAGATCCTAAAAAACATTCTGCAGGAGAATGTCTGCAGAAAAGAATAGATTAAGGTGCGGTCCGAACCGTCAGTTCCTGAGCAATTTGAGCCTTTTCCTTTAAGCGTCCGTTCTTAGGTGCCAGGCGCGCTGCTTTGGCATACATATCGGCAGCCTTGGCTGCGTAAATATCTCCGAGGTTGGAGTAAGTCGTGACCGAAGAGGCGTTATTCATCAGCGCACGCTCCAGAAGATCCTGAGCGCGTCCGAGGTTGCCTTCGCCGGCATAGATGACGGCGAGGTTGTTGTAGGAATCTGCGATTTCGGGATATTCGCGAATCAGCTGCTCAAAAACTCTTTTTGCTTCGTCATTTTTCTTTGTTTCCATGAAGATGACGCCTCGCAGAAAGCGAAGATTGACGTTTTGAGGGTTGGCAGCTAATTCCTTATCTGCCAGATTCATGGCATCCGCGTATTTACCTCGATTAATCAGCTGCGAGACCGAACGGGCCGGATTAACGATATCCGGAGTTTTGTCACCGAAGAGCGGAACGCTGTCCTGTGCGGAAACTTGAGCTGAAAGAAGCAAACCGGAGAGGACTGCACAACCGAAAATCAAGGGCAGATGCATATTGAACCTGTACTTATTGTTTGAACAAACTTAAATGTTAGTCATGATTCTATGGAAATCGGTTAAACAACGCAAAAATCAAGAATATTTACAAACTGCGCAGGGCGGCGCCGGAGAGTTTTTCAATACTCATGTAGCCGTAACAGGAACAAATTCTTGGCGGAAACAATCACGCTTTTTTCAACAGTTCCTAGAGAAAGTCACAAGTGCAAAAAATATTCCCGGTGTGTAACCTAAAGCTGACGGAAGGTGATCATGAGACAAGTTTTTCGCCAATTGCCGTGGATCCATCCTCAGATCGATCCGCGAATCCAACAGTTTTTCAATCAGTATGGACGCTATTTGCGGCTTAAGCAGGGCGCCTCTATTTTCAACGGCGGTGATGCCGGAGAGATCGCTTTGGTTCTCAGCGGGTTAGGTGTGTTTTCCTTTCCCGATAAACATCTCAAAAATCACTATCTTTCGCTCATTCCTTCCGGCTCTCTGATGGGAGACGTGGATGGGCTGACGCACGAGTCTGTTAACGTCTACGACAGCGCCTTCCGAGATTCGGAAGTCCGGTTGATCAAAAGGGACATCTTCAGAGATTTTCTTATTCAAAACCCGGAGCTTTTGCATGCTCATACGCTGTCGGTGATTGCGCATCACGAATCATGCATGGAAGCATTAATCGCTAACTCGACGTTAACGCTTCTCGAACGGCTTCAGGTTCTTTACACAAGTCTGGCGGCTGCTCTCGGACATGCTTCGGATGAAAAAGATTTTGTAAGTATTCCGTTGGCACTCACTGCGGTTGAGCTCTCAGCCTTTGTTAACGCCTCTCGGCAATCAGTCTCATCTGTTCATACTGAGATCGAGTCAAACGGAGACATCGTAAGAAAGAAAGGCGAGACCCAAGTCGCTAAGAAGTTCATTGACGGCTGTTTTGATTGGCTGGAAAACGGAGCCCAGCCCTCTGTGCGCATTCGCAAGAGGCGAGAAAAAACGTCAGCTGCCTGACACTTTTGGAGCCACGGCAAAAGGATGCCGTTAAAAGTGTCAGCTAGCTGACAACAAGCGTTGTTCATCATTTTTATAGTGGTTTTAAACCTCAATCAAGGAAGAAAAGATGGACAAAAAATTAGTCGCGTTAGCCTTTACAGCTCTCAGTGCATTCATGCTGAATGCCTCAGCAGCCGGCTTAGCAGAGTTACATACCGCTAAAGGTCAGGACTGTGCCGTCTGCCACATCGACGGCAAACCGTCGAGTTCAAACGTATCCGAAGCTTCCTGCCAAAAATGTCACGGCGAAGAGCCTGCTGGCAAGGCTTTAGAAATCGAAGGCAAAAAAGTAGCCAACATTCATAAAACGCATTTCGATACGTTTGAATGCCTTCAGTGTCATAAAGGTCACACTCAATCCGTTATTGCCTGTGCCGAATGCCATAAAGGCGCACAAACTATCCAAGTCCCTTAATTAGTTAGCTTCT
>ERZ791903.896-NODE-896-length-34027-cov-3.897945_pt1 | contig 34027 bp, 28 predicted proteins | sample MGYA00510148_ERZ791903 | MGnify/ENA primary metagenome ERZ791903 (study PRJEB30046, sample SAMN00792080) | human gut metagenome | study: EMG produced TPA metagenomics assembly of the A metagenome-wide association study of gut microbiota in type 2...
TAAAAATAATTTTAAAGGATTGACAATGAACAAGGATTTAGAATTTATCGATATCGACTTAGATAACAGTAGCACAAAGCCTGCCATAAAAGGAACCTCACAGAATAAAAATAATAGAAATAATGTATATAATGTAGACAATTCGAACAGTTCCGGCATTTCAGACAATGCAGGCAATTCAGATAATATAGCTACCGTAAATAATGCAGACAACAGCTACAACGCAAATACTGTAGATGACTATGACAGCGGATCAGATGACGATTTCCATTATAAAATATCAAATGAAGCCCTTGAGGAGACGGAGGATACAGATACAGATGATACAGATGATACCGACGATACACCTGATGATGCAAAAAAGAAGAGCCGCAAATCACATATCATGCGTGAGATAGCCAGCTACATATTCATTGTGGCGGCGGCATTCGCACTTGCCTGCCTGTGTAACCGCTTTCTGATAGTCAACGCAAGAATCCCTTCCGGCTCCATGATTCCCACAATCACTCAGGGAAACAGAATCATAGGCAACAGACTTGCATACATAAAATCAGAACCACGCCGTGGTGATGTTGTAGTCTTCTACTACCCTGATGATGAATCGCAGAAATTCATCAAGAGAATCATCGGTCTCCCCGGCGAAACCATTTTCATTTCCGATGGTATTGTATATATTGACGGACAGCCTCTTGATGAGAGTGCCTACCTCACTGTGGAGACCTATGGTGTGAGCGGTCCATTCACAATTCCCGATGACTGCTATTTCATGATGGGTGATAACCGCAACAGTTCAAACGATTCGCGTTTCTGGACAAATCATTTCGTACATAAGGATAAGATAATAGCCAAGGCTCTTTTCTGTTATTATCCTTCATTCCACACAATTCACTAGGCATATACCTATCAGATGTGCAGCCAACAAAATATATAAGCTATGGCAAAAATAACCTGCCCACAATCACATAGGCAGGTTATTTTCATTAATGTAATTTTTTTACATAATGCATTTTTAAACGCATATTATGATTCGTTAATGCCATTTTAAGCTCCCATGCATATCTATACACATGTCAATTCATAGTGTCCTTCAGTATCTTTATTCCTGTGAACTGAGCTTCTCCCATTGTCTGTCATCTAAAACCAGCTCAACGCCATCCGAAAAATCTCCAAGGTGTTTTTCAAACTGCTCATTGCGCCTTCTCTGAATTATGCTTTCAATCTGGCTCTCCGCCTTCCCTGTGACGTTGTCATCTATGCAGTAAATCAGATACCAGCCATTGGTACAGCTTACAATATCGCTAATCTGTCCGGTGTCAAGATTAAAAGCCGCATCCTCAAAGCTCTTTTCAAGTTCTCCCCGCCCTATCTGTGCAGTGTAATCAGGACTATCACTGTACTTAGAAACCAGTGCGGCAAAATCCTCCCCCGCTTGAAATTCCTCAAGCGCTTTTTCAAGCTTCTCTATCTTAGAAGAAGCTTCCCCTGATTTATCAGAATATATGTACTGTATCCTGATAACACGCGCTTCATCTACACTCACCTGCGTATCTACACTTCTTGTAAGCTCATCATACACCTTATCCGACAGAACCATCATCGCAAAAAGCTTCTCTAGCTCATCCTTTTTTATATAAGCTATATCCTCTGAATGTTCATCATAAAAAGCATCCGCCCGGGCTGTGCAGTCTGCCAGCTCAGAATCACTCAGTGCGATATGCTTATCATCGGCAAGCATATTCACAAGCACAAGCCTGGCTGCCATATCTAATACCATATTATCGACATGAGCTTTAAAAGAACGATTTGCAAGCTCCATAGTCCAGATATCGGACGTAAGTGCATTTTCATATCCGGTTCTGACAGCCTCAAGGAGCACCCGAACCTGAGCAGATGTTATATACTCATCCCCGCCTCTTATTACAGCTTCATCCCCGGAGCCGGTTGTAAGTGTAAATGTATATCCATTTATAGTCACCTTGGCTCTGCCTGAACTGCACCCACAGCTGCAAAATACAGTGAATATAAGGATACACAGACATAATCGTACTCTTATTCTAGCCTTCAACATAAAGATATCTGCCATCCGGCAAAACAAATACTTCTAATGCATCGGAAGCATCCCCCATCTCCTCATCATCTATTCCCTCTTCTCTCCAGAAGTCTCTAAGCTCCTTCTCGGAATTAAAAACCTGCGCAAAGCAATCCTCAAGGAATTCCATTGCCTCATCCACCGTCTCCGCAACAGGCTCATCAAAAAGCCTGCCCTGTTCCTTTAAAAATACCTCTGCACACATTTCATCAATCTCGTTCATTTTAAAACCTCCACATTTTTTACTTCTCAAGTTCTTCAATTATAGCAATCAGACTGTCCTCAACGCACTCTGTCTCATACTGTGCGTATTCCTTTACCTTTTCTACAGCCTGCTTCATGACAACAGGATGACCGACAGCCTGAAACATTTCTATGTCATTGAAATTATCTCCGAATGCAACGCACTCTTCAGCATCAAAATGCATAAGACGCTGTATCGTTTTTATAGCGCTGCCCTTATTAACCCCTTGTGCCGTGTAATCAAGCCACTGCTTTCCCGACACGCATGCCTGTGCACGTCCGGCAAATTCATTAAGAAAAAAATCCTGCGAATTCTGAATCCCGGCAGGGTCATAGACAGATATCTTCACATAATCCTCTCTGATATGCTCTAAATCATCCACCAGACATATATCATTCCTCACAATATCTCTCATTCTGACAAGATATGCCTCCGACTTAGGCTTAAGGTACGAAGTCCTCTCCCCTGAGACAAGCACCTCGCACTGTCCAACCCCGGTTATAGCTCTTATAATCTCTCTGCCAAGCCCGGTATCCATAGGAGTCTTATCAACAAGCTTATCCTTATATATGATGACTGAACCATTTTCACAAATATACATCATATCATCCGCCACATCGCCAAACAGCCTCTTAAGATTCGGATATTGCCTTCCACTCGCCGCACAAAAAATAATTCCATTGTCATTAAGTCTCTTTATAAGCGGAATGAGCTCCTGTGATACCTTCTGTGCACCATTTAACAGAAGTGTGCCATCTAAGTCGCTCGCAATAAATTTTATTCTTTTCTCTTTCACTTTAAAACCACCTGTACTGCATTATTTCCCGATAATCAGAAAATGCATTCCCTCATAATTCTTCCTATCGGAAGCCCGACAACATTGTTATAATCCCCATCAATCTTTACAATAAATTCAGCAAACAAGCCCTGAATTGCGTAGGCACCCGCTTTATCCATCGGCTCTCCTGTCGCAACATAAGCCTCAATCTGCTCATCTGTCATCGGTGCGACATAAACCTTCGTCTCCTCGACGAAAGTCCTGGTCTGTGCAATTCCTTCCTTAAGATATACCAGTGAAACTCCCGTGTATACACTGTGCTGCTTTCCCTGAAGGAGCTTAAGCATTCTCACAGCATCATCCTTATCCTTCGGCTTTCCAAGTATCTCATCCTTATATGCGACAATGGTGTCTGCACCTATAACCAGCACATTCTGTCCGTCACCATCATTCCCGCTCTTATCATCAGATAGCGAATCCATAGCTGCCTTGTACACCAGCTCCCTCGCCTTCTGCGATGAGAGCTCCATGACTATCTCCCATGGAATCTTACGCGTAATTACCTCTTCACAATGGCTTGGCATAACTTCAAATTCAAGTCCCATCTGCTTTAAAAGTTCCTTGCGTCTTGGTGATGCGGACGCAAGAATTATTTTGTTCATATCGCGGATCGTCTTCATCCGATACATCCTCCAAAATACCTATGTTTATCATTTTCTATGTTTATCATTTTCTATTCTTATCAGAATGATTATAATGCATACTCACATAACCGTCAATTCATAAATAAATAGAAGAGTGCATGAAAAATGTAATCCATTCTTCACACACTCTTTAAAAGACTTAGCTTTCAGGCATTTTCTTCAAGCTCCACATCGTCCAGCTTGACGTCTATGCCTCTTGTCTCAACCGGGGTCGAAAACACAATCTGGGTGCTCGTCCTTCCGAATTTCTGAAGCTGTCCGATAAATGTATCAAGCTCCTGCGTACTTGGAAACATCACCTTAAGCAGCATTGAAAAATCACCTGTTACGCAGTTACATTCAACAACATTCGGACATGCCTTTACAAATGGGTAAAACTCCGGCTTCTGTGTCGGCATGACATCCAGATTGATAAATGCCGTTATATGGTATCCCAGCTTAAACGGATTCACCTTTGCCTCATAGCCTGAGATAATCTGCTCCTTCTCAAGCCTCTCAATTCTCGCCGAAACGGCAGGTGAGGATAAAAATACCTGCTCCGCCAACGCCTTCAACGGCATTCTCGCATTCTTCTGAAGTAGTGTAATTATTTTTTTATCAATTCTGTCCATATAAGCATTCCTCCGAAAATAAAAAAGACAATATCTCCGCCAGCTTAATAAAAATAAGCACATACGGCAAATATTGTCTTCTTTGACATTTGATATTAATTTTTTAAACTTAAATACATAATACATTACATTAATTAAAATATCAAGTTTTTTTTATAATTATTTTGTCTCGATAAAATTTTATCTGCATCCATTATTTGTTGACACTGTAAAATCATTCAAACCGAATTTCAAAACTACCGCATATCCCATAAGCCTCCGCCTGATTATGATTGCTTTTTCGTCATGTATATGATATTTTGTAATTGAAGCAGCTTCAGACACCAGAATATTTCTAAAAAGAATAATATAGCACCCAACACTATCGGTGCAGAAAGAGGAGAATATGTCTAACAAAAATAATAATGAGGATTACATGAATGAGTTTGAGGAGGGCACCGTAACCCTTTCCCTCGATGACGGAAAAGAAGTAGAATGTGGTATCGTTGCGGTATTCCCTGTCGGTGAGCAGGACTATATCGCACTTCTCCCACTTAACGATGAGGACGCAGCCGACGGCGAAGTGTATCTCTATCAGTATTTTGAGGATGAAAACGGAGAGCCATCACTCGGCAATATTGAGGATGACGAAGAGTATGAGCGTGTTGCGGATGCATTCGATGAGCTTATGGATGAGGATGAATACGCAGAGCTCTTAGCAGACGATGAGGATGAGGAATAATCCTCACCCCCGGAAAAACATTACCCTGAATAATTGGTACCTGAGCGGTTCCATCTGTAACCACTTGTGCCCCTGTTAAAGCCTCCGCCAGCGGGGGCTTTTTCGTTGTCCTTTGGCTTCTGCGCTGTATACAGACCAGCCTCTATGAGGAATCTGCTCACCTCAAGATTCTTATTGTACTTCTCGCTCGCGCTATATATGTACAGCCGGCTCTTTGCACGCGTCATTGCCACATAGAACATTCTGCGCTCCTCCTCGATGTCTGAGTCAAGCACAGCCTTTCTGTGCGGGCATACCCCCTCATTGGCATCTATAATGAAAACCGTGTCAAACTCAAGTCCCTTGGAGCTGTGCATTGTAGTCAATGTAACCCTCGGCACGCTTTTGTCCGGAACCTCATGTACGCGCTGTCTGTATTCGCTCACCGCCCTGTCCCACTCCACAAAGGTATTGTGTTCTCTCGCACTCTCATGGATGTCATTTAAAACATCAAACAGCTCATCCGGCTGAATATGATGGTTTAGCGCATAATCCGCAATATACTCATCGTATCCTATTCCGCGTCTTATATAGTTGACAGCTGCGTATGGGTTAAGCTTTGCCACCATGGCAAGGTCATCCTTTAATTTCATTATGCGCTCCACCATCCACTGCTTGTCCTCATAGTATGAGCACAGCTTATCAAGGTCTATCTCCTCGTCTGTGAGATAATCCCTGCCTATGTATCTCTTCGGCTTATTGCACACCGAAATGAAATCAGCCCTGTTAGCAGTGCCAAGAGCCAGCCTTATGTATGCAAAAATATCCTTGGCTATCCAATGCTCAAACATATCCGGCAGCTTATCCCTTATCTGAAACGGAATCCCATTCTCCATGAGCCTTCTTACCAGCGAACCGATTCCCGCTGAGGTTCTGTACAGTACAGCTATGTCACTGTAGCTTTTCTTCTCCCCATGCACAAGCGCCTTTATCCTCTCGCACACCTCGGCGTACTCATCGATAAAATCCTTGGTCTGCCTCACAATCACGGCTCCGCCACCCTGCTTGTCCGTTCTTATATTCTTCTTGTATCTTTTATTGTTGAATCTTATGACATCTCCCGCCGCCTTCACAATCTCCGGTGTGGAGCGGTAGTTCACATCAAGCACAACCTTACCGGCATTTCTGTAGTCATTGCCGAAGTTGAGCATGATATCCGGCTTGGAGCCTCTGAAGCCATAGATGCTCTGGTCATCATCCCCGACAATGAACAGATTATTCTCCGGCTGTGCAAGAAGCCTTATTGTGTCATACTGAATCTTATTGATATCCTGAAACTCATCGATAAGGATATACTTAAACTTGCTCTGCCATGCAGAAAGGATGTCCCTCCGCGCCATGAGAAGCTCGTAGGTATAGCACAGCATATCCTCAAAATCTATCTTTCTGCTGCCGCGCAGCTTACCGGAATACTCCTCATAAATGCTTCTGAATACATCCGAAGGGCAGTTGGTTGAATAATAATTCTCTATGGCGATTCTGTCCGACTTGACACGGCCTATCTCACCAAGCACATTCCCGACAAACTCACGCTCATCCTCAATGTCCAGCTCATGCCTTGTAATCGCATTTTTAACAATGGAATATCTTTCCTCTTCCTTCACGATGTTCGATGCTGAAAGGTTGTAGGCATGCTTTAATATAGTAAAAAATACCGCATGAAATGTTCCAAACGTCACGTTTCTGCCTCTGTTATCATCCATAAGCCTGTAAAAGCGTTCCCTCATCTCCTCCGCAGCAGCTTTCGTAAATGTAATCACAAGAATATTAAGCGGATTGACTCCCTGTTCAATCAAGCGCTTAACCCTCCTTGTGATTACAGTAGTCTTGCCTGAGCCAGGTCCTGCAAGCACCAGCATAGGTCCCTCTATATGATTGATTGCGTTATTCTGTGCGTCATTAGACTGCATATTACCCCTCATTTCTCCTTGGAATTGCTGTACGATATCCATATATATGTGTATCTTAAAACATTCTACCCACCATGCGCCTGCATGTCAAGCTATGCAGGCTTATATAAATACCTACCGGCGCATATCATGACATACTGGCGCATATCATGACATACTGACGCATATCATGACATACCGGCGCATATCAGGACATACTAACGTATGCAACAGTGCCCTGACTCATGCCGCTCCAAGTCCTGACATGCCGGTGTTTAGTCATGCTATGATATTGCAAAAAACGAAGCCTGCATTCTTTTTAGCTACAGCAGGCTCCGTCTCGTGGTTATCAATAAATATTCAGATCAGTAACCGTTATCTGCTCACAAATGTAGCACATTCTGTCTCAGAAGATATCATAGCATGTGTCCCGGTCACATCGACATGCTTTGCTGTACAGTTCTTATCATCATTGTAACGGCACTTAACCGCATCGCAGATGATATTTGTAACCCTCTTAGGCTCACATTCGCATGCAGATGTCACTCTTGGGCTTCCGCATTCGCAGAATGAGGCACAACAGGTAGCTGATGAACTCTCAGCCATTGTTCCTTCCACCTTGATTCCGTCTCTCTTACAACAATTACAGTCATTGTATGCGCAACTCTTTACACCACAAGCTAAATCATTCATGTCCACACCTCCAATAATAATATACAACGAAAAATCATTGCATGATTAGTATGGAACAGAATTCGTTTTTTATTCCTTAACAGTGATAATTTGCTTAGATATATGCAGCGATGTCCGATTTCATATAATTAAGCGTATACATAGTTTATCAAACATTAAGTCCATGAATCATCGTTATTTCAAAACAATTTATCAATAAGCATGAATACTCCGAACAAAACAGGCTGGTGCGCAAGATATATTATCATGGTATGTCTTCCGATAAAAGCAAGCGGTCTGCAAAAATTATTGTATAAAAATCCCGGAAGCTTTTTACTTTTTAAAACATAACCACCCATTGCACCCGACATGAACAAAAAGCCCCACGGAATAACCGGATAATAGTCGGCGGAAAACAGCTTCTGCGAAAATCCCATTATGTACAGAAATATATTTTTTCCTCCATAGAGGAAGCCCGGCATAGGAATGCGCCGGTACATAAGCTGTATATAACCATCATATATATTCCTGCATACAACAAACATAAACAAAAATACTAACATCCATATAAGACGTCCATACACTTTTTCTTTGTCAAATGCTTCCCTTTTCACAGCCTTTTTCCCTGATATATATCCGCATAGTCCATATATAACCATCATCGTTCCAAGAAGATGAAGAATGCCGAAAATAATCGTCTGCGAAGGCATTATAGCTATAGTCACAACAGACAACAGCAAAGCTATAGCAACCGTCTTTACGCCCCTTTTCAGATTGCTGCGCGAAAAATTACATGATATGCCCGATATCAATATAAGTGAACCGGACATGCAGTCGCGTATGGTAGAAAACCAATCTGAATACAGATATGGTATCTCATGTCCTAAAATATCATTCAAATCATACATGAAATGGTAATAGACAACATATATTATCAGTATTCCCCTTATTATATCAATAAGATGTATTCTGTTATTTTTATCTTTTCCTGTCAAACGATTCATCCCAATCCTCATTTTTCTTTAAAATGGACTGTTATTTCATATCCTCCCGGACAAAAGCCTTCCGTATCTCCACACCCATCTGTCTGCAAGTCATGCCGGAATATAGGACATCTATATTTAACATGTTATCACAATGTATCATCTTTAGCAACATAATATTCCGGGAAACTTCACAGAACAGTGACTAATTACACAGATCCAAATTAAAAGCTCCATTTTAACAGGCTGTCCATGCCGGCATTTTCCACCCACATTTTTCCGGACAATATAAAATGATTCGGATACCAAAACATCCCCATTTTAGCTATGAGTGTATAACGTATTATATCTATGCATATCAGAATAAATTAACTTCAAAAATAAATGTAATGCGTTGACTTTTCATTCACGCTGTTATAAACTGTTTTAGTTCCTGCAATACAGGAACTGTGATATCATAGCGGTTCAGGCATTATTCTTAATGTCTGCTAAGAGGGAATCAGGTGGAAGGCCTGAACGAACCCGTCGCTGTATAGGAATAGTCCGTCCAACGCTTGTGCCGTGTAAAAGTCACTGGGTTATTTTCCCGGGAAGACGTGGATGGGTGCCATGTCCTGAGTCAGAAGACCTGCCCTATGTAAATAAATATATGTCTGCGTGGATCCGGACATTATTTCATCACGCAAAAATACAATCTATTATTTAAGGAGAAAACAAATGAGCAAAAAGAACAAAAAGATTTTATTCGGTGTTCTTGGCTTAGTTGTAGCTGTTGTAGTTCTGGCACTGCTCTACATCAACTTCAGACCTCAGCCAAAGGATGCAGGTGGCAGCAAAACCATCACATTAACTGTAGTATTCGCAGACGAAAGCACCAAGGAATTCACTATCAAGACCAATGAGGACTTTCTTCGCGGTGCTCTTGAGCAGGAGAACCTCATCGCAGGAGACGAATCCGATTGGGGCTTATACGTCAAGACTGTTGCCGGTGTGACCGCAGATGATTCCGCAAATCAGTACTGGGCACTCTATATCGGTGACGATTATTCCCAGACAGGCGTTGATACAACACCGGTCAACGATGGTGACTCCTTTAAGTTCGTAATTGAGTCATATTAAAATATCGTAAATTGTCATGAAATATACAACCTTTGAAATAGTAATACTTGGAATGCTTGGAGCTATCGCCTGTGTATGTCAGGTGGCTTTGAGCTTCCTTCCCAATATAGAGGTTGTGTCCATACTTTTCATTGTTTATACCAAGGTCTTTGGAAAAAAGGCTCTCTTCCCGATATATGTATTTGTTCTTCTGGAAGGAATCTTCTGGGGCTTTGGAAGCTGGTGGATAATGTATCTTTATATATGGGCTGTTCTGTGGGGCATAACGATGCTGTGCCGCCGCAACGATTCCTCAATTACATGGGCTATAATCAACGGCGCTTATGGGCTTAGCTTCGGTGCACTGTGCTCCATCACGCAGGGTGTGATGTTCGGTATCGGTTCAGGCTTTGCTTATTTTATTAACGGAATTCCTTTTGACATTGCGCATTGTATAGGCAATTTTTTTACAGCATTGTTTCTGTATAAGCCTCTTACAATTTTGCTCTCAAAAGCAAGGAAAATGCTTGTAAAATAACACTTATTGACGTAAAATAAATATAAATCCGGGGTTGCCTTATCCGGCAGCCCCTTTTGTTTTACAGGATGATTCTATACTAATAATGTTGCTGCTTTTGTTCGCAGCAGAATCGAGGTTACTATGTCAGAAAAATATGTTGCATATGTCGGATCATATACACATGATTCAAGTAAAGGAATAACCATCTTAGATGTTGACAACGAAGCCGGACGAATGGCTTACCGTGAAGAGGTGATAGTCAACAATTCATCTTATCTTATTGTATCCCACAGTGGAAGGTATCTTTATTCTATAGTGGATGAGGGTATTGCCTCCTTCAAGATTCTTCCGGACGGAGGACTTGAGTACATGACCACCTCATCAATAAAGGGCATGAGAGGCTGCCATCTTTCAATGACAAAGGCAGATGACTATATATTCGTATCCGGTTACCATGACGGCAAGCTTACAGTCCTTCACGTAAACGAGGACGGAACCGTCGGCACTATAACAGATGAGATATACCACAAGGGAATGGGAAGTATCGCGGAGAGAAATTTCCGTCCTCACATCAACTGCTCCGTTCTCACACCTGATGAGGACTTATTATGTGTATGCGATATAGGTATGGATCAGGTCAAGCTCTATGATTTCAATAAGGCTACAGGCAGGCTCAAGCTGTCCGACATCATACGCTGCCAGCTCGAGTCCGCTCCGCGTGAGATTACCTTCAGCCCGGATGGAAAATTCGCCTATATCGTATGCGAATTGAAGAATTACATTGACGTATACAGGTATACCCCGGATGCCAGGACACGTTTTGAGTTCGTGCAGAATATCTTCACTGTCCGCAAGGGACATAAGGAGAATACCGCTGCTGCTGCAATTCAGGTATCCAAAAACGGCGATTATGTATTATGCTCCAATGCCGGCGACAATAGCGTTACAATCTATTCAACAGACAAGGAATCAGGTCTTTTAACCCTTAAGAACAGTCTTCCTATAAGCGGCGACTATCCTAAGGATATCAACCTGTTCCCCGATGAGAAACACCTTGTATCGGTTAACCATGAATCCGGTTCATTGACATTCTTTACTATCAACTATGAAAAGGGGCTTCTGGTAATGAACGGCAATCCGATAAAGATTGATACACCTAACTGTATCACAATACATAAGCTTGCATAATATTGAATTAATCAGACACTCCGTATTTTATAAAATGTAAAAAAATCATGGAATAAAAAAGCTGAGACAGTCCTTATATAAGCTGTCTCAGCTTTTTTGTATATTTTGACATTATTGTATGCCGCATTTTCTATATATGCAGAATTACTTTTTCTGTCCCTTGGAATCCCTTTTAGAAAGTCTCAGCTTTTTCAACGAGATATCCTTATCCCTGTACTGAATAGATACATCAGCCTCCTCTGGTATAATGTACACTTCGTCAACATTATCACTATCGTCAACCTTCATACCACGTACACCGACTGCGCTCTTCTTCTTCTCCGGTATCTCTTCAAGCATAAACTTAAGAAAATAGCCGTTCTCCGTCTGAAGCACAACACTCTGTGTATTCACTGTGCTGACAACCTCAATGCTCGTCACAAGGTCGCCCTCCATAAGCTTAGTGGCGGCAACTGTCCTCTTAGATACATCAAATTCCGAACCGTCAACAAGCTTCATCATAGCCTTCTTGGTTGTAAACAACAGCTTCCTGCCTGCAAGCAGACTGTTACAGCATAAGAATATAATCTCCTCACCCGCACTGCTGTAGTTGCCAAGGTTGTCAATAGGAGTTCCCTTGTCACGGAACCTCACAAATGGTATATCCCTCACCTTTATCTGATGGAGATTTCCATTGTCGGTAAAAATACATATCCTGTCGGTGTTCATACAGTTAAACACATACTTGTTCTCCGCATGAACTGCCTCCCTGTTTCTATCATAGGCTGCCGTGTCTATGATCTTAGCATAGCCAAAACGATCCATGAGGAATACAACCTCCTGCTCAACAAGCTTCTGCTCCTCAAACACTGCTGCCTTTCCATCCTCTATGATTGTCCTTCTAGGGAGTGCATACTCCTTCTTGATATTGTCTAAATCCTTCTTGATAACCTTCACCATAGTTCTTCTGCTGTTCAGTATATCCTCGTATTCAGCAATCCTGGCAAGTGTCTCCTCATACTCCTTCTCAAGTGCAAGAATCTCAAGACCGATGAGCTTATAAAGGCGAAGCTCCAATATAGCGCCTGCCTGTTTCTCGGTAAAATGGAGCTTGGAAGCATCCTTGCGTGATTTCTCAGTCTTAAAGCTAATACCCTCCGTATTTCCGGTAATCAGACAGTCCTTTGCCATCTTAAGGTTCCTGCTGCCCCTCAGTATCTCGATAATCAGGTCAATTATATTGCAGGCGCGTATGAGTCCTTCCTTAATCTCCTTATTGTCAAGTTCCTTATTCAGAAGCGTGGTATATTTTCTTGTAGCCAGCTCGAACTGGAAATCAATATGGTGTGTAATTATCTGCTTAAGTCCAAGTGTCTCCGGTCTTCCATCGACAATCGCAAGCATGTTAACGCCGAATGTATCCTCCAGCTTCGTCTTCTTATACAGCATATTGATGAGCTTATCTACGTCCACATTCTTCTTAAGCTCTAAGACAATGCGGATTCCCTCCTTGGAGGACTCATTGGATATATCCGTTATGTCCTGTGTCTTTTTAGTCTCAATAAGCTCCACAACATCTGATATGAACTTACCTATGCCTGCACCTATCATGGTATACGGAATCTCAGTTATGACAAGCCTATCCTTATCGCCCTTCTTAGCTGCCTGCTCGAACTCAACCTTGCCGCGGAGCTTAATCCTTCCCGTACCACTCTCATAAATATCAGGAAGCTCACTCTTATTTACAACAAGTCCTCCCGTAGGAAAATCCGGTCCTATAATATACTGCATAAGCTCCTGTGTTGAGATATCCGGATTATCCATACATGCTTTTACAGCATCTATAACCTCACCAAGATTATGGGTAGGTATATTCGTTGTCATACCGACTGCAATACCCTCAGAACCATTGACCAGAAGATTCGGAACCCTTACCGGAAGAACCACAGGCTCTTTCTCCGTCTCGTCAAAGTTCGGCATGAAATCTACCACATTCTTATCAAGATCGGCAAGATATACATCCTGTGTGAATTTCTTGAGCTTAGCCTCCGTGTATCGCATAGCCGCAGCTCCATCCCCTTCAATGGAACCGAAATTACCATGCCCGTCGACTAATGCCATTCCCTTCTTAAAGTCCTGCTCTAACACAACAAGCGTGTCATATATTGAGCTGTCACCGTGCGGATGATATTTACCCATCGTATCTCCAACGATACGCGCCGATTTACGATGCGGCTTATCATAGTTAAGTCCAAGCTGTTCCATCGCATAGAGCACACGTCTCTGCACAGGCTTAAGCCCATCGCGTACATCCGGCACGGCACGCGCCGTAATTACGCTCATCGAATAATCTATGTATGATTTCTGCATCAGCTCAGAATACTCTGTCTGCATAATCTGCTCTGCCATCTTATATCCTCACTTTACATTCTAATTTATCTGCTTCATGTGGTCAAAACATGCTATATACACTTGTATATTAAATCGGCATGTTTTGACACCTATATGTAATTGCCAAAACCCTTATGCAAGGTCAAGCTCCGCATCATGTGCATGCTCGTGGATAAACTCACGGCGCGGTCCGACATCGCTTCCCATAAGCATTGAAGTCACATCGGATGCCATCTTCGCATCCTCTATCTCAACACGCTTAAGTATTCTTGTCTCAGGATTAAGTGTAGTCTCCCAGAGCTGATCCGCATCCATCTCACCAAGTCCCTTATATCTCTGGAGCGTGAAATTACCTGTATGCGTCTTTCTGTACTTCTCAAGAGCCTTATCATCATAGAGATACTGTCCTTCGCCCTTCCTAGGGACTACCTTATACAGTGGAGGTGTTGCAAGATATACATGTCCCTCCTGAATAAGCTCAGGCATGAATCTATAAAAAAACGTGAGAAGCAAGGTTGCTATATGTGCGCCATCAACGTCGGCATCAGTCATTATGATAATCTTATTGTATCTGAGCTTGGTTATATCAAAATCATTGCCATATCCTTCAGAGAATCCACATCCAAAGCTCGTTATCATGGTCTTAATCTCAGCATTTCCAAGCACCTTGTCCATCGTAGCCTTCTCGACATTGAGAATCTTGCCTCTTATGGGAAGAATAGCCTGTGTACGTCTGTTTCTTGCCGTCTTTGCAGAACCTCCGGCAGAATCTCCCTCAACTATGAACACCTCACACTCCTCAGGGTTACGACTCTCACAGTTGGCAAGCTTTCCGTTGCTGTCACATGAAAACTTCTGCTTGACCAGGAGATTGGTCTTAGCCTTCTCCTCAGCCTTGCGAATCTTAGCCGACTTCTCAGCACAGGCAATGACAGTCTTCAATGTCTCAAGATTCTTATCAAAATATCTTACAAGCTCGTTCCCTGTAACCTCAGCTACAACCTTACCTGCATCCTGATTATCCAGCTTAGTCTTAGTCTGTCCCTCAAATCTAGGCTCCGGATGCTTTACTGCCACAACAGCCGTCATTCCGTTACGGACATCCTGCCCGGTGAAATTCACATCCTTATCCTTAAGTATGCCAAGCTCCCTTGCATACTGGTTGATAACTACGGTAAACTTGGTCTTAAAGCCGGTAAGATGTGTTCCGCCCTCCTGAGTGTAGATATTGTTACAGAAACCAAGGATATTCTCCTGAAACGCGTCCACGAACTGTACCGCACACTCTACCTCAATGCCCTCGCTTGTATGCTTGAAGTAGATGACATCGTGAAGTGTCTCAAGCCCCTCATTGAGCGCCTTTACATAAGCCTTAATTCCATCAGGCTCATGGAATACTTTGCTCTCCTCCTCATTAGTTCTCTTATTTTCAAAATATATGGTAAGTCCCGGATTAAGATATGCTGTCTCATGCAGTCTGCTCTTTACCTGATCCGCCTTGAAATATGTCTTCTCAAATATCTCATCATCAGGCAGGAACGTAACTGTGGTTCCTGTATCATTCTTCCTGCATGTCCCGATCTCAGCAAGCGGAGCCATAACATGCCCTCTCTCGTAGCGCTGCTTATACACCTTACCATCCTGTCTTATCTCGACCTCAAGCCATCTCGACAGGGCATTGACAACGGAAGCGCCAACTCCGTGCAGACCTCCCGAAATCTTGTAAGCACCATCACCGAACTTACCACCCGCATGGAGTATCGTGAATACAACCTCAACAGCCGGTATTCCCGCCTTAGGATGAATACCCACAGGAATTCCTCTTCCATTATCCCTGATTGTAGCTGTGCCATCCTTATTGAGTGAAACCCATATAGAATCACAATAGCCTGCAAGGTGTTCATCAACCGCATTGTCGGCTATCTCATATATAAGATGATTAAGTCCCTTCGTGGACACACTTCCTATGTACATTCCCGGACGTTTTCTTACCGCCTCAAGCCCTTCTAAGATTGTAATGCTGCCCGCACCATAATCCTGTCTATTATCTGCCATACTTCTCCTCATTTCCTATAAACTATTTTCGTCACATTTAAAATCGAATATACGTTCGTATTATAACACTGTTTTAGTTTATTTTTCAATAGTTTTTCCAAATTATATAATATTTTCAACAGTAAAGAACCATACTATCGCTATTTCCAGTCTAACAATAGTATGGTTCATCCTATCTGTGTATTATATCACTGTTCGTAATGTAATAAAACCATTATTTCTATTCTATCACATAAAACCCATCCTGTCTACACTCCGAGAATCTTCCTTACAGTCTCTTCCATCTGTGTCCTGTCACATACTCTGTTGTGAATAACAGGTGCGGTTCTTATATCCTCTATCGCCTGCGGAACTGCCACATTGGCAATCTTGGACAATTCATCAACAAGCTCAAAGTCTGTCATGCTGTCATACTTAGCCTTGTCAATTGCATCCATAACGCTCCTTGTAAACTTAAACGGGCTGGCTGTCGAAGCAATGACGGTCTTAGTCTTGTCACCTGAATTTTCGGTATACTTCTTATAGACAGCAGCTGCCACTGCAGTATGCGTGTCGATGACATAGCCTGTATCTTCATATATTGCCTTGATTGTATCGGCAGTCTCCTTCTCACTCGCATAATTTCCGTAGAAATCATCAAGCTGTGCCTTCATGGAGTCCGTAATCTCATAGCGTCCGTTCTCCTTAAGCTGGCTCATAAGGCTGCGGTTAGCCTCAGCAGAACCGCCTGCAATCCTGTATATAAGTCTCTCAAGGTTGCTTGAGATAAGAATATCCATTGACGGAGAGCTTGTAAGCTTAAATTCTCTGTTCCTGTCATACACACCTGTTGAAAAGAAATCATACAATACCTTATTCTCATTTGAAGCACATACAAGCTTTCCAATAGGAAGTCCCATATTCTTTGCATAAAATGCTGCAAGAATATTTCCGAAATTTCCTGTAGGAACCACAACATTAATCTTCTCCCCCTCAGAAATCTCTTCATTGGCAAGAAGCTTTACATAAGCATACACATAATAAACAATCTGAGGAACAAGTCTGCCTATGTTAATTGAGTTAGCCGATGAGAACTGATAGCCTGCACCATCAAGCTCCCCGGCAAGCTCCTTATTTCCGAATATATTCTTGACACCTGTCTGCGCATCATCAAAATTGCCCTTGATAGCCACGACGTATGTATTATCACCCTTCTGTGTAACCATCTGCTTCTCCTGAATAGGGCTTACTCCATCCTTAGGATAAAATACAATAATCTTTGTTCCCTTCACATCGGCAAAGCCGGCAAGTGCAGCCTTACCTGTATCTCCCGATGTGGCTGTCAGAATAACTATATCATTCTTAATATTATTCTTCTTAGCAGATGTTGTCATAAGATGTGGCAGAATCGAAAGTGCCATATCCTTAAATGCAATCGTAGCACCATGGAACAGCTCAAGGAAATATGCTCCATCCGCCTTCACAAGAGGTGCAATCTCAGTTGTATCGAACTTCGAATCATACGCATTCGCTATGCAGCTTTTAAGTTCCTCCTCTGTAAAATCTGTGAGGAAAAGCTTCATTACTTCATAGGCAACCTCACCATAGCTCATACACGCAAGCTCTTTAAGACTCTTATCAAGAACCGGTATGGTCTCCGGAACAAAAAGACCGCCGTCATCGGCAAGACCTTTAAGAATAGCCTTTGAGGCTGTCACTCTAACACTGTCATCCCTTGTACTTTTATAAAATAATTCCATAGCGTCCTCCAACAGATTATTTTTTAACTGCTTCATGTAACAGGCTTTGCAGTATACATTTAAAACAAAAGGCGATAAGCCTAATACTTATCGCCAATTTTATCACACTTTATTCCATTAAACAAGTAAAATCTTTAATAAAAATTAAAGAAAACATGTCCATTATATTCGAACAGCCTGTTAAGGTTCATCGCAAACCAGCTTCCTTCTCCCGCCGATGCCGACGCTGCGAAGAAAAGTGCTCCGTCCGAATAATCTTCACCGACAAGTGCCCTGTCAACGGCTTCGTATGATGTGTCCGTCAGTGTGACGGAATAGAATCTTCCATCCATTATAGGCTGGAACTGTACTCCGTTTCCCTGATAAATTACATCCGTTACATTATCAGGAAATTCCTTAGAAAATACTCTGTTTATTACTACATTGGCAACCAGAATCTTTGCTTTCACATCAAGTCCTGTCGCTTCAGCCTCGACAATGCGGACCAGATTATTATAATCCTCTTCCGTAATTGCAATAATCGGACTGATATAATCTGCACTTACAAGCATTTCATCCGATTCTGTTTCTGCCATTCTGGAATTCACATCTGCATAGACACATTTATACTTCAAAAGCTTTTCTTCTATATCCAGATTCATCAACGGATTAACCGCAAACTGTATCTGCTGTTCTGTGTCATTAATAAGAGATGTGAATACTGCCTTCTCTTCATCGGTGTCATCATCGTCCTCTTCATCTTCCGCAGCAACCTGTCCGGTTCCTGTGTTGGAGGAAACTACATTGTTCTTTCCGCCACCACCGTAGCATGTAGAATTCAGACACACAACCGCAATCACAGCTGAACCTGAAGCGATTATCGCACATCTTCTGTACATGCTCTTTGTAATGGTCCTGAAGAAACTAAAAACACCATTAAAGAGCGAAAAAATATTCTTCATCTTTAAACCTCTCATTTCAAATCAATGTTTTTCGTTCTTTTGCAATTATATTTATGAAATTGATTTTGTCAATCAAAACACTTTTTTTTGTGAAAAACGTCTTTTGTAACATTTTCGTAACATTTTTCATCAGCATTATTTCCATATATTTTGTAATTTATGCTTATTTTTTGTACATATTGACACTTGAAATTTTTCTTTGCTAAATAATCACACAAAATATTCTCGTCTTTTCACCGATTTTATTTTTTAAAAGTGGAGATTTCCGCCCTATTTTTTTGATTTTTTAAGCATTTAAGTGGGAGAAAAACCTTAAAATCGTGATAAAAACGAATTAACAAGTCAAAAAAATGTAACTACTTACATTTTTATACCACTGCATACTGCAAGCAATGTATGCAGTACTGCCACCAATAAGCAGTTTGAAAGCTTTATTTTCAAACTTTACACATCAAAAATATCTTTGAATTGAAAGAATCACAATAACAAGCTATAATATCAGCAGGTATGCCTCCAAAATAAAATTTACAGAAAAGAGAACCGCCATGTCACTTCCCGGAGCCTTCAAAGCACAAAAAAAGGACGGCACAGTATACTACCGTGCCTCCGTAACATACAAAAATAAGCATATAAGTCTCGGCAGCTTTGCAGCCGAAAACGATGCCTCCTCCGCTTACTGCGAAGCCCAGAAAATTGTGTCCGACACAGATAGTATCTATAACATAGACAGCTACCATGAGCACTGCCGGCTATTATCCTTTGACAAATACATATCGCTTCTCAATTTCCGTGACAATAATTTTTACATAAAAACACCTATTTACATGGCTAAAAATTATTTTATCTACTATCTCTCCGAAAATGAAGCCCTCAAGTTCGACGTCGATGACCTTTTCTATTTTTCAAACCACTCGATTATGAAAAGACAGGGGTATCTTTTCGTGGCTGACTACGGAATGCAGGTGAATATCCTGTCGCGCTACGGAATACGAAGCCACGCTGTCAAAGGACGCGATTATGAGTTTATAAACGGTGATGACCATGACTACCGCTACCATAATATCCGCATAATCAACCGTTACTATGGCGTTGAGGCAATAAAAAAGAACGGCCGCACCAGCTACCGTTCCCGTATCCATATAAATGGAAACTATATAATAGGAAGATACAGCTCCGAAAACGAAGCTGCCATAGCATATAACAAGGCTGTGGCAATGCTTCGCGACAAGGGTTGTACAACTGCATATCCTGAAAATTACATCGAAGATATATCTGCCATAGAATATGCCAAGCTCTACAACTCTGTCAAGCTTTCAAAAAACTTCCGTGAGTATCTTTCTACTTATTATTAATATAATTTATAAGTCCTCCTGCAGATATGAGCTTCTGCATGAACTCAGGAAATGCCTGCCCCCTGTACTGCTTTCCCTTGGTGACATTGGTAATGATACCACTGTCAAAATCGATATCCACCTGATCACCATCCTCGATATCCCTGCTCGCCTCTGCACACTCTATTATCGGAAGACCGATGTTGATGGCATTGCGGTAAAAGATTCGTGCGAACGTCTCAGCTATTACGCAGCTCACACCTGCCGCCTTGATTGCGATAGGAGCATGCTCCCTGGAAGAACCGCAGCCGAAGTTCTTATCAGCCACAATTATATCTCCTTTATGTACCTTCTTAACGAAATCCTTATCTATATCCTCCATGCAATGTGCAGCAAGCTCCGCAGGATCCGATGAATTCAGATATCTTGCCGGGATTATTACGTCTGTATCAACATTATCGCCGAATTTGAATACTTTTCCTGATGCTTTCATAGCCAATCCTCTTTTCTTCTATATAAATATTATCCAAAAAATTATAATCCAAGCTCCGAAGGCTGGCTTATCTTTCCTGTAACTGCACTTGCTGCAGCAACAGCCGGACTTGCAAGATATACCTCAGACTTCACATGTCCCATACGTCCCACGAAGTTACGGTTGGTTGTCGATACACAGCGCTCACCCTCTGCAAGAATACCCATATATCCGCCAAGGCAAGGACCGCATGTAGGAGTGCTCACTACCGCTCCAGCTTCAATAAACGTCTTTAACATTCCTTCCTCCATAGCCTTTAAATATATAGTCTGCGTTGCAGGAATGATTATAACTCTCAACCCGTCCGCTACCTTTCTGCCCTCAAGAACCTCTGCCGCTATTCTAAGGTCATCTAAGCGTCCGTTTGTGCAGGAGCCTATAACAACCTGATCAATCTTTACCTCTCCTGCCTCATCGACGGTATGTGTGTTCTCAGGAAGATGAGGGAATGCCACTGTCGGCTTAAGTGTACTCAAATCAATCGTGTACGTCTCATCATATACAGCGTCCTCGTCCGCCTCATATATGGTATACTTCTTAGTTGAGTGTTCTCTTATATATGCCTCTGCTATATCATCGACAGGGAATATGCCATTCTTTCCACCAGCTTCAATAGCCATATTGGCAATGGTAAATCGGTCATCCATGGACAGATTCTTAACTCCGTCCCCAACAAACTCCATAGACTTATAGAGTGCTCCGTCAACACCTATCATTCCTATAATATGAAGAATGACATCCTTTCCGCTCACCCACTTAGAGGGCTTGCCTGTAAGCACGAACTTGATTGCCGAAGGCACCTTGAACCATGCCTTTCCTGTAGCCATGCCCGCCGCCATATCGGTTGAACCTACTCCGGTTGAGAATGCACCTAACGCACCATAAGTACAAGTATGCGAATCGGCTCCTATAACCACATCGCCTGCAACTGTAAGACCTTTTTCAGGAAGAAGGGCATGCTCTATTCCCATCTGTCCTACCTCAAAATAATTGGTTATCTCATTCTTTTTTGCAAACTCTCTCACGCACTTACAATGCTCCGCAGACTTGATATCCTTATTCGGGACAAAATGATCCGGCACAAGCGCTATCTTATCCTTATCAAACACACCTGTTTTCTTCATCTTATCCATCTCATGGATAGCTACCGGAGATGTTATATCATTGCCAAGAACAAGATCAAGATCTGCTTCAATAAGCTGTCCTGCTTCTACATAAGGAAGACCTGCATGTGCTGCAAGAATCTTCTGTGTCATCGTCATACCCATAATAATTCCTCTTTCCTGTTCATCAGTCCGAATAATCACATCGGTCTGATTTGTTGTTACTTGAATAATAACACATTTTCTGTTATGCTTAAAATACATATTATTTATAGTTATTATAATCTACAGTTATAATAACTATATTCCACGCTGCCTGCAATTATGTCCACCACCACTGCCTTCGAGACAATATCATTAAAATAAGCATATCGAAGAAATCAGTCCTTAAAAGGAAGCTATTTTTCAAAGCAGCCTGCAGTGTACCGGCAATTATACAACTGCTCATACACTGATTTACATTTTCGGGTCAGCTATCCGCCATTATATCACAAGGAGACCATATGAATAACAATAACACCAATATAAATCATGCCACACTTAACCTCTACAATATATTCCTCACCGTCGCACAGACAATGAACCTCTCTGCAGCCTCCAAAAGGTTATTTATCAGCCAGCCCGCTATAAGCAAGGCGGTAAAACAGCTGGAAAATGAACTGGGTACCACACTGTTCTTCCGCAATTCAAGGGGCGTACAGCTAACCGAGGATGGTGAACTGTTATATTCCCATATTTTTAACGCTTTCAATGAGATAGCCACAGGTGAACAGCTTCTCAATTCCAGAAAAGAGCTTGGCATCGGCAGAATACGTTTCGGAGCCAGCAACACCCTCTGTAAATATATTCTTCTGCCAAGACTTCAAAAATATGTACGCAGGAACCCACATATAAGCATCTCCATCAACTGCCAGTCCTCACTTCATACGCGCACGCTAATCGACAACCGCGATATTGATATAGGACTTATTGCAACACCCGATTCGCAGAGAGGGCTTAAATTATATAGTGCAGGCTCCATACATGACACCTTTGTGGCATCCCCCGGGTATATAAAGAACCTTCTTCTTAGGGAAAACACTGATATGGGCAATCTTTTCCACGGAGCCAACCTCATGCTCCTTACAAGGGATAATGTTACAAGAACCTATGTGGATTCCTACCTCAATGATATAATGCTGTCACAGACAACCCTCATGGAGATAGGAAGCATGGATCTGCTTATCGAATTTGCCAAAACAGGGCTTGGAATAGGCTGTGTCATACGCGAATTTGTAAAAAGCGAGCTTGAATCCGGTGCACTCATGGAAGTGACACCCCCGAATCTGAACATAAAAAAAAGAGAGGTAAGCTATTGCGTCAACTCTAACATTCCCCTCTCAAGTGCGGCTATGGATTTCCTCGATAATTACAGACTATAAAACAGCACATTCCCTTTCTCCTGATATTTTGTTAATTAGTATCATCAGACAAATTCTCATCTACCTCAACCGTATCCGTTTCGTCCGGGTCAGTCTTATATTTAGGAAAAAGAGGAATCCCATCTGCCCAATAATCTACACGCTCATCATACCTCTCATTAAGCCACTGTACCGCAGCAAGCCGCCCATCCTCCGTAAAGGGAAACTGTGCTGTGGTCTTTTTCTGCCTCGTCTTATCATAGTTATATGGTCCTCTCCATATCGTCACATCGAACAATGCCTCATCATTTTTATGTGGGTCATGGTTGAACACAACATTCTCCAGCGGATTGCGCGCCAGCCTGAAATGCATGCCGCCACATTCTCCGATATACGGACTGCCGTACTGAAAAAAATTAAAACCTAATATATCATCCAATTCTATTCCCATTTTCTTCCCCCCATATTCATGTTCTGTTTTTCCTATTCTATAACATCATATTATAATGTTTCATTTTATACATTTCAATAATGAAAAATGTTGCGCCGGCAAATGTTACACAATCGAATATTGTTATCCTATGACAGCCAGGATTATACCGACTTAATTATTTCCGGAATTCATATTTTGTAATAAAATGTAGTGGTAAAGATATGTAGTGATAAAAACATGTTCTATAAGCTTAGAACATGTAGCGTATTATACACTCGTACATTAAATAAGCATGTTTTGACACAAGCATCATACATAATTATTTATGTCAATACTTTCAACAGTAGTTTAACCAATATTACTTGCTAGTTAATTTCAATAGTCCTTGTTTTTTGGTATTTTGTATTTATCGTTAAATTTTACTTTAACAATAAATAATGTACAGGAGGTTTTATATGAATTGTACTTCCCATGATACTAATCGTATCATAGGTAATAAGATTTACCAGCTTAGGCGTTCCATTAACATGACGCAACAGGAGCTCGCAGAAAAAGTCGGAATATCTGTAACATTCTTATCAGAAATCGAGAACGGACGAAAATCCATGTCCGTGGACACCCTAATCAAGCTTTCAAAAGGTCTTCAGGTTTCACTGGACACAATAGTTTTTGGAAAAGATGCCGAAGATGACATGCAAAAAGATGTTGTTTCCATGATGTCAACACTTCCTCTCGAATACAATGAATCCATTCTGGTAATCGCCCGTGAGTTCACACGCCTTAATCGCAGTAAAAAATAATAATAAAGCCCCATCTCACAGCTTTACCTGTCAGATGGGGCTTTATTATTATACGCTAATAGCTTGTCCTTTGCCGTGGTACTATCTGCCCTGCACGACTATCTGCCCTGCACAGCTTTCTGTGCAGTCATTTCAATTGAATATTTCTCCGAATAGTAATTAACGTCCTTCGCCATATCGGATACCTCGGAATTTCTCATATCCTTAAGATACTGGTGCGTATTAAAATCATCAGACTCGAATTCCATCATCGCAACAGCTATGTTAGAACAGTGTGCTACAATACGCTCAAGATTTGTCAAAAGGTCATTAAAAACAAAGCCATTGATAGCATCACAATTACCACTCTGAAGTCTCACTATATGATTTCTCTTAAGCTCCGCACAGAGCATGCGCACTGTTATCCTTAAGGGTTCTACCTGTCGAGCCATATCTATATTATCCTCGGTAAATGACTTCACGGTCATATCAAGCTCTTCCTTAACAGCATTATATAAAATAGCCAGTTCCCTGTTGGCATCATCCGAGAACTTAATCTTTTTCTCCACTATCTCCCTCGCCGCACGTGATATTCCGCAGGCATGGTCGGCAATTCGCTCAAAATCACTCACTGTATGAAGATACTTAGAGTTCTGTCTGGTCTGATTTTTGTTAAGACCTATAGCAGTTATCTTCATCATGTATGTATCAAGCTTATCCTCGTACTTATCAATTACAGTTTCTTTCTCCTGAATAAGATTGTACTGTTCAACAGAATAATTTTCCATCAGGTCAAATGCTCTCATAACATTCTTCTGTGCTTTTCTCGCCATACCATTCATGACTGTGCCGACCTGTGTAAGAGCAAGCTCAGGGTTCCTAAGGAAACGCTCCTCAAGCAAATCAAAATCCGCCTGGTCTTCAACATCATCCGGTGAATCCTTGATTATCCAGAACATAAGCTTATTAATCTGCTTAATAAATGGTGCCAGAATAATGATAGTAACCGTTCGGTATATGGTGTTGAGAAGAGCAATTGATACTGATTTCATCTCTAAATCCATAAATGCAAACTGTCCACCACGAGTCACCACAGCCTGTATTGCGTAAAAAAGTGTTCCGCAGATAATCATACCTGCCAGATCATTAAAAAGATATACAAGAGCTGTTCTCTTTCCGTTTTTATTAGAGCTCATTCCACTCATAAGAACAGGACATGCTGCACCGACACCAATACCCATAACTATAGGCAGCGCCGCTGAAAACGGAAGATATCCCGACATGGCAACAGACTGCAGAATACCCACAGACGCGGACGCACTCTGCAGCACCGCAGTAATGATAATACCCAGAAGTATTCCAAGAAAAGGGTTGGAAAACTTCGTGAGCATTCCCATAAAAAACGGATTATCCTGAAGCGGAGCCATAGCCTCCTTCATCGTTGACATACCAATCATAAGAATGGTAAATCCAAACATAATATCACCTATAGCCTTGTGAGTCTCCTTCTTTGAAAGGTTTCTCACAAAAAGACCGACTATCGCAACAATAGCGGCAATACTTGATGATGACAGAAGTGCCGCAACGCCACCTGCCCCTTGAATATCCGACAGACATAGAATCCACCCTGTGATACTCGTTCCTATATTAGCACCCATTATGATACCAATTCCCTGTACAACCTTCATCATACCGGAATTTACAAATCCGACTACCATAACAGATGTTGCTGAGGATGACTGTATAATAGCTGTAACCCCCGCTCCCAACAAAATTCCCTTAAGCGGAGTACTTGTCAGCCCATATAAAAGCGTCTCAAGCTTATTTCCCGCAACCTTCTTAAGACCATCTCCCATCACACTCATACCATACAGGAAAAGTGCGATACCGCTAAACAGTCCCAGAAATAATAATGTTACCGATACAGCATCCATAACCACGTCCTCGTTTCTTTTATTCTTTTATTCTCCTATTCATAACATACGTGATTATTGTAATACAGTTTTTTTCGTTTTTCAAGAAATTTACAGTGCCATTGCTCATTATTCACAAATATTTTACAATTCTGCCTTCAGGCTGTCCTGACACAAATAATACCAATCCGGCTTGTTGTGTACGTTTTTAAACTGAGGCTGCTGCAACTGTAATAATTGCATTGTGGTCACTGACGATTGTTACGCAGGAACATAACTGGTTTTGCAGGCATTAGCGTTTATAGTAAAAACGCAGGTTCTTAGACTATAAGCATTATAAGCACATCTGTTATAACTGCAAGCACTAATCTCCGCTTCGCAGACATTTGTCTTTAATTGCAAACGCTATTGTTAACTTCTCTTGTTAAATTTGTATCCTGTGATTGAACCTACAATTCCCCCGGCGATATGTGCCATATTAGATATATTGTCATCCAGAAATATACCATCATACACCTGCTGACCAAGGTAAATCATTGCTACAAGCACAAAGCTGATAGGAATTTCTCCCTCCCTAAAGCTCGTAAACGATGTCAACAATATAAATGCAAACACTACTCCACTCGCACCGCAGAGTGCAACCCGCGGAAAAAATATATAATTTATAAGTCCTGTCACAAGTGCTGTGACAAGAATGATCTTCAAAATATTGTCCCCTCCATGCTTCTCCTCAAGCATAGGTCCAAGCAACAGCAGATATGAGGCATTTCCTATAAAATGCATCCACCCGCTATGTCCAAGCACATGCGTGAAGAACCGCAGATATGTCAGCGGATTGGTGAGCGACGAATGATACGTCATAAACAAAAGCGCATTGCTCGACCCCTGTGTCATATAATTTAGCAGCGTTGCCGAAAAACACAGCAGCACAAATGTGAGTGTCACCGGGGCATTGTAGGTCAAGCGGATTTTTTTCATAAAGTTTGCCTCCTTTATATTGGTTTAAATAGTTAATTACTTCAAATAGGTAATCTATTTAAAATTCAAAAATTTGCGTCTATCTTTAAAGCTCTTTTTATTTAAAGGCTTTTTCTTATAAGTTCCTATTATTTTAATAAATGCTTCAGCCTAGAATTTTTTAAGGTTAGCTTCCAATTTCGCATAATATACAGCAGCTACATCAATATTTCTAATCAGCTTGTCTTTCTTCTATCCTTATGATGTTATGTTGTTTTTATCCTCTGGCATTCCTCCAATTTTCTCTATTTAATTGTAGGAAGATATTTTTGCTTAGTCAATGGCAGGATTCAATTATTAAATAGTTTTCTTGTATATTTTTCTTGGATAGTCTATTTGAATAATAATTCCAATTTTCCAAAACTTCAATAGCAGCTTAATTGTTATATTTTTGCAAAATTATTGTTCACAATCACAGCGCAATGATATATAATCAAAAAAAATCATAAAATCACTGTTTTCACTTTCAAGGAGACCCGACAAATGATTATCTTGATTATTATTTTAATTCTTATTGCTTTGATTGCCGCCGCAGTATTTCTGGTGCTTCACATTGTTCCAATCCTGGTAGTATTCTTCTCAATCTGTGGTATATTGCTCATCTTGAGTCCACCGAAGCATGGTAGGAGGTAATTGCTTGGTATGATATAATTCGATGAAAAGACAGCGAAACAGGTTCTTGGTTGTTGTTCCCAGTTATCGCTTGGTATGATATAATGAAACCGTCAAGCAGGAATGAGGTTCGCTGGTTGTTGTTCCCAGTTATCGCTTGGTATGATATAATGCAGCAGAGGAAACCTTGTCATCACCTGACGTTGTTGTTCCCAGTTATCGCTTGGTATGATATAATAGAACAGGTGCAAACGTCAGATATTGTTTTGTTGTTGTTCCCAGTTATCGCTTGGTATGATATAATGGATCCGGATGTGCGTGTGACTGCCGGTGAGTTGTTGTTCCCAGTTATCGCTTGGTATGATATAATGGTAATCAGGATGCTAATGATGACGATTTTGTTGTTGTTCCCAGTTATCGCTTGGTATGATATAATGTCTATTGCGAGAAATTCGACGGTCTAAAAGTTGTTGTTCCCAGTTATCGCTTGGTATGATATAATAGATGGCAAGGTCTATGACTACTACGCCATGTTGTTGTTCCCAGTTATCGCTTGGTATGATATAATTTTATCAACGAACAGGTAGAAACATATCGGTTGTTGTTCCCAGTTATCGCTTGGTATGATATAATAGCGGAGCAACAGCAGAGGACACAGACAGGGTTGTTGTTCCCAGTTATCGCTTGGTATGATATAATAAAGAATCCGAAACACAACAGAAAAGAACAGTTGTTGTTCCCAGTTATCGCTTGGTATGATATAATATGAATGCCGCAAGGTTTATGGCGGCAGAGGTTGTTGTTCCCAGTTATCGCTTGGTATGATATAATAATGGAAAGGCAACAGGAGGACAGAAAGGGTTGTTGTTCCCAGTTATCGCTTGGTATGATATAATCAGACAATATCAAGAGAATCTAGCCGGATTGTTGTTGTTCCCAGTTATCGCTTGGTATGATATAATCAGACAATATCAAGAGAATCTAGCCGGATTGTTGTTGTTCCCAGTTATCGCTTGGTATGATATAATAGCAGATAACTCAGACGATGCGGTCAACTGGTTGTTGTTCCCAGTTATCGCTTGGTATGATATAATAATATACTCACAAGATGTAGCTCTGAGACGGTTGTTGTTCCCAGTTATCGCTTGGTATGATATAATTATAATTTGGTCTATCTTCAATCCTGTAAGGTTGTTGTTCCCAGTTATCGCTTGGTATGATATAATTCCGCGGCTCTGGCTATTTGGCTTTAATCAGTTGTTGTTCCCAGTTATCGCTTGGTATGATATAATGCAGGAGAAGCCGGTAAGAAAAGAATCCAAGTTGTTGTTCCCAGTTATCGCTTGGTATGATATAATATGCAATACATATCCCAATTCGGCACTTGTGTTGTTGTTCCCAGTTATCGCTTGGTATGATATAATCATAACCTTTTTACCAATCGTCTCACTTCAGTTGTTGTTCCCAGTTATCGCTTGGTATGATATAATAGAAATGCTTGCACAGTATGACCCGTTTAGGTTGTTGTTCCCAGTTATCGCTTGGTATGATATAATATAAACCTATAGTTGCGCTAAAGTAACAGCGTTGTTGTTCCCAGTTATCGCTTGGTATGATATAATCAAATATGCGTTGGTATTTTGAGCGTGGTGGTTGTTGTTCCCAGTTATCGCTTGGTATGATATAATTTTATATGGAATGGACCGACAACCATAAAGTTGTTGTTCCCAGTTATCGCTTGGTATGATATAATCCTGCACATGAGATTCTTCCGTTCTGGAAGGTTGTTGTTCCCAGTTATCGCTTGGTATGATATAATCAAATTTATGATACATATTAAAGATTGGTTGTTGTTGTTCCCAGTTATCGCTTGGTATGATATAATTGTTAGAAAAGAGTATGACCTGGGCAGGGTGTTGTTGTTCCCAGTTATCGCTTGGTATGATATAATTTCAAGTCGGGCAGCTGGAACACATTCTGTGTTGTTGTTCCCAGTTATCGCTTGGTATGATATAATCATAGTTGATTCTGCCATGTGGCCACAGCTGTTGTTGTTCCCAGTTATCGCTTGGTATGATATAATATACGCTCCGACCTGCACTCTATAGTGACCGTTGTTGTTCCCAGTTATCGCTTGGTATGATATAATAGCTTGTCATTGTCAGTCTGCTTTGCAATGGTTGTTGTTCCCAGTTATCGCTTGGTATGATATAATAAAGAGATTGCAAAGCAGCAGGGCTATTCGTTGTTGTTCCCAGTTATCGCTTGGTATGATATAATTTAGAGTTTTACGGCTTGTAATTCTTGACCGTTGTTGTTCCCAGTTATCGCTTGGTATGATATAATATATAACTGGTGGCTGTAAAGACGGCAAGGGTTGTTGTTCCCAGTTATCGCTTGGTATGATATAATTAAAAAATATAAATATGTTCAGGACTGGTTGTTGTTGTTCCCAGTTATCGCTTGGTATGATATAATTTTTTTCCACCATCATTTGACATTGCTTTTGTTGTTGTTCCCAGTTATCGCTTGGTATGATATAATCACATTGGAAGAGAAACGGTACGCATTGATGTTGTTGTTCCCAGTTATCGCTTGGTATGATATAATCAAATTTATGATACATATTAAAGATTGGTTGTTGTTGTTCCCAGTTATCGCTTGGTATGATATAATTTTACCCTTTGTGCCATGCTTAACGGTATAGTTGTTGTTCCCAGTTATCGCTTGGTATGATATAATTTATGCACGAAAGCAAGACTGCCATCGTAAGTTGTTGTTCCCAGTTATCGCTTGGTATGATATAATTCATAAGTGACTTTGATATTGGCTTAAAAGTTGTTGTTCCCAGTTATCGCTTGGTATGATATAATGCAAGTCCGTCGATGGAAGAGAAAAACACTGTTGTTGTTCCCAGTTATCGCTTGGTATGATATAATAATCGGTTACTGGAATTGTAGTATTCAGGGGTTGTTGTTCCCAGTTATCGCTTGGTATGATATAATTAAATGTAGCCTTCTTCATTATGCATCTCGTTGTTGTTCCCAGTTATCGCTTGGTATGATATAATTTAAATGTAGCCTTCTTCATTATGCATCTCGTTGTTGTTCCCAGTTATCGCTTGGTATGATATAATCCAAAGTCTGCGGAGGGGAGAAGCTTCCCCGTTGTTGTTCCCAGTTATCGCTTGGTATGATATAATGAAGCAATCCGGATATTAAAGTGCCTTGTGTTGTTGTTCCCAGTTATCGCTTGGTATGATATAATCAAACCGTTTGGAGAGGTGAAAACAAGACCGTTGTTGTTCCCAGTTATCGCTTGGTATGATATAATTTCATCAGTCACCAGAAGTGGTTGCAACAGTTGTTGTTCCCAGTTATCGCTTGGTATGATATAATAAACCAAAAGTATTACCGAACACGGCACCCGTTGTTGTTCCCAGTTATCGCTTGGTATGATATAATGGTTCATACACATCAACCGCCTCAATCACAGTTGTTGTTCCCAGTTATCGCTTGGTATGATATAATAGGCAAGACCATTACACTTGTATGGTTGCTGTTGTTGTTCCCAGTTATCGCTTGGTATGATATAATTCTTGGCTTTTACGGCTTGTAAAAATCACCGTTGTTGTTCCCAGTTATCGCTTGGTATGATATAATTCTGACGGCAATCAAGACGGTTCATTTCATGTTGTTGTTCCCAGTTATCGCTTGGTATGATATAATAAACTCACACAGAACGATGCGAAAGCATACGTTGTTGTTCCCAGTTATCGCTTGGTATGATATAATCACTTATGCTCTGCCTTTCGGATTTAAGGGTTGTTGTTCCCAGTTATCGCTTGGTATGATATAATTCTTTCAAAAAGTAATAGGCATGAACACCCGTTGTTGTTCCCAGTTATCGCTTGGTATGATATAATAGATATTATCCCTACGGAATGCAGCTGCGAGTTGTTGTTCCCAGTTATCGCTTGGTATGATATAATCAATATCGAAATGTGCTGCACAGCCGGTAGTTGTTGTTCCCAGTTATCGCTTGGTATGATATAATCATTGTTTCTCCGTTGCTTGTGTCTCTGTTGTTATTGTTCCCAGTTATCGCTTGGTATGATATAATAGTACCATTGAAAGGGTCTTGAAACCATATGTTGTTGTTCCCAGTTATCGCTTGGTATGATATAATCTGGGACTTGAACCACTTAAATACATACTGGTTGTTGTTCCCAGTTATCGCTTGGTATGATATAATCGGTCAGTGACTATCCTGTATCCGGCTTCAGTTGTTGTTCCCAGTTATCGCTTGGTATGATATAATTTATGGCAAGACACACACAAAGGAGAACGCGTTGTTGTTCCCAGTTATCGCTTGGTATGATATAATGACCATGAAGCGAGTGCATGAGACGGTCAAGTTGTTGTTCCCAGTTATCGCTTGGTATGATATAATAGCTTCCCGTTGGCGGCGTAGCCGCAGGACGTTGTTGTTCCCAGTTATCGCTTGGTATGATATAATGCTTCACACTTATTGATTGCTTTCTTGCCTGTTGTTGTTCCCAGTTATCGCTTGGTATGATATAATAGGGAACGAAAAATCCCCGTGATTACTTATATTCACGGGGTTTTTTCATGCAAAAAAAGCAAGTCACATGTATGATTTTTAACTCTCAAACCATTCTTTTTTCAAAAAATATTTATCAAATCCGTAGACTCGTCCATATCGTGGAAGGTCGATGTTCCCAAAAGAATGTCTATAGATGAATACTGCTTTTCAGACAATATCAGACAGCGAACCGCTCCTTTTTGAGGCAAATTTTGCTTTAAGCGCTGCTTGTGCGTCTCGATTGAATCCGCGCCATTACATAATCTTGAATATACAGACCACTGAACCATAATATATCCGTCTTTTAAAAGAAATCTGCGAAATTTTGCTGCCGCTTTCCTGTCCCTGTCCTTTACGACAGGCAAATCAAAAAATACCATCAGTCTCATAAATTTATTCATAGCTATGCACCTGCAACGGTATCAATTCCGGGAGTTCCAGGTCCGTTCTGTTTCCCTGTATCGCCCCACTATAGCTGTAGACAAGCATGTCAATACAGTTGCTGACAATGCGCTTCTCTCCTTTCACTGACATATCATAGTTAATTATATTAAATAACCCTCTCTTTATCTGCGGCGTCAAATCGGCATCAACCTCCGAAATGTCAAAATGGCTTGCCACATACAAATCAACCAATGGTCTAAACACTTCAATAAGGTCATCTGCCAGATTAAAACCATTCAGTTCGCTGTGATGGAACATTCCGAGCGAGGGCTCTAAACCATAACACACAATTGACCTTGCAATCAGCCCCCTTATTATCGCATATGCGTAGTTCATCGCAGAATTTACAATACACTCATCTGCTCTTGTAAATTCATCGCCATACAAAACACGAAAATAGTACGCCGCTGCCTTTGCCTCAACGTGCGTTTTGTCCCCTGACTGCACTTCTTTTGTCATCGAAAGAAGCTTTTCATATCCATCAAGACCCATCTCTTTGAGACACAATGCCTGATTTTTTATCTTACACACAATAATCTGCTGCCACAACCGCTTGACCAACGGCTTTCCAACCTCAATCTGCTTGGTAAGAAGCTTGAAATGTCTGCTGTGCTTCGCCATCGGAAGAAGAACCGCATTTGGAAGATGTTTTTCATCGCAAGCGTACAATGCAATTCCCTGTTTTGCAAACTCCGAAAGCATATATGCTGATATCGTAACAGCCCGATTTTCTATCAGAACGCAGTTAATATCCTCCAGCGGAAAACTGACGCCCTTTTCGCCTATAACCAGCTGCTCGTTTTTGATATACAGACCCATAGAACTGTCAATCTTTATGTTACGATATCCCATATATACCTCCCAAAAACTAATTAAATGTCATGCGTTTCTCATTCTTTACAAATGAAACATTTCCAAGTACATCGACCTGACATTTACATAATTTATCTACCGTCACTACACTACTTCTGAACGAAAAAGATTTATCGTGTGCTTCACATGAAAATGCTAAACCACTAACATCTGCCCCACCAAAATACATATATACCCCTTTACTACTATTTGGTATAGGATATTTGCATTCATCTATACTCTTTAAAGGAAGCTTGTCTTTTTTTATATATAATAAATCATTTTTATATAAGCTAAAAAGAAAATATTTATCATCAACAATTTCCCAATCTGATGAATTTTTATTTTTAGCAGCACATTTATTT
>ERZ791903.901-NODE-901-length-33895-cov-3.892996_pt1 | contig 33895 bp, 34 predicted proteins | sample MGYA00510148_ERZ791903 | MGnify/ENA primary metagenome ERZ791903 (study PRJEB30046, sample SAMN00792080) | human gut metagenome | study: EMG produced TPA metagenomics assembly of the A metagenome-wide association study of gut microbiota in type 2...
AAAAGTCAATACCGAACTATTTCGCGGGAGTTTAGGATAAAGAAAAACCTCGTACATCGACGAGGTCTTAGGAATTAGGTTTGGTGCCCGGGACTGGACTCGAACCAGCACGCCCGTGAAGGCGCTAGCACCTGAAGCTAGTGCGTCTACCAATTTCGCCACCCGGGCAACAGAGAGATGAAATTTTATATATAAGATTCGAATTTTGCAAACGTCAACAGTACATCGGATTGTAATAATTTATTTCTGACGTAGATTGATTTCAAATAGCCGCCCTTCGCAATAAGAGGAGATATAAGAAGACCCCGCAAATCTGCGAGGTCTCAAGGATTAGGTCTGGTGCCCGGGACTGGACTCGAACCAGCACGCCCGCGAAGGCGCTAGCACCTGAAGCTAGTGCGTCTACCAATTTCGCCACCCGGGCACAGTAAGCCGCGAAACTATTTGCCGTCAATGCAAACGGTCTTAGCAGCTCCAGTCATACCATCATTACTCGGGTTTTCTTTTCCCCTCTACCTTGGCAACCAACTGCCCGAGACGCATTGTGTCGTATTCTTCGAACGGCTGATGAATCCAAGGATTGTCTCCGAGATATTCGACATAGTAGTCAGGTTCAACCTGAGAGCAGGCCTTCCACCACAAAACAGCGGTGCGAACTTCAGTCACGCCCGGATAGTTGTTCTGAAGGTGTTCGACTACCTTCTTCAAAGTCAGTCCGGAATCAACCAAATCGTCGACTAAGAGCACTCTTCCTTTGAGAGAGTCAGGACGGCTGGAAGCAATGTACTTACCGATGTCCAAACTTCCCTGAATCGTGCCAGCAGCTTCTCTATAAGAGCTGGTCGACAAAATGTTCAACGGCATATCGAAAATTCTGGAGAGGATGTCTCCGGGGCGAAGGCCGCCTCGAGCTAAGCAAAGCAAAGAATCGAACTTCCAGCCGCTGTCATAGACATTAAAAGCCAGAGTCTCAATAAGGCGGCGATATTCTTCCCAAGAAACGTGAAGATCTTTCATTCCTATTCCTAATTATTCAAACGGGTTATGAAGCAAAATTGTCTGAGAACGATCCGGGCCGGTAGAAACAACTGCGATCGGGCAGCCGGCAACCTCGGACAGACGAGTTAAATATTTTTGTGCGTTAACGGGCAGATCTTCCCACTTTGTGATGCCGAAAGTCGGTTCCTTCCAGCCGGGGAAGTCTTCGTAAATGACTTCGCATTGGGCAACTTCTTCTGCACCGACAGGCATGATATCGATTCTTTCGCCCTTATATTCATAGCCGACGCCTAAACGAACGGTTTCAAAACCGTCTAAAACGTCGAGCTTCATCACAGCCAGACCGCTTAAACCGTTCCATTCAACAGCACGGCGAAGTGCGGCGCCGTCGAACCAGCCGCAGCGGCGGGGACGTCCGGTCACTGCACCGAATTCATTGCCCTTCTTAGCAATGGTTTTGCCGACTTCATCAAAGAGTTCGGTCGGGAAGGGGCCGGAACCGACACGTGTGCAGTAAGCCTTGGTAATGCCAAGAATGTAATTGAGTTTCTGAGGACCGACACCGGACCCGGGGCTGGCAAAGCCGGCAACGGTATTGCTGGAAGTGACGAACGGGTAGGTTCCGTGGTCGATGTCGAGCATGGTTCCCTGAGCTCCTTCATACAGGAACTGTTCGCCTTCCTTCATCTTAGTGTTGAGGATGTGGGAGATGTCGCGAATCTTCGGAACGATTCTCGGAGCCATTGCCAGCGTGTCTTCGATCATCTTTTCGACGTCGACGGGTTCGCTGTTGTAGTAGTTCACCAGCAGGAAGTTGATGAGCTTGCAGTTTTCGCGAACTTTTTCTGCAAATACTTTCGGTTCAGCCAGGTCCCTGACGTGGACAGCGCGGCGAGCAATTTTGTCTTCATAGGCCGGGCCGATACCGCGGCCTGTTGTACCGATCTTCTTATCTCCTAAGGCATTTTCACGAGCGTGGTCGAGTGCGATGTGATAAGGAAGAACCAGAGGACACTGACCGGAGACAAAAATACGATCTTCGGCATCCATACCGTGAGCCTTCAAGTCGTCAATTTCCTTCAGCATCGCTTCGGGGCTGACAACCGCACCGTTGCCGATGTAGCACTTAACGTGAGGATGCATAACACCCGAGGGGATCAAACGAAGAACCGTTTTCTGGCCGTTGATCACGAGTGTGTGGCCAGCATTGTGGCCGCCGTTGAAACGGACAACGCCTTGTACGCTTTCGGTGAGCCAGTCAACGATCTTGCCTTTGCCTTCGTCGCCCCACTGAGCGCCGACAACGACTACATTTTTACTCATTTCATCCTCTTAAAAAATTAACGGTTCGACGTACGAGCCGCTACCGTCCAAACACCATTGATACAAATTAATTCTTCATCCAAGCGGAAAGATTCTTCCAGCGAAGCAACATTGTCTTCGGGAAGTTTTTCAATCACGATGTCGCCGTTTTCGCGAAGTTCACGAATGCGAGACTGCAGGGCAGCATCATCCAGCTTGTTGGGCGCCAAAATCGCATAAGGACGCTTTGTGTCCATCACGGCGATAATCTCGCGCAGGTATAACGTGAAGCCGACCGCGGGACGCTTACGTCCGAAACGCTCGCCGATATCATCGTAACGGCCGCCGCGCAGAATCGGCTGATAACGGCCGGGAATATTGACACTGAAAGTTACGCCGGTGTGGTAGTTATAGCCGGCAACATCTGCAAAGTCATAGCTGACGATATCTGCGCCGGATTCACGGCCGAGCCTGCGGACTCTTTCTAAGATTTCTGGGATTTCCGGATAATCGGAAAACTCTTCAATAACTTGATTCAGGACGTCTTCCGACCCAAAGAGCATGGTCAGTCGGACCAAATCGTTAACGGTTTTCTCTTTGAGAACACCTCTGAGTTCTTCCAGTGCGGAGCGGTCTTTGTGACTCAATGCAAAGAGAATTTGTTCCTGAACTTCTGCGCTGGCCGGGTCGCTGTCCAGAATGGCTTTTACAACACCGGTGTGCCCTAAGTCCAAGAAAATATTTTCCAAGCCGAATTGACGAAGGGACTCAATGCCTAAACAAATCACTTCCCGTTCGCTTTCTACACTGGAAGAGCCGAACATTTCCACACCCGCCAAGTACGGCTGGCGTGAAGCAAGAGGATGCAGAGGGCGAGCGTGGAGGACGCTTCCGACATAACAGAGGCGCGATACACCCGAACGATTGAGAATGTGAGCATCGATTCGAGCAACCTGAGGCGTCATATCGGCCCGGATACCCATCGTTTTTCCCGTGACCTGATCGACGATCTTGAACGTTCTGAGATCCAAATCTCCGCCCGTTCCGGTCAGAAGAGAGTCAACGTACTCCACCAAAGGAGGACGAACGACTTCAAAACCATGGCTTGTCACCAGTTTTAGGAAAGAACTTCTAAGATGCTCTATGGCCCTCGCCTCTCGTGGAAGCATATCCGCGATATTTTCAGGTAACAGCCACACTGACATAAAGATCCTTTCTAAAAAAGCAATGAACCGGCCCAAACGAGCACCAGCCCTAAGACTACACTTTCTAACCCGATATAACGGATTTTCTCGCTAGGAAATCGTGAGATAAATCTCACGGCACGTTTCCATAAATCGGGAGCCAACATAGGTAAAAGGCCCTCAAGTACGAAGCAAAAACCCAGTACGTACAAGAAGGCCTTCATGGTTTAGATCACAAAAAATTACGGTTGTTTATTAGCTTGGACTTCACCGCGGGAACTCTTGAGATAGTCAAAGAATTCGCTGCTCGGATCCACCACCATCATGTCCTGAGGTTTATTGAAGGACTGACGGTAAGCATCCAGTGAGCGATAGAACTTCGCAAATTCGGGATCTTTGCTGAATGCTTTGGCGTAGAGTTCGTTGGCCTGGGCGTCCCCGGAACCTTTAATGTTCTGAGCGTCACGATAAGCTTCCGCCAGAACAACGGTTCTCTGACGATCAGCGTCGGCCTTGATCTTTTCGGCTTCAGCAGCACCCTTGGACCGTTCTTCGCTGGCAACCCGCTTACGTTCGGCTTCCATACGGCGATAGACAGACTCGGAAATTTCCGGTGTGAAATCGACTCGTTTGAGTCGGACATCCACAACTTCAATGCCTAAATCAGAAACACGCTTCTGCAGAGCTTCAGAGATTTCTGCCATTGCGCGAGCTCTGTCGCTAGAAGTGATGTCGTTTACCGTGCGGCGGTTCACAACCTGGTTGAGAACATCACGAAGCAGCGCAGACATACGGTCGTCCGCGGCTCGTTCGCTGCCTTGGAAAGAAACCCAGTAGCGGCGCGGATCGTTGATGCGCCACTTCACATAGGAATCGATCATCAGGTTTTTCTTCTCACTGGTTTGAACCAAGTCCGCTGCGGGCGTATCGATCGTAAGAATACGTTTGTCTAAATAGACAACGTTCTGAAGCGGAGCCGGCAGCTTGACATGCAGGCCGGGTGTAGAAACAACGCTCTTTAATTCACCAAGCATGAAGACCAGAGCGTATTCACGCTCGTTTACCGTGTAAAGGCAGGTTCTCGCGAGCAAGGCGCCGAAGAGAACAACAATAACTAAGGAAAGTAATTTTTTCATTTCTCTGTCCTTATCTCAAAGTACGGGATAAAAGACGGGAAGTGGGCTGACTCGCGTCCGGTGTTAAAGGCGGCTGATCCCCGCCGGGCAGATTATGCGTCTGGTGAGCAGATGAAGCAGGAACAGTCGGCTGCACAGGCGCGGCCGAAGCTGCCGGAGCCTGCGTCGAGGCGGCTCGTTTAGCCAGCTGATCCAGCGGCAGGTAGAGCAAGTTATTGGAAGACTTGTTATCAACCATTACCTTGGTCGTGTTGTTGAAGATCTGCTGCATGGTGTCCACATACATACGGTCGCGGGTCACCTTCGGAGCTTTCTCATACTGTGCGTAGACCTGATTGAAGCGGTTTGCGTCACCCTCTGCCTGAGAGACAACACGAGATTTGTATGCTTCAGCTTCCTGGCGAAGACGTTCAGCCAGACCCCGTGCCTTAGGCACAACGTCGTTTGCATAAGCCTCGCCTTCATTAATCTGGCGTTCGCGATCCTGGCCGGCCTTAACGGCATCGTTGAAGGCAGCCTGAACTTGTTCTGGCGGCTGAGCGTTCTGAATAGCAACAGACAGAACCTGAATACCGGAGTGGTAGCGGTCAAGCATTTCCTGCATCAGTTTTTTAACTTCTTCTGCAATTTCCTGCTTAGACTCGAACAAAACACTGTCCATCTTCTTACGACCGACTACTTCACGCATGGCGGATTCTGCGGTCTGAACAACTGCACCCATCGGATCGCGAGTACGGAACAAGAATTCTTCAGCGCCGTTGCCCTGCTTGATTCGGTACTGAACATTGAACATCACGTCAACAATGTTCTCATCGTCCGTCAGCATGAGCGCTTCTTTAAGACGCTGTGTACCGCCTCTCAAACCGATCTCGGCCTTACGAACAGAAGAAACGTCTACTAAAGCAACGTCCTGGATCGGATAAGGCAGGTGCCAGCGGAAACCGGCATTCGTGCTTTCGGTGTAACGTCCGAAAGTGGTCACAACGCCGTTCTGACCTTCCGGAACGATATAAAAGCCGGAGGCCAGCCATGCGGCCAAAGCGATAACAATGGCTGAAACAGCCATTCCGCCGGAGAATGAAGACGGAACCTTAAACTGCGGGAAAGGATTTCCACCGCCGTTGCCATTGCCGCCGCCGTTGCCGAACGAATTCTGCTGATTTTTGAATTCGTGGTCTTTGCGCAGCGGAGGTTCGTCGAAGTCGTAGTCTTCGTTTTTCTGATTTTGTGCCTGAGAAGATGCTGACGGCTCTTCTTTCTGAGCATTACGATTTTGATTGCCTTTGGTGCCGCCCAACATCGAATTTAGACGATCGTTGAACTGTTTCCAAAGTTCTTCTAAATCTCCGTCATTGTTGTTCTGAGTGAAGCGGCCAGGCATTTCGTTTCTGCTCGGTTCGGCTTTTCTCGGTTCTTCATCAGTCTCTTTGGGAGGCTCTTTGATTTCATTTTCTTTCTGGGAGGAATCGTCCTCCGAGCCTTTTCGGCCCCAACGGGGGTCATTAAGCGACATTGTCGAATATTTCCTTAAAAATCACAGGACAAAGATAGGTTGTCCGGATGAGTTAGACAAGAGAGCAGAGCATTTTAGCACTTGAAAAATAATAATATTTTTAGTGATAAGAGTTATTACATTTATCAAAATGCTCGCTGAAGGCCTTCGCTTCGAAGAAGGCCCATTCAGCATTAACGTTCAAATTCTGCGAGCCAATCCTCATTATCGGGAGTCTCTTGAGGCTCTTCCGGCTCTTTTTCTGCGATCTGACGGATGGCATCTTTAAGAAGATCGATACCTTCTCCGCTGGCGGCGCTGATGCCGACTGCTTTCGGCGTGCCGTCTTCGGCACAGGTAATAAACGGACTCTTCCCTTCCAAGTCAATCTTATTGAAAACCAGCAGCTGCGGAATATCTTTGGCTCCGATTTCTTCTAGGACTTTATTGACTTCGGCCATCTGCTCTTCTCTGGCCGGCGTTGATGAATCGACAACATGGAGCAGAAGATCGGCCTGTGCCGCTTCATCCAAGGTTGATTTGAAAGCCTCAATCAGCTGGTGCGGCAGCCCGCGAATAAAGCCGACCGTGTCACTTAATACAACTTCCACATCTCCGCCGACAAAACATCTGCGCGCAGTCGTATCCAAAGTTGCAAACAACTGATCGGCCGCATACACACCGCCGCGCGTCAGACGATTAAAGAGCGTTGACTTACCGGCGTTGGTATAGCCGACAAGCGCGACGGTCAGCACCTCGCCTCTTTGGCGAGATTTGCGTTGGGTGTTGCGCTGACGCTCGAGTTTTTTAAGCTGTTCTCTTAACGCCTTGACGCGTGTTGCAATCATTCGACGGTCAAGTTCGATCTGCTTTTCACCCGGACCGCCGGTTTTAGACAAGCCGCCTCTCTGACGTTCCAAGTGCGTCCAGCCTCTAACCAAACGTGTTGACAAGTGGGTCAGTCGAGCAAGTTCAACTTGCAGCCGGCCTTCCCGGGTCTTTGCTCTCTGACGGAAAATCTCCAAAATCAGATTGGTACGGTCAAGTACTTCCAGTCCGACGGCTTTTTCGATATTGCGCTGCTGCGCGGGAGATAAAGCGACATCAAAAATCAGCGCTTTTGCCCCAGCGGTAGCCGCTTCATTTTTGATTTCTTCGATTTTGCCGCTTCCGAGAAAAGTTTTAGGATCCGGACGGTCGCGCTTTGCTTCAGTCAGCCCCCCAACTTGGAAGCCGCAGGATGTCGCTAATTCTGATAATTCAAGTGCCGCGTCTCGATGAATTTCGCGGCCCACAATGACAGAGACGAGCCACACCTTTCCGGGTGTCTCGTCTCCCTTTTGATATTGATAATCCACTATACGGTTTCTGCTTCTTCAGTTCCCTGCTGTTCATTGCCCAGCGGTACGGCGCGAGCCGGAACAACAGTGCTAATAGCGTGTTTATAAACCATCTGGGTTACGGTGTTGCGAAGCAGAACGACATACTGGTCGAAGGATTCGATCTGGCCCTGCAGTTTGATACCGTTCACCAAGTAGATGGAAACAGGAATACGTCCCTTACGAAGACTGTTTAAGAATGGGTCTTGTAACAATTGCCCTTTTGTCATTGTTTTTCTCCAAACGGAAAATTCCGCTCATAAATCTGACTAAATTCTAGCTGCGGCACACCGAAATTGTTCTTTGTATTAATCATTTTGGGCGCACATTTAATTTTTCTGCACTTCTATGATCGAAGGACTCTTATTGGGCGACAACCCCCTTGAAGGGCTGCGTTCCCGCAGCAGATTCTCTTACTACAGTAACTATTTTAGCGGTAAATGCCGCCCGGAAAGATCATTGTTAATGCTTATTTGAGGCGCAGATCGTGCAACGTCCGAAAACCGAGCCACCATACGAAAATTCCCGCGCACGGCGGGAATTTCTCGATTAAGCCTTTTGGGCGTACGGATTTTTGTTCGTTCTAAATTCAATTCGGAGCGGTGTGCCCTCGAGTTTGAACTTATCTCTGAACCATCCTTCCAGATATCGCCGGTAGCTTTCCGGAACATCCTGAAGTGCGTTGCCGTGAACCACAATGACAGGAGGATTCTGGCCGCCTTGGTGGGCGTATCTCATCTTCGGACGCCCTCCGCCGGCTCTCGGCGGCAGCTGACGAGTCGTAGCTTCAATCAAAGCACGGGTCAGCTTCGGTGTGGAGAGCTTCATGAACGCGGCTGTGTGAGCATCGTTGACCGCATTCAGCAAGTGATGCAGACCGCGCTTTTCAAGCGCGGAGATATAAACGATCTTCGCCCAGCGTAAAAAGTGAAGCTTGCGTTCAAGCTCTTCCTTCACGCGGCGTCTTTCGTAATCGTCCAAGCTGTCCCATTTGTTGACACCGACAACCAAGGCACGTCCGCTTTCCAGAATGTAGCCGGCAATGTTGGCATCCTGCTCGGCAATACCGGCGTGGGCGTCTAAAAGAAGCACAACCACGTTGGAACTTTCGATTGCCTGAAGCGTCTTAATAACGGAGAACTTTTCGATTGCCTCAAACACTTTACCTTTGCGGCGCAGACCAGCGGTATCGATCAAGGTGTAATCGCGATCCTTATATTGGAACTCGACCTCGATGGCGTCGCGCGTAGTCCCGGGCATGTCAAAAGCGATCAGGCGATCTTCGCCGATCAGCGCATTGATCAGCGTGCTCTTGCCTGCGTTCGGACGGCCGGCGATCGCAACTTTAATCTTGTTTTTGAAATCCTCTTCCTCATCGATTTCCTTTTCGGTCGGGAAGGGTTCAAGAACCAGATCCATCAAGGCTTTAACACCTTCGCCGTGTGCTGCGGAAATGGTGTAAGGCTCGCCTAAAGCCAATTCATAGAATTCGGCTTTAGCTGTTTCCGTTAAACCTTCGGCCTTATTGACGACGAGGTAGGTTTTCTTTCCGGATTCGCGCAGATTCTGAGCGATTCTCTGATCCTGCGGCGTTAAACCGGCACGGCCGTCAACAAGGAACAAGACGGCGTCGGATTCGGTAATCGCCAATTGCGCCTGTCCGGTCATCTCTTTGACGATGCCTTCGGTGCGGATCGGCTCAAAACCGCCCGTATCGATGACTAAGTAAGGTTTATCGCCGATACGACCGTCGCCGTAATGACGATCTCGGGTAAGTCCCGGGAAGTCCGCCACTAAAGCGTCTCTAGAACGCGTCAGGCGATTAAACAAGGTCGATTTCCCGACATTCGGACGACCAACAAGCGCAATGACTGGAACCATAATTTTTATCTATTCGACAAATAAGCGACTTCGCCTTTACTGGTTTGGAAAATAGCGCCTGCACTGAAAGGCTGTGCCTGCGTTACGATCGGACCGCTCAAACGAACGCGCGCCATTTCTTCACCGGTTCTCGGTGAAAGGAAATGAACGTAACCATCTTCGTCACCGACAGCCACGGCGCCCGGGAAAACGACCGGTGCGGAAACTCCGCGGTACAGCATGGTCTTATTAGACCAGCGCTGCTCACCGCTTTCGCGATAGAACGCCTGAACTTCTCCGTTGACGCTGACGGCATAAACGTTGTCTTCGTCAATAGCAGGACCGGCAACAGCGTCAATCTTCTGCGTCCATTTTGTCTGCCCGTTAGTGCTGTCAACACAGGTTACGGCGCCTTGGAAGGCGGCGGCGCAAACTAAGTTTTCGCTAAAGGCCGGGGCGCCGACAACGTCAACCAAACGCTCGACTTCCGTGACCCCCTTAGCTTGGGCAACCTGGAATTCGAACACCGGTTTACCGGAGGCGATATCCAGAATCACGATATGGCCGTTCGGCTGTCCGACTAACAAAAAGTTATCATGAGCCAGCATTCTTGTGGGTAAACGGACCGTCAAAGCGGGCTGACTCTTCTGATATGTCCACTGCAGTTCGCCGGAGGAAGCTTCAAATGCGGACACACGGGTGTCCATGGTGCGGGCAATGACCAAACCGTGAGAAACAACAGGCGGAGAAGCCAATTCCGTTGTCAGTTTCTTTTCCCAGCTGACCTTGCCTTCGGCATCCACGACTTCCAGATTGCCGTCCCAAAGACCGACAGCTGTGACGTAGCCGTCAGAGCCGACACCGCCGGTAATGGGATTGTCAAAAGAAACCGACCACTCGGTTTCGCCGGTTCTGGCATTTAAACGCGTCAAGGTCTTGCCGCCGGCGGCAAACACCATATCGTCATATACCGCGGGAACTAAGAAGCCCTCAGCAGACGAAAGTCCTTTCGACCAAACTTCGGTCACCTCCATGCTCGGTGTGAAACTTACCAGCGGCATGGGTTCATGTTTAGGACTGGAACAAGCCGAAAGCAGAACTGCTGCAGCAACGGCGGCCGCAATCTTGAGTTTTGTACTCATGAATTATTCCTTGGGTAAAGAATTTAATTTGATTTCGATGACACCGACCAACGGATTGCTCATAGGAGCATGGCGCAAGGCGTCTTCCCAGCTTTTGCGAGCGGCAACGGCGTCGCCTTTGGCAAGATAAAGGTCGCCCATACGGTCATAAATCGGAACTTCTTCGCCCTTGGCGTCTTTAACCGCGTTGAGAACTGCCAAGCCCTGATCGTATTTACCTTCATCGAGATAAACACCGGCCAAACGGACAGAAGCAAGCGGTTTGAGTTCAGGATACTTATCAGACTCTACAATCCACTTGAGCGCTTTTTCAGCTTCTGCATATTTACCGGCGGTTTCAGCGTTATGCGCGGCAAGCAGAGCACCCATCCCAGCATAAGTCGTCGATGCGTAGCTTTCATGCAGACGACCGGCGATCGCCTGTACGCGAGCCTCATCCTTCATATTGCTTGCCTGAATCATCTGAGCATACAGAACACCGGCGTCTGTGGATTCTTTCATCTGATACCAGCGCCAGCCTTGAAAACCGGCAGCGCACAAGCAGGCGACCGTCACAACGGTCAAAATTAAGTTGCCCCATTTCTCCCACCAAGCCTTGATCTCGGCAAGGGACTCTTGTTCTTCTAAGTCATAGGCCATGTAAAGTATCTCCCGGTCTATTTAAAAGTTCTAATTTCAATTCTTGAAAAAGAAGTAAAACGGAAGGGGACGCCGGTCCCCTCTTCTTCTTAAACGTGCTGTCCGAGGAACGAGATCGCTTCATCGATAGTCAGCGTCTTCTGTTCGCCGTAACCCTCGAGGTTTTCACGAAGTGCCTTAAGACCGACCTTGCCGGCGGCGGCTTCATCAGCTCCGATCACCAGTGCATAAAGAGCCCCGGAAGCATCGGCACGCTTCATCTGGTTGCCGAACTTCATGCTTCCGCTGTGGATGATCGCGGCAATATCGGCATCTCTGAGGCTTTCCGCGGCGGAAAGTGCGTTGAGGTACAGCGCCTTATCCCAAACGACATATACATCGCACTCTCTGAATTCGGGTTTAACGCCGCATTCTTTCATCAACTCGAGCACGCGTTCAATGCCCATCGCAAAACCGCAGGCAGGAGCGTCTCGGCCTCCGAGCATTCCGATAAGCGGGTCATAACGGCCGCCGCCGCAGATCGTGCCCTGAGCGCCAAGCTTATCGGTAACCCATTCGAAAACTGTGAGGTTGTAGTAGTCAAGACCGCGAACCAATCTCGGGTTCACAACATAATCGATGCCTTCGGCTTTCAGAATCGCTTCTAAATCCGCAAGGAATTGTTTGGATTCTTCGCTCAAGGAGTCATAGAGCTTCGGTGCATTATTGACCAAGTCCTGCATGTCGGGGTTCTTGGTGTCGAGAATGCGAAGCGGGTTGGAATAAAGACGACGTGTCGCATCTTCATCCAGGACATCTTTGTGCGCTTCGAAGTATTTGATCAACACTTCTCTGTAGGCTTTACGATCTTCGAGCTGGCCTAAGCAGTTGAGTTCAAGACGAACGGGAGCGATTCCGAGGCGCTTCCAGAGGCGGTTCAGCATTAAAAGCTGTTCGGCATCTGTATCCGGTCCCTTGAAGCCCATTGCTTCCATACCGAACTGATGGAACTGGCGATAACGGCCTCTCTGCGGACGTTCGTGACGGAACATCGGTCCCATGTACCACAGACGCTTCGGTCCTTCATAAAGGAGGTTGTGTTCAATACAGGCGCGAACGACAGAAGCCGTGTTTTCCGGACGCAGAGACAATTCGTCGCCGTTTAAGGAATCCACGAAAGAATACATTTCCTTTTCAACGATGTCGGTCACTTCGCCGATGCCGCGTTTGAACAGACGAGTCTGTTCGACGATCGGAGTACGAATGTGCTGATAACCGTAGAGTTTTGCCAGAGAGGAAGCTTCTTTTTCAAAGAAGTGCCAAAGAGGGGCATCTTCCGGCAGCATGTCGCTCATGCCGCGAATTGCCTGAATCTTTTCAATCGCCATTATTGTTCCTTCGCATTTTGGTAATTTTTCTGGACGTATTCTTCGATAAGCGAATGAAACTCTTCGCTCATCTTCGGCCCTTTCAAAGAACCCCATTTCTTGCCGTCGATAAAGACGGGAGAAACCGGAGCCTCGCCTGAGCCGGGCAGAGAAATACCGATGTTTGCATGGCGGCTTTCTCCCGGACCGTTCACGACACAGCCCATCACCGCCACATTCATGTTTTCCACACCGGGATTGTGCTTGCGCCAATCCGGCATTCTTAACTTAATAAAATCCTGCGTTTCTTTCGCCAGCTCCTGAAAGAGGCAGCTGGTCGTGCGTCCGCACCCGGGACAGGAAACGACCTGCGGCGTAAAGTTCCGCAGTCCTAAAGCCTGCAGGATTTCACAGGCAAGTTCTACTTCGGCCGTGCGGGACTGACCGGGCTCCGGAGTCAGGGAAACGCGGATCGTATCTCCGATATTTTCCAATAGGAGAACCGACAAGGCTGCCGTCGTGGATACTGTTCCCTTAAGCCCCATCCCGGCCTCGGTTAAACCGAGGTGCAGAGAATACGCACAGCGTGCTTTAAGCTCACGATAAACGACAATCAGATCTTTGACGCCGCTTACTTTCGCGGAAATAGCCACCTGAGAAGGCTTCATACCGAGCTCAACGGCTCGGTCCGCATTCTCAACAGCGCTCCTTACCAACGCTTCGCGCAGAACCTCTTTCGCGTCGAGCGGTTTTTCAAGCTTTTGGTTTTCCGACATCATTCGGGCCAAAAGATCCTGATCCAGCGAACCCCAATTCACACCGATTCGGACCGGCTTGTCATACTTTTTCGCAAGCTCAATCATTGTGCGGAAATTTTCTTCCTGCTTGTCGCCTTTTCCGACATTTCCTGGGTTGATTCGGTACTTTGAAAGTGCTTCGGCGCATCCGGGGTATTCAGTCAGAAGTTTATGGCCGTTGTAATGGAAGTCTCCGACCAAAGGCACAAAACATCCGACTTCATCGAGTCTTCGACGAATTTCAGGGATGGCTTTTGCCGCCGCAGGTGTATTAACCGTAAGACGAACAAGCTCGCTTCCTGCCTGAGCGAGCTCTAAAACTTGTTTGACCGAGGATTCGACATCAGCCGTATCCGTGTTGGTCATAGATTGAATCACCACGGGACGGCCGGCGCCGATCTCAACGATATTGTCTTTCCAGCGGACAATCATCGGTTCTTTTTGTGAAGATGACATTCGTTATTTCTGAACCAAAGTAAACACGGTGGAAGCTGCGCGATTATTGATATTCAAATCAACAGGCGCTCCGTCAACTTTCACAAATCCCTTGGCACGATTGCCGACGGAGACTTTAAAAGGATACGGAACTTCGTAGTCACGAGTTTCGCCGCTCTTTAACTGGGCATTATGAACAAGTTTCTTATCTTGATAGACGCCGAACCAGCATTCACCGCCGTCCGCACCGATCGTCACTTTGTAAGTTCCGTTCGCAGATTTCGGTACCACGAGATCCCATCGGCCTTCGGCTTCATTGTGAGTCAGTGTCAGCGGCTTTGCAGGAGCGGCAACAGAAGGAGCTGCGGCAGCAGCAGTTTTCTTAGCCTCTTCTGCTAAACGCTTTTCTTCAGCGACTTTAGCGGCTGCGGCTGCTTCTGCCTCTTTCTGAAGTTTTTCTTTCAAAGCAGCATCTCGATCAGCCTGAGTCTGAGTCTCTGCTGCAGCCGGGACCGGAGCCTCAGGCTGAGCGGCAGGCTCTACCGTTGTATTGGACACTAAAACCGGTGCTGCTTCAGAGGCCTTGGAGAGTTCGGCGGTCGGAGCCGGCGTTTCAGCCGGTTGAGAGATCTCTGCCTGAGGTTCTTCGGCAGCTTTTTCCGTTTTTTGATTCATGTAGTAGTTGTAGCCGATCCAACCCAATGCAATCACAACCGCCAGGAAAAGCAGCCCGGCAATAAATTTACCGACAAAGTTTTTCGGCTGAGCGTCATGGTAAGGCGCCAGCTCCTGAGTTGTACGGCGAATAAAGGTGCGGGGATCCTTATCGTCCGGCGCCAGCGCCGCATTAAAGAGCGAAATAATCTTCGCTTCGTCCACACCTAATAAACGAGCATAGCTGCGGAGATGGGCGCGGGCATAAACAGGCGTCGGGAAAACTTTATAGTTATCCGACTCCAAACCTTCGATCTGATCCGGTGAGATTCTCAGCTGAGAAGACACCTGATCGATACTCAAATCTTTATTTTCACGGGCAATACGCAGCAAGCCGCCGTATGTCGTTGCTTCGAACGGCTGGTCTTTGGCTTCCAGGCTGATATTGTTCTCAGACATTTTTCTCGTCTCCTGTTGCTTTCGCCGGGCTCTTTGAAATTTCTTTGATGATTATCTCGCGATTTGCTCTCTTTTCAGCGAGCTTGGTACGGTCTTTAATTTCCCCGGCCAACTGACCGCAGGCCGCATCGATATCGTCGCCGCGAACCTTTCTTACAGTCGTGACAATACCTGCACCGTTCAATCGGTCGGCAAAAGCCTTGACCGCTTCGGGCTTACTACGTTCCAAACCAGATCCAGGGAAAGGATTAAAGGGGATCAAGTTGAACTTGCAGGGAATGTCCTGAACTAAGGTAATCAGTTCCTTAGCCTGTGCGAGTGAATCATTGACGCCGCCGATGAGAATGTATTCAAACGTGATGAAGTCTCTCGGAGCGTGTTCCAAATAACGCTTGCATGCCGCAAGCAGCTGTTCGAGCGGATGCTTGCGGTTAATCGGCATGATCTTATCTCTGAGCTCATTGTTCGGAGCATGGAGGCTGACCGCCAATGCGACCGGGCACTGTTCGGCAAGCTTATCCATCTGCCTGACCAGACCGGAAGTAGAGACGGTAACACGTCGGCGTGATAAGCCGTAAGCGTTATCGTCGAGCATCAGTTTTAGGGACGGAATGACGGCATCCAAATTTTGGAGCGGTTCACCCATACCCATCATGACAACATTGGAAATTACTCTTTCGTTTTCATCGGTAATGCCGAGATCTTTTCTCAAAGTATGTTCGGCATGCCAAAGCTGGCCAATAATTTCCGATGCTTTCAAATTACGGTTGAAACCCTGCTTACCCGTCGAACAAAACAAACAGTTCATCGCACAGCCGGCCTGAGAAGACACACAAAGTGTGCCGCGGCCGTCCTGAGGAATGTAAACCATCTCAACGGCGTTGCCGTTGCCGACATCAAGCAGCCACTTACGAGTTCCGTCGGCGGCTGTCTTATCCCGAATAATTTCGGGCCCCCGAATCTCGGCAACTTTCTCGAGTTTGGCTCGGAAAGATTTAGCAAGATCCGTCATTTCAGAAAAATCGTGTGCTCCGCGGCGATGAATCCAACGCTCAAGCTGTTTGGCACGGAAAGGTTTCTCTCCGAGATCTTCACAAAACTTCTTCAGCCCCTCGGCATCAAATCCAAGGAGGTTCACTTTCTGAGGCAACTTTTCTTCTGTCATATTCGGGTGTTATCCCCGCTTGCGCGGGGATATTCTTTACATCGCTAACTAAACTACAAGTGCGGTCGATTAACGGCCGGCGTAGATGTCCATCTGCGGGAAGAAGAAAGCGATTTCAACAGCGGCTGTTTCGGGGCTGTCGGAGCCGTGAACAGCGTTAGCGTCGATAGACTGAGCGAAATCGGCTCTGATGGTGCCCTTGGCAGCCTTCTTCGGATCGGTTGCGCCCATGAGTTCACGATTCTTCATGATGGCATTTTCACCTTCGAGAACCTGAATCTGAACGGGACCGGAAACCATAAAGTCGACCAGATCTTTGAAGAAGGGACGTTCACGGTGAACTGCGTAGAAAGCTTCGGCTTCCTGACGGGAAAGCCACTTCATTTTGGAAGCAACGATCTTGAGGTTGTTGGATTCAAAACGGGAGTAGATCTGACCGATAACGTTTTTGGCAACTGCATCGGGTTTAATAATCGAAAGTGTGCGTTCAATAGCCATTTCAATCTCTTAAAAACGAATAAAAGTAAAAAATAGAAATGCGGAGGATTCCGCACTTCTTTTGTCTACAAGACAATCGGTTGATTTTATCATGCAGGGAGTTAGGACTAAGGTTTTACGAGAGGCTGAAACGCCTGATTACTTAGTTTTACGCCGTGCACCGTTTCCGGCAACCGGTCACTGCGCAGGTATATTCGGGGCCTTAAACCGGTAGGTTAATGCAAGCAGGATAAGGTTGATCACCGCCACCACGATGAACGTCTCCAAACCGGAAGAAACAAGCTCCGAAGCGCGGTCCTGCCAGATCATTTTCGGAACTTCAATAAATGTGACAGCTGTAAATGCTGCCGGAAGAATGATCGCGAAACGCAAGGCTTTGAGAGTCACGATTTTGCTTTCAACATAGAAGCTTCTGGCAAACCAGATCGACGGAAGAATGAAAAGCAAATAAATCGCGACCGCTGCCTTAACAAAAGTATAGGCATGAATCATCAGCCCCCCGTTAACGGATGCTATATCGTGCACTACCCAAACCAAGAAGGCCAGCATGCCCGGCTCAAACAGCATGATCAAAGACAAGATCAAAACGGCAGAAACGGGAAGTTTGGGACAACGGATCTTTAACTGCCACGCCAGCCATAATGAGCAAAACAGCATCACGGTGGTTGCAATCAGTGTGCGGACAGTCATAAGAAATTCCATGCGTTAACCCCTATTTTTTTCCCGATCTTTTTTCGGCTGGTGGCTAATAGGATAATTATCCGCTACCTGCGGACTCATTCTCAGGTAAGCAGTGATCACCATGAGCACTGCGATGTAAGCACCCATCGTATATCCGGCAGGAATCGCCACCGTAAATCCGTGCGAGCCCAGAATAATGAGCGGCAGAATACCGCCTGCCAACACAATAAAGAAAGCCGAGGACCACATGATTCTCAGAGCACGAACCAGACTTTCGCGGTTGTGGCGGATATAAAGCAGCCAAGAAGCAAAAACGCTTTGACCGATGGCAACCAAAATACAAATCATGGCCAGCGCTACGTAAAGCTGATCCAGCGTAGCCATCTTGTGAATGGTCCCGTAAAGCAGGGAGATGCTCGGAGACTCATAGTTTGCACTGACAAAGCTCAGCCACAGAGAAGGGAGAACATCGCGGATCAAGCTAATCGAAAGCAGAGGCAGTCCGATAAACAGGACGACAATACAAAGCGCCAATCCCCAAGTCGAGATGCCCTGCCCTTTGGTTTTGATAACATACGTGGGAAACCAGACACAGAAACCCAACGCAAACAAAAAAGCAAACCAGTACTCAAATACTCCGCTTTCTTCCACCCTATTCTCCTTAGTTTTAGTTATTAATTGCTGAATGTTTTTCCAGCGGCCTCAGAATACCGCACATAGATACCTATGCCTAAGGCAAGTACCAGCGACAAGCATAAAAACGGAAGGTCATCTTTGGCAACTCCTGCGCCGAAAGACCCGAACAACAAATAGGGGGCAGCCGCCTGTGACAATAAATTTAAAAGGTAGCCGATACCCGTGAAAAGCAGGACTAGATTTATCGTCTCGGAACTTCGGCTTTCTACAATGAGATAAGCAGCATACAAAAAAGAGATGATGGCGCCGGTCGAAAGCCCCCAGCTCATCCACGAAAGCGTCAATACTGACTCCACACCCCACGCAGTGAGCGGCAGCATGGTGTTGTTGAGTTCAGCGTTATTTACGTATGTGAGCACCGGCAGCAAAATCATCAGGATAGAGGCAGAAAATGCCAAACCGAAGCTTAAGTCTTTCTTGAAAAATTTTAGGGCGAAGGCCGGCACCAGAATGATGAGCAGCAGCTCAGCCAAAATTTTGACAAACAGAATTACGATCTGAAAAACCAAAGGCGCCATTTCCGTTAAATCTTCGATTCCTCGGATCGAGCTTCCTGCTCAGCCTCTTCAGTCATTCCGCTGATTTCGAGTTCATCGATTTCGTCGACTTTTTCCGGTTTGGGACCCGGTTCAAAGACGGCGATACTCTCGACGTGAGCTGTATGCGGGAACATATTCATCACACCGGCCGACAGAAGCTTCCAGCCGCCTTCTCTGACAAGCAGCGCAGCGTCGCGCGCCAGCGTTGCAGGATTACAGGAAACATAGACCAGACGTGCAGGACGTTTGTCCGTGTCAGCGAGCGAGCGGCAAAGTGCCATTGCGCCTTCGCGCGGCGGGTCGATAAGAACTCGATCTACACTGCCGAGCTTATTCCAAACGGCATCCCAATCGTCCAGTGTCCAGTCAAACAGATTACGAGCCTCAAATTCGGTCTTATCCGCGAGGTTATTGTCTTTAGCGCCCGCACGTGCACGTTCGACCAGCTCGGAGCTGCCTTCAATACCAAGAACTTTCGCTGTTCTGGTTGCCAGCGGCAGCGTAAAGTTGCCGAGCCCGCAGAAGAAATCGATGGCCCTAGACGCGGGTTCAAGATGCAGCAATCGAAGCGCTCTGGTCACCATCACTTCGTTCAAGCGATGGTTTACTTGCGTAAAGTCTGTAGGTCTAAAGACGACTTCCACACCGGTTTCCCGATGGTGCAGTTTCAGTCGATTGGCATTTTCGGGATCCATCGGATAAATGGAATCCGGGCCCTTCGGCTGGTACCAAAAGTCAACACTATAATCTTTCTGGAACTGCCTGAGTTTTGCTTCGTCCTCAGTCGTCGGCTTTTCTAAGACACGAAGGACCAAAGCCAAAGCTTCATCAGTGACAGCCAATTCAATCTGAGGAATCTTCTTACGCAGCGTTAAAGAGTTGATAAGCTCGCGCAGCGGCATGAGAAGATCGCTGACACGCTTCGGCAGGATTTCGCAGCTCTTCATGTCTGCGATAAAGCTTGAACGCTTTTCATGGAAGCCGACGAGCACAGTTCCCTTTTTGGCGACTTCGCGTACGGACAGACGAGCGCGGTGACGATATCTCCATGCAGAGCCATAGATCGGCGCCAGTACCTGCTCAGGTCGAACTCTGCCGATGTGCCACAAAGCATCCATCAGAACTTTTTGTTTCATGGCAACCTGAGCATGGGCTTCGAGGTGCTGCATGGCGCAGCCGCCGCAGCTGCCGTCCTTAACCCCGAAGTAAGGACACTTCGGCATAACGCGAAGCGGAGACTCCTTATAAATTTCGGTGGTCAGACCTAATTCGAAGGAAGGTTTGCTGCGATAGACCTCGTACTCTACTTTTTCGCCAGGGAGCGCCCCTTCGATGAATACGACCTTACCGTCACGGCGTGCGACTCCGCGGCCTTCCTGATCCAAGGACTCAATAACGGCGACATATTTTGCCCGCTCTTTTTTAGCTCGTGCCATGAATTTTCCTAACGTCTAACTTAGCGCTTTTGAAGCATTGTAAGAGGATCGATGGGTTTGCCGTTTTTGCGTATTTCAAAATGGACACGGGGAGAAACATCCGTCGTCCCCATCACGGCAATCGCCTGTCCTTTACGAACCTGATCGCCCTGTTTTACCGAGATCGATTTGACTCGGCCATAGACAGAAACACAGCCGTCTTTGTCGCGAATCATCACGACTTTGCCGTAACCCTGAACCTGGCCGTCAAAAAGGACCGTTCCATTCACGGCGGCATGTACTTTCTCACCTTCAGAACCGGCGATGTCAATACCTTTATTCATACCGCCGAAATTCTGAATAATCTTTCCTGAAGCCGGCCAACCGTAAGTACCGTTTGCGCTTCCGACTGAGCTGCTTGAAGAAGCGGTCTGGGTACTACTTGCGGATGCGGCAGGAGCTGTGCTTGAAGAAGTCGACGTCTTAGCAGAGCTGCTCGAACTCGTCTGTGTCTTCGTGTTGGCTTCGACTCTGCGAATATTGGCATCCGTTGAAGAAGACACGGACAAACGGAGTTTCTGACCAACCAACAGATGAGAGGGGTTCGTCAGATGATTCTCGCGTGCAACCACAGCAGGATCAAGGCCGTAGCGGGAGGAAATCGCATACAGCGTATCTCCTGGCTTAACGGTATAGACGGAAGCCGTCGCCGAACCGTCCGATATCGGGGCATTGCCTCCGGTAAACGAACAGCCGGCCATCACCGAAGCAAACACCATCGGCCAAAGATACTTACTGCAATTCATAACTCCTCCATGAGCCTCTTTTATTTCTTTACCGAGCAGATTTTAAGTAAAAAGACTTCAATCGTCAGAACAAATCAAATTATTCTCAGGACTGAAAGCTGTTACACCAAGCGCGAACGGTATCCAGCATGCCGTAATTGGTCATATCCACTTGGAGCGGCGTCATGCTGACGTAGTTGTGAGATGTGGCCCAAAAATCGGTACCCTGAGTGCTGTCGCGGGCGTCACCGGCGGCACCGAGCCAATAAATTGTCTCGCCTCGCGGGTTAACCTGCTCAATCACGGACTGAGCTGCATGACGGCGGCCAAGGCGTGTCACGACTAATCCGGAGAGCTGGTCAATCGTTGTATTGGGAATATTGACATTCAGCAGGAACGGTGCTGGAAGCGGATTTTTAATAAAGTTGTCCACAATATACTCAGCGACCTCCGCGGCAGAATCCAAGCAGGACCAACCCGAATGCACTTGAGAAAAAGCAAAGGACGGGCAGCCAAATAAGAAACCCTCCATGGCGGCTGCAACAGTACCGGAATAAAGCACATCGTCGCCCATATTTTGTCCGCAGTTGATGCCGCTTAAAACGATATCGGGTTTTTGGGGCAGCAAACCGGTTAAAGCGATGTGCACACAATCGGACGGGGTACCGTTCACAAAGAAAACGTTTTCCTGGACCTGGCGTACGGAAAGAGGACGGTTAAGCGTTAAGGAGTTGCTGGCCCCGCTGTGGTTTTGTTCGGGTGCAACCACTGTAACATTGCCGAATCGGCGAATTCGACGAGCGAGTTCCTGAATTCCGGGTGCTAAATAACCGTCGTCGTTTGAAATCAAAATATTCATCGCTCTCCTCAAATATAGCCGAAGTGTTTAGCTTTCAATTATCGCGATTTTCCGGCTTCTTAGCCAATGACGAGAGCGCAGACCGAGGACTGTTCGTGCAAAAGCGCATTCTGGCCGGTACAAGAAAGGCAAAAGCCGTAGTTTTTTAAATCTCTACGGCTGCGCATCAATGTCGGCAATCGGCCGACGAAATTTTCAGTCCTCTCGAATTGATTAGGCCGTAGCCTTAGACAGGGTCATTCCTGCAGATACAGTAACGACTTTTTGCTTCTTCTCTTTTTTCTCAGACTTTTTAGCAAGGGAGATCAATTGGAGGGAAGCCCCGGCTAATAAAAGACGAGTTTTCATCGGAAGAGATTCAGGCATTTAGTCCTCAAAGGTTGTTATGGAATCATCTTCCAATTTAGTAACCTAATATGACAGCTTAATGACAAAAATGACATATATTTCAAAATTAAGTGTTTTTACTTAAACAGTTACCATGACGCTGAAACCTCTTTTTTCAAGTTTGTCGCGAATTTTACAAAGAGACTCCTTATCCGCCTTTTTTAACCCTGCAGCCGGAGTGTCGCGGTCAAGGGTATAAATCATCACTTCCCGAGGTTTGATTTCTTCGAGTACGTCAATCCAGGGATCTACATACTCGTCTGTCGTGTTATCCACGGACAGCCCTTCAAACTCGCCTTTCAGGAACATCGTCTGGATAATCGGACGGACCGGCATGTTTTTGAGTTTTTCGATCACATCCTTCACATCGTACTTGGCGTTCGGACGATCAATGCGCCGGATGTACCCGGCGTTGACGGTATCGAGCTTCATAATCGGGTTGTCCACTTTTGCCAATGCCCTGACGACCTTGTCACGCGCTAGAAAAGTAGAGTTACTTAAGACACTGATTTTTGCGTTAGGAAAATAGCGGTCTCTGAGCTCGATTGTGTCGTCGATAATGAGGTCAAAATCGGGATGAGAAGTCGGCTCTCCGTTTCCGGCGAACGTAAAGACATCCGGTACCACACCTGTCTGCTGCAGATAAATGAGTTTCTTTTCCAGTGCGGTTCGAACCTCTTCCCGCGTAGGAAGTTTGCGCTTGGCGTCGTGGTCTTTGTTAAAGCCGCATTCGCAGTACACGCAGTCAAAAGAACAGACTTTAGCTTCAGCGGGCAAAAGATTGATGCCTAAAGAGGTGCCTAAGCGTCTGGAATGAACCGGTCCGAAAATTGGTGAAGGAAAAAGAATACAAGCCATGCTGACTTCCTCCGTAACGGCCGCAGAAAACAAAAAAGGCTGTCACTCGGACAACCTTTCGGGAATTTCTGGTCGGGGCGGCGGGATTCGAACTCGCGACCCCTTGCACCCCATGCAAGTGCGCTACCAGGCTGCGCTACGCCCCGACTCAAGAACCGTGATATTACACGATTTTTTTTAATTGTGCAAAAACTCTTCGATTTTTTCCAAGTTATAGACGACAGAATCAAATTCTTCCCAATCGATTTCCGGCTGAGAAAAGGTTACTGCTCCTTCAAAACCGGGGAAAGAGGTCTCCGGAAGCTGCGGCGCAGAAGCTCCGGCTTTTGCTTCTCTGTCTTCTTTATTCAAAATTTCTCTTGCCGCATCAATCCGATAGCCGTCCCCATAGAGAAGCTCTCGTATCCTGCGGGCAATCAAAATATCTTTTGCGCGGTAAGCACGCTGGCTTCCGCGCTTCATTGGTCTGAGCTGAGAAAATTCTTTTTCCCAAAACCTCAGGACATAATCTTTTACACCGCAAAGTGAGCTCGCTTCCCGAATCGGGAAATACCTTTTCGAAGGTATCGGCGGCAATTCAGGAAGCTTCTTCTTTTTGGGCATCCGCTATCAAGCCTTCGGACGTAAGTTGTAATCGATAAAGTCCGTCAGTTTCTTGGAAGGATGGAAGTAAACATCCAAACGGGTCGGCGCATCAAACCACTCCTTGGCCTCCGGGTCAAAGAACATTTTGTACGCTCTGCCGCAGATTTCAAACCTGCCGAGGGTCGTCAGTTTCACCTCTTCTCCGGTTGCCAAAACGTCCGAAATGGTTTGGAAAAACTGAGTCACAAAAACTCGAGACATCTCGCGGCTGAACCCGAGCTCCTCGAAGAGAACTTCTTCGAGCGTGCTGCGGTTCATTGTGTTTTTATCCCCAAGCAACTCTTTGACGAGTTCAAAATTGTCAGGACCAATGTTTGCCATGACTTCCCCTTAATCTCTCAAGACTGCACCCTCTTTACCGAGGGCTTCTACCACAGCCGCCACGGCCTCGTCAGCCTCTTCTTCAGAAAGCTGTGCATCCGGGCGCTGAAGCAACATATTAAACGCAAGGCTCTTCTTCCCTACATTAGCACTATCCTGAGGTTTGTAAAGATCAAAGAGTTTAAAAGATGACAAACTCAGCAGGCGCAGATCTTTCTTCGCGGCCTTTCGCACGGCGTCCATCAGTTTCTGAACCGGCACGGCATCGTCAATGAAGACAGCAATATCGCGAGACATCGGCTGGAACTTAGACAAGCTGCGGTTAACCGGAACCCCGACATCCAAAAGGGCTTCTTCCTTGAGTTCGAAGACAATCGGAGAGTGCGGCAGCTCGTACTTATGAGCAAGCTCAGGATGCAGTTCGCCGATAAATCCAATCTCTTCACCGTCGAGATAAACGGTGGCAGCGCGTCCCGGATGAAGTGCCGGATGATTGGATTTTTCAAAGCGGAGATTGCGGCCCGGAAGCAGCATCTCAACCGCACCCTTCAAGTCGAAGAAGTCAAAGTTTCTAGCCTTCTCTCCCCACTGAGCCGGGCGAGCCGAGCCGTATACCAGAGCGGCAAGATGCAGCGGCTGATACACGCCTTCAACGGCAGCGTCGGAGCCCTTAACGGAGGGATCACGCCTGAAGATACGACCTAATTCAAACAAGGCTGCTCTGTCGGCTTTACGATTGAGGTTGTACTTAAGACGATCCACCAAGCCGGAGATCAGCTGTGTTCTCATGACAGCCATCTGGGAAGCGATCGGATTCAAAACTTTAATCGGATCCTTAACTTCGGCAAAGTCTGCTTCGGCTTCCTCACTGATGAAGGAATAGTTAATTAGTTCCTGGAATCCTAAACCGGCCATCTTCTTGCGAAGTTCGTGGCGATCGAGTTTCGCTTCCGGACGTTCGAGCATGGCTACGCGAGCCAGCGGAGGAATTTCCGTCAGGTTCTGATAGCCGTAGAGACGAGCGACTTCTTCAATCAAATCTTCTTCAATCTCGATGTCAAAACGATAGCTCGGAACGTCCACTACGAAAGTGCCTCCTTCCTTCTTGAAGGAGAAGCCTAAACGAGTGAAGCACTCGGCCATTTTGTCGTCAGAGATATCGGCACCGATAACTTTTCTGCAGCGGTCTGCTCTCATGCGAACGGGTTCGCGAACCGGCAGCTCTTCGATTTCGTCGACAACCGGACCGACCTTGGTTTCTGCGGTACCGCAAATCTCAAGAATCAGACGAGTGATGTATTCCATGTGGTCCACATTGGACTGGAAATCCACGCCGCGTTCAAAGCGGTATGCAGCGTCCGTCGAGAAATTTAATTTTCTGCAGCGGCCCTGAATAGCTTTTGGCCACCAGAAAGCCGCTTCAATGAATACATTCTTCGTGTTCAGCGAGACGGCGGCATGATCGCCGCCCATGATGCCGGCAATCGCTTCAATACCGTTGTTGTCACTAATCACGCCGAAATACGGATCAATATCGACGGTCTGACCATTCAGCAGTTCAGCCTTCTCGCCTTCTTTAGCCCAGCGAACGGTCAGCGGACCGCCAAGCTTATCAAGGTCAAAAATATGAGTCGGACGGCCAAGTTCCAGCATCACGTAGTTGGAGATGTCCACCAGCGCAGAAATCGAACGCTGGCCGGAACGCTCCAGACGGTCCTTCATCCACTGCGGAGTCGGGGCTTTGGCATTGACGCCGCAGACCACGCGGCCGGCAAAGCGTCCGCAAAGATTCGGAGCTTCATTGCGCACTTCGTGAACGCAGTCGCAGGTAGCCGGAACCGGAGAGAAATCCGGGAGGGAAAGCTCGGCACCAGTCAGCGCTCTCAAATCACGGCCAACACCGATCACGCTTAAAGCGTCACCGCGGTTCGGAGTTGCTTTGACTTCAATCTTCTTGTCGTCAAGACGTTCGTAAACGCGAATGTCTTCACCGACAGGAGCGTCTTCCGGAAGAATCCACAGACCGGAATGATCTTCGCTGATGCCTAATTCTCTGCTGGAGCAAAGCATACCGTTGCTCTCGACACCGCGGAGTTTGGCTTTTTTAATCTTAAAGTCGCCCGGAAGCACGGCGCCGATCGTGGCGCACGGAACCTTGACTCCGGCTTTAACGTTCGGAGCACCACAGACGATTTGCACAGGTTCCTCTTTACCGATATCCACCGTGCAGACATGCAGTTTGTCTGCATTCGGGTGCTGTTCGCAGGTCAATACCTGAGCAACGACCACACCGGTGAAGGCCGGCGCAATCGGTTCTGCGCCTTCGATTTCCAGGCCGCCCATCGTCAGGGTTTCGCACAGCTCATCGCTGCTGAGGGCAGGATTGATGTAATGGCGCAGCCACTCTTCTGAAAATAACATTTTTATCCTTTCGCCGATTAGTTGAACTGTTTGAGGAAGCGGAGATCGCCTTCGAAGAAAAGGCGAAGGTCGTCGATTCCGTAGCGGAGCATGGTCAGTCTTTCGAGGCCCGAGCCGAAGGCAAAACCGATGTAGCGTTCTGGGTCTAATCCGAAGTTTCGGACAACATTCGGATGAACCTCACCAGAACCGCTGATTTCCAGCCATTTCCCCTTTCTCGGGCCGCTGGTGAACATCATGTCCACTTCAGCGCTCGGTTCAGTGAACGGGAAGTAGCTCGGACGGAAACGAACGATTAAGTCGTCCGTTTCAAAGAAACGCTTCAGGAAGTCAACGTATACGCCCTTCAAGTCGGCAAAACTGATGTTTTCGTCGATCCAAAGACCTTCGACCTGATGGAACATCGGAGAGTGCGTTGCGTCAGAGTCCACACGATAGGTTCTTCCGGGAGCGATAACTTTAATAGGCGGCTTATGCTGACGGGCATAGCGAACCTGCATCGGAGAGGTGTGCGGTCTCAACGGAAGCTGCTTGTCAGTTTCATCCTTCATGTCAACGTAGAACGTATCCTGCATACTGCGGGCCGGATGATTAGGCGGATTATTCAGGGCTGTAAAGGTGTACCAGTCGTTTTCAACTTCAGGGCCGTCGGCAACATCAAAGCCGATGGTTTTAAAGATTTCTTCAACGCGCATCCAGGTTCTCATGACCGGATAAATACCGCCGTTGCCGAATGTGCGGCCCGGCAATGTGATATCGACCGATTCAGAGGTCAATTTACGGTTAAGTTCTTCGCGGGCCAAAGCTTCGCGTCGATTATTGAGCAACGTTTCGACTTCACGTTTGGCTTTATTGATTTCGGCTCCGCGAGCGCGTTTTTCTTCGATGGACAGTTTTGCCATCCCCTTCAGCAATGCTGTCAAAGAACCGTTTTTGCCGAGATAGACAGCTTTCGCGTCTTCCAGGGCTGCCGCCGTTGCGGCCTGATCAAAAGCCTCTTTGGCAGATTGAATGATTAGACTGAGATCTTCCATATTGGGTCAGTTGGATTTTTAGTAACCTGAAAAAACAAAAGCCTGGCATATCAAACCAGGCTTTTGTAGGTATTTTAGCAGTTTCAAAGCACTGGAATCGGCTTGAAACCTGCGTGTCTGAAGCTAATTAAGCAAGGCTAGCTTTAGCTTTGGCAACAACAGCGGCGAAACCTTCTTTATCGAAGATGGCCATGTTGGACAGAACTTTACGGTCGAGTTCAATACCGGCTTTCTTGAGGCCGTTCATGAACTGGCTGTAGTTCATGCCGTTGGCACGAGCACCGGCGTTGATACGAGCAATCCACAGACGGCGGAATACACGTTTCTTGTTGCGGCGATCGCGGTATGCGTACTGACCGGCACGCATAACTGCCTGCTTAGCGACACGATAAACATTATTGCGGCGAAGGGTAAAGCCCTTGGACAGCGCAAATACTTTCTTATGACGGGCACGAGCCGTTACACCACGTTTTACTCGGGGCATCTTATTCTCTCCTCTAAATTAAGCGTAAGGCATCATCGCGCGGATTTCTTTTTTATCCGACTCGCTGATGGTTAACATGCCGCGCAGGTGACGTTTGTTCTTCGTCGTGCGCTTGGTGAGAATATGACGCTTGGTAGCGTGTGCACGCTTGATGGAGCCGCCGGAGCGAACTTTAAAACGCTTGCTCGCAGCTTTTTTAGTTTTCATCTTGGGCATTTTGCCTAAGTTCCTTTTATTAGATGATTGCAGGCGCCCTCAGACAGTGAGGATCTTGTTCAGCCTGATTTCACTTATCTTCTGCCCGAAAGCAGGGTCGTAATAATACTCCAAAACAAATCATTAATTTGTAAGAATATTATTTCTTTTTCTTAGGAGCCAGAACCATAATCATCTGGCGGCCTTCAAGTTTAGGAAAGGATTCGACCTGAGCGATATCAGCCAAATCTTCCTTCACTTTATTCAGGAGATCTGTACCAAATTCCTGGTGAGCCATTTCACGGCCTCTGTAGCGCAGTGTGACCTTTGCTTTATTGCCGTCGGCTAAGAAACGGGTCAAAGCACGAAGTTTCGTGTCGTAGTCGTTTTTATCCGTCTGCGGACGGAACTTCACTTCCTTGACCTGAATGACCTTCTGTTTGGCCTTCTGTTCCTGTGCCTTCTTCTGCTCCTGATAGCGGAATTTACCGTAATCCATCAGACGGCAGACCGGAGGGCGAGCGTTCGGCGCGACCTCCACTAAGTCAACATCTGCCTCTTCGGCCATGGCTAAAGCCTGAGAGGTCCTGACGATACCGATCATCTCGCCGTCAAGACCTGTCAAGCGAACTTCAGGGACGCGGATCTCGCCATTGATCCGGTGTGTACGTTCTTGAGCTATTTTCGTCTCCAATTAGTTATTCAATTTCGTTCACGTTGCGGCGTGTGGCCACATCTTCCTGAACGAGCTTAATAAAGTCTTCCACGCTCATGGCGCCAAGATCCTTGCCGCCGCGAACTCGAACCGCGACTTTACCTTCTGCCTTTTCCTTAGCTCCGACAACGAGGATGTAAGGAAGTTTCTGCAGGCTAAGTTCGCGAATCTTATATGTAATTTTGCCGTTTCGCAAATCTGCTTCGGCGCGAAGACCCGCCTTTTTGAGCATAGAAACCACTTCCTGAGCGTAATCGGCCTGATCGTCGGTAATGTTGGCAACGGCGACCTGTACCGGAGCGAGCCACGGAGGAAGCTGACCGGCATAGTGTTCGAGCAGCATGCCGATGAAGCGTTCCAAGCTGCCGACAATCGCGCGGTGAAGCATGACCGGAGTGGCTCTGTCGTTGCTTTCGGTCACATATTCGGCACCGAGACGAGACGGCATCTGGAAGTCAACCTGGATCGTACCGCACTGCCAGCCGCGGCCTAAGGAGTCACGCAGATGGTATTCGATCTTCGGGCCGTAGAATGCACCTTCACCCGGAAGGATGTCATATTTGATGCCGGAAGCATCCAATGCATCCATCAGAGCTTTTTCTGCTTTGTCCCAAGTTGCATCATCGCCAATACGTTTTTCAGGACGTGTTGCAATCTTGTAAGAGATATCCGTAAAGCCGTAGTCGGCATAGACCTTCTGAACGAGCTTGGTGTAAGCGGTGCATTCGGAAAGAATCTGATCTTCGGTACAGAAGATATGTCCGTCGTCCTGAGTGAAGCCGCGGACGCGCATCAAACCGTGCAGAGAGCCGGACGGTTCATTTCTGTGGCAGGCGCCGAACTCACCGTAGCGGATCGGCAGATCGCGGTAAGAACGAACGGCGCTGTTGAAGATCTGAATGTGGCCCGGGCAGTTCATCGGTTTCAGAGCGTAGTAGCGGTTTTCCGACTCTGTCGTGAACATATTCTCTTTGTACTTAGACCAGTGGCCGGATTTTTCCCACAGAGAACGGTCTAACAGCTGAGGTGCCTTAACCTCCTGGTAACCGTTATCCTGATAAACACGGCGCATGTATTGTTCGACCTGCTGCCAGAGTGCCCAGCCGCGTGCATGCCAGAAAATCAGGCCGGGAGCTTCTTCCTGGAAATGGAAGAGATCGAGTTCTTTGCCGAGGCGGCGATGGTCGCGTTTTTCTGCTTCTTCCAGCATGTGGAGATAAGCAGCCATGTCGTCTTTCTTAGCCCAGGCGGTACCGTAGATTCGCTGCAGCATTTCGTTCTTGCTGTCACCTCTCCAGTAAGCGCCGGCGAGTTTCATCAGCTTATGGACTTTCAGGCGACCGGTGCTCGGGACGTGAGGTCCGCGGCAAAGGTCGACATAGTCACCCTGACGGTACAGAGAAATGGTTTCACCGGCAGGGATAGAGCCGATGATTTCGGCTTTGTAATGCTCGCCGATGGAGTTGAAGTATTTGACGGCCTCATCACGGTCCATCTCTTCACGAACGATCGGAAGATCGCGTTTGACGATCTCGTCCATCTTCTTTTCGATGAGCGGCAGATCTTCGTTGGTCAGATGTTTCGGCAGAGAGAAGTCGTAGTAGAAACCGTTTTCAATCACCGGTCCGATCGTGATCTGGGCCTGCGGGTACAGCTCTTTGACTGCCTGAGCCATCAAGTGAGAGGTCGAATGACGAATGATCTCAAGGCCCTCAGGGTCTTTGTCAGTCACAATCGAAACCGTACTGTTTTCGGTAATCGGGTGAGACAGGTCCACGAGTTTGCCGTTAACTTTACCTGCCAAAGCAGCGCGAGCAAGGCCGGCGCCGATAGAGGCTGCAACGTCACCTACGGTAACCGGTGAATTGAATTCACGTTTGGAGCCGTCGGGCAGAGTTACTTCGATCATTAATCTTTCTCCAAAAATTCTTCAAATTATTCGATTAGTTCAACCGCGGACGCAAAAAGGCCCGGCCGAACGTAAAAAATAGATTTTACCGTCTATCCGGAGCCTAATGCTTAGTCACGCCTTACTTTTTCAGCTTTTCAGCCTTCTGTTCATTAGCGTTTGAACTTATTTCTCAGGTTTATTCTTAAACGCTTTCCCGCTGAGGATGACGCCGAAAATCGCGAGAACCGCAAGCCAAATACATTGGCGAATAAACCAGTCGGTACTCACTGAGCGGATAACTTCGGTCCAAAGAAGACCTTTGAGGATGAGATAGGTCGCCAAAATTCCGATGAAGGCTCCTATGACACCGGCCAACACCACCCCGAGAAAATTAGGGACCCTCTTCCGGAAAAAGAGACCGGACAGAATTCCGATGCAAAACGACAGAATCAGCGTCAAAAATGAAATTAGCACTTTCGCTCCTTATGCGATTTTCTTAATATGAATGTTGCAAGGATACCTATTCCAAATCTTCAATTACTACAAAAAGGTCCGAAAATGGAACACTTCAATCCCAAGCTTGTGGAAGCTGTAGAACACGTTAAAACCAACCCATCCGTACAGACGGCGCTCGAATACGTTAAGGATCATCTCGACGAAACGATTCGCGATCAAAAAGAACTCGTACTGATTGAGGCGCCGACCGGACACGAAAAGGCCAAAGCAGAGCGTTACCTCAGTATGCTGCGCGAAGCCGGGTTAGATGACATCTACATGGACGAGCACTTCAACGTCATCGGCAAACTGCATGGGACCGGCAATACCGGCTGCAGTGTTTTACTTGAAGGCCATTTGGACACCGTCTTTTCATTCGGCGACGTCAAAGGGATTGAGACAGATGCCGAAGGACGTATCCACTGCCCCGGCATTTGCGACGACACCCGTGCCATCGCCGCCAACCTCGCTGTTCTGAGAGCTTTTAAAGCGGCAAATCTTCGACCCGTTCACGATATCTACTTCTGCGGTACGGTCTGCGAAGAAGGTCTCGGAGGCATGAAAGGCATGGCCTGGACGCTTGACCAGCTCAAAGACAAAACCAAACTGCTGACCACAATTTCTATTGACGGCGCGACGGCAGAAATTTTTTACGCCAACGCCACCGGCATGATCGACCTTGAGATCACGATTGAAGGCCCAGGCGGTCACGCGTGGACAGCGTGCGAGCGCGTCAGCGCCATCCATGCCGCAGGCTTGGCCATCGCGGAAATCGCCAAGATCGTTCCGCCGAAAGATCCTAAGACAACATTGACCGTCAGTTTGATCGAAGGCGGTCAGGCAATTCACGCCATCGCTCAGAAAGCAGTCTTCAAGATCAATGCTCGTTCAAATTCTCAGGCTGCACTGAATGAAGTAGAAGAACAAATCTATCAAGCCACCCGCCGCGGCGTTGAAATCGAACAAAAGAAAGAAGGCAGCGAAGGAGAACTCTGTCTTTCGATCGAAAAGACACTGGACGTCCCGGCCGGAACTCAGCCGGATGACGCTCCGATCATTCAGCTTGCCAAACTAGCCACTCAGGCGGTCGGCAGAAATTACAAATTCCTGCCCGGCGGCTGCACCAATACCAACATGTCCATTGAGCGCGGCATCCCTGCCGTGACACTCGGACGCGGCGGCGAAGAATACGGAACCCATACGCTTAAAGAATGGTTCAACCCGAAAGGCGTCTATGCCTGCGAACAGAAGTCCATTCTGATGCTGTCCGTTCTTGCGGGATTAGACGGCGTTATTGCACCTCTGGACAAAGCCTAAAGGAGCGCATGAAGTGTTTTCTATGATTTATTTGTGGCTGATCGGAGCCGTCGTATTAGCCGGCGCCGACATTCTTCTCGGCACGATCTACCTGCTCATTATTGGTGCAGCCGCATTGGCCGCCTTTATCTTTGCCGTGATCGGAGCAGGAATACTGTTTCAGCTGCTCGCGTTTGCCCTCTTTGCCATTGCCGGCTGTGTTTATCTGTCCTATCGGAAAAGGAAAAACTCCGTAAGCACGGATGCCGACCATTTGCAGCACATCAACGACGGACACTCCGTCGAAGTCAAGGAATGGAAAGAAAACGGCAAAGCTCGAGTTTTCTACCGCGGAACCGTTTGGGACGCAAAACCGGAAAAAGGCTCCCCGGTGGTTCCCGGCCTTTGGGAGATCGTCGGGATGAGCGGAAATACTTTAATCATCAAACTCAAACAGGAGAAATAATATGGAAGCGATCGGAGGGTTCGCCTTATTTATCATCGTGCTGGCGGTCTTTGCTGTCATCTTCATTGCCAAATCAGTTCGCGTCGTACCCCAGCAGGAAGCCTGGGTTGTGGAGCGATTCGGAAAATTTCATACCGTGCTTCAGCCGGGTCTGAATTTCATCATTCCGATTATCGACCGCGTTGCCTATCGCCAGACCCTCAAAGAAATTCCGATGGACACATCGAGTCAAATCTGCATTACCAAAGACAACACTCAGCTGCAGGTGGACGGTGTCCTCTACTTTCAGGTCACCAATCCGGAACTTGCCAGCTACGGAACGTCCGACTTCGTGATGGCCATTACACAGCTTGCGCAGACATCTCTCAGAAGCGTCATCGGTACGATGTCGCTCGACAAAACGTTCGAAGAACGTGAAGAGATCAACGCCAGAGTCGTCCAGGCCGTGGACGAAGCCGCCCAGACCTGGGGCGTGAAAGTCCTGCGTTATGAAATTAAGGATCTGACGCCACCGAAAGAGATTCTGCGCGCGATGCAGCTGCAGATTACGGCAGAGCGCGAAAAACGCGCGGTCATTGCCACTTCGGAAGGCCAAAAGCAAAAAGAAATCAATATTGCAGAAGGCGAAAGAGCGGCCATGATCGCCCAGTCCGAAGGCGAGAAGCAAGCTGCCATTAACAAGGCCGAAGGTGAAGCTCGCGCGATTGAAGCCGTCGCCAAAGCACAGGCGGAAGCCATTCGTGCCGTTGCTCAGGCTATCAGCGAACCGCAGGGCATGCAGGCGGTGAACCTTCAGGTCGCAGAAAAGTATGTGGAAGCTTTCGGAAAAATTGCTAAGGAAGGCAATACGCTGCTTCTTCCAGCTAACCTCGCCGACATGGGCTCGATGGTCGCTTCAGCGATGACGATCATCCGCGAGCAAAACGGCAAGCCAACCACCACACCCGCCGGCCCCAAGGCCGAATAATCCGCAAAGACGAAAATGCCCGGGAGCTTACGCTACCGGGCGAAATCTTGGTAGGCACAATTGGACTCGAACCAACGACCCCCACCATGTCAAGGTGATGCTCTAACCAGCTGAGCTATGTGCCTAAAATTGTCGTCTCTTAAAGCGAGACAGCTTCTTCAAACCAGAACAAGAAGTTTTGGTAGGCACGATTGGACTCGAACCAACGACCCCCACCATGTCAAGGTGATGCTCTAACCAGCTGAGCTACGTGCCTGA
>ERZ791903.905-NODE-905-length-33833-cov-7.555095_pt1 | contig 33833 bp, 29 predicted proteins | sample MGYA00510148_ERZ791903 | MGnify/ENA primary metagenome ERZ791903 (study PRJEB30046, sample SAMN00792080) | human gut metagenome | study: EMG produced TPA metagenomics assembly of the A metagenome-wide association study of gut microbiota in type 2...
TCATTGCTTGCTTATCGAAATTATCTTGTATAAATATGGGTCAAGTTAAGAGCTATGCTGGGGAGAATGGAGTAGGCGGAAGCGGTGAGGATAACAAAATAAAGCCTCCTGTGATATGATGAGAATGGTGTCGCAAGCCAAACTCAAAATCAAAGGAGGCGGTCCAAATGGACAATAAAAGTCTATCACATACTCGCTGGAAATGCCAGTATCATATCGTATTCATTCCTAAATATAGGAAGAAAGTATTGTATGGAAAGGTACGAGAAGATGTGAGAGAAATAATATCAACTCTATGCAAATATAAAAGTGTAGAAATAATTGCGGGAGCCGTATGTATCGATCATGTGCATTTAAGCGTAGCAATTCCACCGAAATTTAGTGTATCAGACTTTATGGGATATCTGAAAGGGAAAAGCACATTGATGCTTTACGACAGACATCCAGAACTGCAAAGTAAATGGGATAAAGCCTTTTGGGCTAGAGGATATTATGTTGAAACAATCGGCAATATAACAGATGCAGCAGTTCAGAAATATATAAATGAGCAAGCAGAGGAATCGAGAAGAGAAGATTCCAGTAGTACCGCTTTATAGCGGGCCAGTAAAAGTGCTTGCGATACCGCCCTTTGGGGCGAGCAGTAACAATGGCCCTTTGGAGGGCCAGGGATAAACCACCAGTTGAACTGGTGGTTGCTAACTAGTAAAATTCCTAATACAGCAAAAGTTGGAGAATCCATCTATTACAGTGAGCCACTTCTGGAATATGCTCCTGGGTGTAAAGCGTGTAAGGCATATGAGAATTTAGCAAAGGAGTTGAGTGGTTATGAGGAGTAGTGCAGGTAAGAGGAAAATATTTGATGCTGTGGATCTGCTCAATGAAGATGATTTAGTTGTTAAAAATAACGGTGTTGTGCAAGTAAATATTTCAGAAGTGAAACCATTTAGAAATCATCCTTTCAGACTGTATGAAGGTGAACGATTGAATGAAATGGTGGAAAGTATTAAGATTCACGGTATTCTTTCTCTGGTTATTGTTCTTGAAACAAATGATGGATATGAAATGCTGGCAGGACATAATCGATTAAAGGCAGCTAAGATAGCAGGACTTTCAGAAATTCCTGCAATTATAAAAACAGATTTATCAGAAGAGGAAGCATATGTATATGTTATAGAGACGAATGTACTCCAGAGGTCATTTTCAGAATTGCTTCCTTCAGAGAAGGCAGCAGTGCTTGCTCTGAGATATGAAAAGGTAATATGTCAAGGGAGGCGTAATGATATTCTAAATGATATAGCTAATATCAGCGGAGTTGAGCCATCAAAAGAGACTTGTGGACATGATGTCCACAAGTCAAGAACAAGAGAGGATATTGGAGAAGATTACGGTATGACCGGCAGAAATATGGCAAGATATCTTAGAATTAATGAGTTGAACCAAACGTGTAAAGATTTGATGGATGCAGGAAACTTACCATTGGTGTGTGGCGTAGAAGTATCATACCTGTCAAAAGAGGAGCAGGAAATGGTTGCCAAAGAAATAGTGGCTAGTGGTTGCAAGTTGAAACAGACGGCAGCGGAGGTACTTCATAAGAATGCGGGGAATCTTGACAGAGATAAGATTTCGCAGATAGTTACCGACAGTGGCAAATCTAAGAGTAATGAAAGTCGTATGTTCGCATCAATCAGAAAGGAATACTTTAAAGGGATGAATACAGATGAGATACAGAGTATTCTGATAAAAGCATTAGATGCGTGGTTTTCTTCTGCTGGGGAAAATGATAATGTTTAATGTAAAGCGCCTTAAAGTATGCTTTAATAAAATGATTGCAGAATGGAACAAGCCGATCAGAAAGGGTGAGTGATCGGCTTGTTCTTCTTTGCATTTGAGGATTATCTGAAGTTTTTCAGACGATCTCTGAGTTCTTTGAGAAGTTTCTTTTTCTGATAGGCAAAAGTAGTGGAAGCCCGTCCGAGCTGAGCGGCGGTATCTTTGTCCATCTGACCTGCCATGATTGCTTCACAGATGTATCTGCTGTCGGGATCCAGAGCATCAAGAACCTTGAAGAGTTCTTCCAACAATGCGTTGTAAACAGCTGCTTCTGCAACATCCTGAGTGTGGTTGATGCTTGGATCACCAGTCTCCATTAATACTTCCAGAGATAAGTCGGAACCGGAGCGGAAGTATTCACACTGGGAGCAGTCATCGGTGCAACGTTTAGTTTTTCCATTATCCTTACCAATAGTGCATCGGCTCTTGCGCTCCTTAGCTTTTTTTGCAGCCCAGATCGGTCTCTTATAAGCACGATATATTTCTTCTGTTACGGATACATCCTCATCAATTACGATGCAGTCATCTTCTCTGCCAATGGCGTAGTGAATGTTGATGAAGCGATTCTTGGTTTCGTTGTTGCTTTTATTTCTTGACAATTTTTGACCTCCATTTCTGACGAAATGGAAATCAGTGATGACAAGAAAACAGACCTACGAGGCAGTAATTCAGTCATTAATGGATTGTTCCATTTCGTGACAGAAACCACCACCGAGAGGTCTGTTTCAGATAAGTTTACGACACCGCATCACTCGGTAATCCTGCAGGCGATTGATGCGATTGTGTGCTTGGGGATAAAAAAAACCCCATGATTCAAAAATTCTTGAACCATGGAGGTTTTTATTTACCGCTACAATTCAAGTATTTCTGAGATACTTAAATTATAGTGGTTGGTGCATCATTAATCTGTGATGCTAAATGTTCTGTTTTTTGATCAAATTATCCAAATAATGCTCTGCATATTCGAGGACAGAAGGCGTATCCCTGATTGCATCAAGTAATGTCTCTTTATACTGAATTTCGTCTTCTGATTCTGGATCAAGGATGCAAATCAGGTTGTTGCAAAGCTGATATTTAGTCTCATCATCTTTAACTTGGTATTCCTCAAGAGTACGGAGTAGCCATGCGAATTTGTCTAAACTTTCTTGAATTTGGCCATCAAGTAATAGGCAGGCGGCCAAGCTATCGACAACATCAACTTCAATATACCAGTCTTCCTTATTGTATTTGAGCGCATTTCTATATTTTTCAATGGCTTCCTGTAGTTTGTTTTCGCTGAACAAAATATCACCATATTCCTGAAATGATAGACACAGATTTCTGGTGCCGCCTCCAGACATACTTGTCCAAAGATCAATACATTTATCATAGTAAGTCTTGGCAAGAGCGTCATTCTGTTTTTCGTGCAGGCATCTTGCATAGTTAAAGGAAAAATCAACAAGGTCAACAAGATAATTGTCTCCCATTACCTCTGTTGTTTTGATGATATAGTCTAAAATTTCGCATGCCTGATCAAAGTCACCTTGATCCCAAATGATGAGTGCTCTTGTATTGAGACTTCGCATTCGTGTAATACTGTACTCTGAAAAAAGCTCTTCATCAATTTTGTAGGCCTTTTCATTAAATTCGAGAGCACGATCAGGAACACCGCATACGTACCAGAAGTAGGAATAGTCATGATAAATTACAGCTGTATCAGCATGATGTTTTCCAAGGTGCTTCTCTCTGAAAGCGATGACCTTTTCAAAGGCGTTGTATGCTTCTTCAAAAAAAGTAGTGCCATATCCTGCCAGCATAAGTTCTGTACAGATACTTGCAAGTGTGGAGTAGCAAACATATTGATCAGCATCTAATTCATCAGGAACTTCGGCTGCGATAGCTTTCTTAATGTATTCATACGCTTCAAAAAATTCACCTGCTTCCACAAGCATTCTGGCTATATTTGAATAAGCGGTACTAAGATCTTTAGCCTTGGTTTCTGAATCATCATTTTCGGCGCAATTAACACAGTATTGAAAGTATTCTTTTGATTTATCGAAATCACCGCGCATCTGGTAATGAATGGCGTACTGATAGGAGAGAATGTTTTTCTCTTTATCTGGAAGTTCCATAGTTGCCATTAGCTGTTCTACAATATCAAAAAGAGGTTCTGCCTCATCCAACTTATCAAATTGATGAAGCAAATCTATTTTGTTCCTGTAGCTATACGCCAGATCCGATGCAGTAAATGTGGAGTTATCAGTTTGGATTCTGATTACAGAGTCAATGATTTTCTCGCATAAATAGTAGTTGCTACAAGAAAAGCATACATGGAATAGGCTGGTTAAGAAATCAGTGTCAGCTTCGCTTTCCCAATGGCTGTCCATGATGTCTGCAATTGACCATGAAAAAGGAATTAAATAAGCTTTTTCATATTCTTTACCAAACACCGGTCCTGTATTTAATTCTTCGCAGAGGATATCTACAAAAGGACGTGATAGTGGGTAAAGTTGTGCTTTTTGCTGTTCACGAACAGCAGCAGCTATTACTGAATGCATCCAATAAATATGCTTCTTATTACTTGTAACATGCTCCAACATACCCATTTTGTACAATTTTATAAGGCTGCTGTTCTTGGAAATTTTGAACCATTGCTTGGCTTGTGTAAATTCAAATTGAAGGTTCGGTATAATTGATATACATGTAAGAACTGTCTTATCTGCATCATTGTAACGAACGAGAGAGAATAAGATACACATCTGTTTTATGATGGTATCGTCATTTTGCAGTTTTTCGTGCTCACAAGATACATCTTCTTCGCTCAGCTTAAATCCTTTTGCGACAAGTTGCCCATATAATTCATGTAAGGACAATCCTTCCAGATAGGCTGCCTTGGCAATAAATACAACCATAATAGTAAGTCTGGCTGTTAATGAAATAATGTCATTTAAAATTTCATTATCTCGCTCATCAAACTGATAATGTTTATAGAACAAAGAACGGCAGCTATCCATTGAAAGCGGTTGCAGAAGCATAATGTCAGAAAAGCCCGGAAGTTCTTTTTGACGGCTTGTGACAAGAATTAGACATGGCAGTACAGAGAGCTTTCTGAGATATTCATCATCGCCAAAACTCTCAATATTATCGACTACCAGTAGGAGGCGTTTCTGTTTTTCTGCAGCCTTTTCTTGGAGCTTTTTCCAGACCTCGGATTCTTCGCATTGAAGGTCAAGAGCACGCTGCACGGATACGCACAGATTCTGATTATCATACGGAATCCATGCTATTTCTTCGATGCCAGTCTCTGCTGTTTCTGTATGAGTCAATTGATGAAGGAATAGTTTAACCAGTTCTGTTTTTCCTAGACCACCTACACCAGAGAGCATTAAATTCTTATGTTTGGCAAGTAGTGTATTATTGATTTCATGTAATTCTGCATCACGTCCAAGTAATTCCTCGACTGCTACATCCGGGGAATTAGTAATAAAACGAGGATATCGAGGAATGGCACAATCTGATGTGATGCGCATGAACGTAATATCTATAAAGCTACCCGCTTTTTTGCTGACCATATAATCTGAATGGTCAAGACATAGCAGTACTGCTGCATAAAAACGAGACAGTTCATAAGACGTTCCAGACGGTATGCTATTGCAAAGCTGCGTCTTAATATCCTCTGGAATATTGGCATCTTCTTGAATAAGAGAAGTGTAGCTTGCAGTCATCGCACTATAATCAGTAATCTTTGGGATACATTCGCATTCAATATTACGTCTTAATAGATCAAAACCATTATCAGTGTACACCGCCTTTATGGCTTTACGATGAATGGTGTTATTTCCTGTAGTGATTTTTCTTATTGAATCATTATCGTATAAATCATCATTCACAAGCAAATAAACATCTTGAAAGAGTATACGGTATAGTTCTTCTTTCTGGAATATATATATTCCGTCCTTGATGGTTTCATATAGTATATTGAAGGCCCGATAAAAGCTTTTTTGCTTCATAGTAAGTAAATTGCTCCTTTTGACATTGCTATTATAATCTGTTGGCCTTTTTTTATAAAAGACCTATTTTATAGTTTATCATAAAACGGATAGAAATAGTAGAAAATTCTTGTGTATATGTAGAATTTCATTGAAAAACACGGGAAATTTTAATAAGATTTAACGTAAGAGAGGGTACCTAGATAATATATCGATTTGTACTGCGAAAGGTGAATAAAAAATGCAGGTAAGTTATAAGAAATTGTGGAAATTATTAATCGATAAAGAAATGAACAAATCTGACTTGCAGGAGAAAGCCGGAATCAGCTGGACCTCAGTGACCAAAATGTCTAAAAATAAAAATGTAAGCATGGAAGTGCTTAATAAGGAAGAAAAAGTTGCTTATATGCCATTGAATGGATTTACTACTGTTGATATAGGGTGCGATCGAGGTAATAACGCCTATAATATGGTCAATAGGATGGAATCTCCGTTTACTGAACAGTATATGCAGATATTTGACAATATTTGGAATGATAAGGAAAAGCTGCAGGATGTTACAGATATTGTTATTGAGAATATATCATCTGCATACAACGAGAATTCACCGGAATTTATTTATTTTATGACTTTGTATCATGTGTTTAGTGAATTCCTGGATGATATTTCTGAGGATGTGCTCCCAAACGAAGCAACCGGATTTAAACAAAGTAAGATTTGGAATATGCTCTATGACTTTCAGAAAGATGCGGTGCTTGCCATTATCAATAAACTGGAGAAATACAACGGCTGCATTCTGGCTGATAGTGTAGGTTTGGGTAAAACTTTTACAGCATTAGCAGTTGTTAAATATTATGAAAATAGAAATAAGAGTGTTCTTGTCCTCTGTCCTAAAAAATTGGCTGAAAACTGGAATACTTATAAAGATAATTATGTAAACAATCCAATTGCTACTGATCGATTGAATTATGATGTCCTGTTTCATACAGATTTATCACGTAAGGTCTGGAATGATGATTCATGGTGCAAGAGTAAGAGTTGAAAACGACTTTGAGGATTAAAATAGCTCTAAGTGTGCAGGTCGTTGATGGTCGGATTAAGAAGTTTCTTTAGGAAAAAAATATATTTGTTTATTTTATAAAGGACTTTTAAGAAATGACTATCGTAGACCTGCACACGCAAAGAGTGATGGAGGTTTGGCATGAGAGAAAAAGATATAGAGCAGCAGTTTGCCAGAGAAGTTAAAAAGTATGGTGGCATTGCACCAAAATTCGTTTCACCGGGATTCAGTGGTATGCCTGATCGTTTGGTATTGTTCCCAGATGGATTGGTGGGATTTGTGGAAGTGAAGGCTCCTGGAAAGAAACCAAGACCGCTGCAAACTGCCAGACATAAATTATTGATGAATCTTGGTTTTAAGGTATTTGTACTAGATGACATGGAGCAGATTGGAGGGATTATCGATGAGATACGAGCCACATAATTATCAGCGATATGTTATTCAGTATATTATTGATCATCCGATTGCTGCCGTGTTTTTGGATATGGGATTAGGCAAGACTTCAATTACGTTGACAGCAATACAGGAATTGCTATTTGAATATTTTGACGCTCATAAGATTTTAGTGATTGCACCGCTTCGTGTAGCAAGGAATACATGGTCTGATGAGATTAAGAAGTGGGAGCATCTGGATAATATTATTTATTCTGTTGCAGTTGGTACTGAAGAAGAACGTATTCAGGCATTGAAGAGAAATGCAGATATTTATTTGATTAATCGCGAAAATGTTCAATGGCTGATTGAGAAAAGTGGTATTCCTTTTGATTTTGATATGGTGGTGATTGATGAGCTTTCCTCTTTCAAGAATCATCAGACCAAGAGATTTAAAGCATTGATGAAAGTTCGATCTTCGGTGAAAAGAATTGTTGGACTTACTGGTACACCAAGTAGTAATGGATTGATTGGTCTTTTTGCAGAGTTTAAACTTCTGGATCATGGAGAGCGGCTGGGAAGATTTATAGGACAGTTCAGAACAAATTATTTTAAACCGGAAAAAACAAATGGACAAATTGTCTACAGTTATTCATTGAGGCCTGGAGCGGAACAGTTAATTTATGACAAGATTTCAGATATTACGATTTCAATGAAGGCCACAGATCATTTACAGATGCCAGAATTGATTGAATCACGGTATGAAGTGCATATGTCGAAAACTGAAGCCAGAAGGTATGATATCATGAAAAATGAACTTATTCTTCAGCTTGATGGGGAAAATATTACTGCTGCAAATGCAGCTGCCTTATCGAACAAGTTGTCCCAGATGGCGAATGGAGCAATTTATTCCGATGATTATATTCCGATAAAGATACATGATAAAAAGCTGGATGCGTTAGAGGATATTATTGAAGCTGCAAATGGAAAACCTATTCTTGTGGCGTATTGATTTAAACATGATGTGATAAGAATTATGACAAAGCTGAAGGAGTTGAAGGTTGTATTCCAAAAGTTGGATACAGAGGAGAGTATTAAGAACTGGAATAATAAGAAACTGCAAGTAGGACTGATTCATCCAGCTTCTGCAGGACATGGATTGAACTTACAGAGCGGTGGATCCACGATTGTATGGTTTGGACTAACATGGAGCTTGGAATTGTATCAGCAGACAGTTGCCCGACTTTGGAGACAGGGACAGTATGATAATATGGTCGTAATACAGCATATTGTTACATGTGGTACGATTGACGAACACATTATGAGGAACCTGAAGGATAAAGATAAAACACAAGCAGCATTGATTGATGCAGTAAAAGCCGAATTAGGAAGATAAGACAAGATATGACAAAATATGAAAAGCATAGTCAAAATAAGCCAATCCGAGAATATTAAAAATTATAATTCGGAGGTAGATGTTTATGAGTATTATGTGGAAGTACCTTGATAAAAGAGGTGCAGCAATCAGAGTATTAAAAGATTATGAGAGTATGAAGTTCATCATTGCTAATACAGATGATGAGATCAAGGGAATCCAGATTGACATGATTACCCCTGGAAGCCCTTCCTTAAGCGGAATGCCAAAAGCACATAATCCACAGGCAGGTGAAGATAAGATTATTAGAGCTCTGGATGAAATCGATGTCTTGAAAGAGAGATATCGCCAGGCTATGGAATATATGGATTGGTTCAAGCCAGCATGGGATTCTCTTTCTGACGATGAGCGTTATATACTGGAATGTTTTTATATCGATGATGAAACAGCAACTGGAGCAGTATATGATGTTTGTGAGTATTTTTCCATTGAGCGTTCTTCAGCATACAACAGAAAGAACCGTGCTTTGGAGAAACTGGTGGTTCAGTTGTATGGTCGTGGATAATGAGTAATTCCGTGGACGCATCTATATGAAAACCATGTTATACTAATATTGTAAAAAAGCGTAAAGAGCCTTGAGAGAAGAAATTCTCCCGGGGCTTTTTCTATGGAAGGAAGTGAGCATATGCCTTATCGAAGTAATATACCGTGTAAACATCCTGGCTGTGCGGCACTTATTCCGTATGGGCAGATGTATTGTGATCAACACAAACAATTACATATGAATGACAGAGCTAATGCGAGTGAACGTGGTTATGGCGCCAAGTGGCAGAGGGAACGTAAGAAATTCCTTAAATGTAATCCTTTCTGTGTGAAGTGTTATGAAGAAGGTCATATCACTACAGCTACAGTCGTGGATCATATCATTCCACATCGTGGAAACCAGAAACTCTTCTGGGATCGTGAGAACTGGCAGCCTTTATGTGAACATCATCATAATGTAAAGACAATGACGGAAGACAGATATGTGGAGTACAAGTTTTGAGAGCGAGGGTAGGGGGTATCTGAATCTCTATAGCCCTTAGGCTCCAAGACCGGCGCCCCCTCTTCTGTGTAAAATCGCGAAATGAAAAATGAAATCTGGGGAAAGGAGGGATTCCAATGGCAGGTAGAAAACCTAAACCAACAGCAGTGAAAAAACTGGAAGGCAATCCGGGAAAAAGAAAACTGAATACGAGAGAACCTATGCCAGATAAGGGAATACCCGACTGTCCAAAGTGGCTATTACCTGAAGCAAAGGAAGAATGGAACCGACTCTGCGAAAAATTGAATCAGATGGGTGTTCTTACTGATATTGACAGATCAGCATTTGCTGCTTATTGTCAGTCTTATGCAAGGTGGAAGGAAGCTCAGGAACATATTAATTCCGAAGGTGCTACATACGAGACAGAAAAAGGAATGCAAAGACCAAATCCTTATGTGGCTATCTGCAATACAGAGCAGAGATTGATGATGTCAGCTGCTTCTGAGTTTGGACTTACACCATCTGCCAGATCAAGAATCATGGCAGCATCATCTGTAAATAAAAATGATGTTGATGAGATGGAAGCTCTACTTGGGGGTGATGCTTGATGATAAAGGAACCAAGACCAAAGGGATATCCGAAACTTAAGAATTACAAACCTTCTCAGTTTATGCTTTCTACTTCTCGCTATGATAAGAAGAAAGCAGACAGGGCGGTTACTTTTATAGAGAATCTTTGCCATACAAAAGGTAAATGGGCTGGAACACCATTCTGGTTATTGCCATGGCAGGAACAATTGATACGAGATATTTTCGGGATTGTGAAACCTGATGGGAATAGACAATTTAGAACAGCTTTCGTTGAAATATGCAAGAAGGTAGGAAAGAGTGAATTGGCAGCAGCCGTCGCTCTTTATCTCTTATATGCAGACAATGAGCCGAGTGCTGAAGTGTATGGTGCAGCAGCTGATAGGCAGCAAGCATCTATTGTATTTGATGTTGCAAAGCAGATGGTTGAGATGTCACCAGCTCTGATGAAGCGGTCTAAACTAATGGGAGCTACAAAAAGAATTGTCAATTATGGTAATGCCGGTTATTACCAGGTGTTGTCAGCCGAGGTTGGGGGAAAGTATGGTTTTTCAGTCTCAGGACTGGTGTTTGATGAAATTCACACTCAACCGAATCGGCAGTTATATGATGTTCTTACCAAGGGCTCGTCAGATGCAAGACAAAATCCGCTTCATTTCATAATCACAACTGCTGGTAATGATAGATATTCCATTGCGTATGAACTTCATACAAAAGCAGTGGATATTCTGGAGGGAAGGCGTGTTGATCCGACCTTTTATCCTGTGGTGTACGGACTTAAAGATGATGATGATTGGGAAGATGAAGCAAATTGGTACAAGGTCAATCCTTCTCTTGGATACACAGTTGATATTGAAAGACTGAGAGATGCGTACAGGGAAGCAAAGCAGAATCCAGCTGATGAGGTCACATTCAAGTGGCTTCGATGCAATATGTGGGTCAGTTCAACAGTTGCATGGATTCCTGATGCGATATATATGAGAGGAAATGAATCAATTGAGGCGGCTTCACTTGAAGGAAGAGACTGTTATGCAGGACTTGACCTTTCAAGTACAGGGGATATTACAGCTTTAGTATTGATATTTCCGCCGAGAGATGAAAATGAAAAGTATGTGCTCTTGCCGTACTTCTGGATTCCTGAGGAAACCATACCTAGAAGAGTGAAAGCTAATTCAGTTCCCTATGATATTTGGGAAAAACAAGGCTATATCATGTCTACAGAGGGAAACGTGATTCATTACGATTTTATTGAAAAGTTCATCATGGACCTATCAGAGAAATATCACATTTTGGAAATAGCGGTGGATAGATGGAATGCGACTCAGATGATTCAAAATTTGGAGGGCGAAGGTTTTACCATTGTTCCTTTTGGTCAGGGATTTTCTTCAATGTCAGCTCCGACGAAAGAATTCTATCGCTTATTGATGGAGGGAAGAATTATTCACGGTGGGAATCCAGTGCTTAGATGGATGGCATTGTTGCCGCAATTATGGCGCTTGATAGATGTATACGTCAGGAAGGGCAGAGTGGCAGCGTTTACGATGAGAGAGGATTGTTGGTATTTTAAGGAGGATTTTTGTTGAACATGCACTAAAAAGAATAGAGAGAAACGCGTATGCAGGAAATAAAAGACTATAACGACAAAAACAAAATGTATGATATCATGAACACTACACAGAGTAATTACTCAAATATGTTGAAGAGACTACAGCGAAAGAAAAGCTTCTCAAACTTTGTAATTACCTATTACAGTATTGCCCTGATTGTTTATTCGCTTACAGCAGTATTTTTTCCAGAAGTGTTCGATGAGAAATTATCAAGCTATTTCAATATAATATTGTCGATTGTTGTACTGACATATTCGCTGATCATTACAAATGCCAAATATTCAGAGAGAATCCAGGCAGCTGAATGGATTATGAACGAGGTGAAAGCCAGGAATATGCAAACTTCATCAGACATATGTGTTATGCTGCATCCAAACTCTGGAACGTCTGTAATTATGAACGTCAGCACTACAAAGAAATGGGAATGGAGAAGTACCCGGACTGGTATTATCAGAAAAAAGCACATAAAGAAGATCTGTGGTATAAACAGCTTCCGTCCCAGACTGCCCAGGAAGTCTGCAAACTTCTGGATAAGTCGTGGAAGTCTTTTTATGCTCTGAAAAGATCCGGGGGGATTGAAAATCCCAGACCGCCGCGGTTTAAATGGGAAAGCATCCCCGTCACTTATATGCAGATGGGGATTGTGCATGAGAGGAATACGGATAGAATCCGTCTGTCTCTTCCAAAAGTACTAAAAAGATATATGGAAGAAACGTATCAGATCCATGAAAACTTTCTTTATCTTGAAAATAAGATTTTCAGGGACATGGATCAGATCAAACAGCTGCGGATCTATCCGCCGGAAAAGGGAGTATGTAAAGTTATTGTCGTTTATGAGATTTCCGATCAGGAAGAACTTCCACAGAACGGGCATTATCTGTCTGTTGACCTGGGACTTCATAATCTTATGACCTGTTATGATTCTGGAAATGGGAAGGCATTTATCCTGGGCAGGAAATATCTTTCTCTGGAAAGATATTTCCATAAAGAGATCGCAAGGGTACAGTCCCAGCGGTATGGACAGCAGTCAGGGAAAGGATTGAAACATCCGGTCACATCAAAACATATCCGGAGATTATATAAGAAAAAACAGGATTCGGTAACGGATTATCTGCATAAGACAACAAAATATCTTGTGGAATACTGTCGGGAGCAGGGAATCACCTGTGTCATTGCAGGAGATATCCGGAATATCCGAAGGGAAAATGACCTGGGGCACAGGACGAACCAGAAATTCCATAGTCTGCCATATAACAGGGTCTACATGATGCTGGAATATAAACTGAAGAGGTATGGGATCCGTTTTGTAAGACAGGAAGAAAGTTATACCAGTCAGTGCAGTCCTCTGTCACTGGAAGTGGCGAAAAGATATGCAGAGCCGTCCAATCGGAAACAGAGAGGACTGTACAGAGATGGAAGCGGAGCCTATAACGCAGATGCTGTAGGTGCATATAATATACTGAGAAAATATCTTTCTGTAACTGGAGAGAAAAAAGAACTGTCCGTAATCGGACTGAAAATACCGGAAATAATAAAAGTAGCTGTATGGCTCTAAAGAGTAAGCAGTAGTGGTGTCATGGACGCACCCTGAAAAAAGGCGGTATCCCGCCTTAATTCAGATGCTCTGGTAACTCAGTTGCCGAGTAGTTCACAAGCAGAAATTCTTTAATATTTATTAAAATAATCACGATAGTGTCAAAAACGGTGCCGTTTTGTGCCGAATCAACGTAGCTTTTGGGTTGACGAATTTTGATTAAGTAGGTATATTATATATACGAATAAATCAAAAGTGGAGTGGAGCACATATGTATAAGAAAGCAGCACAGGGGTGGCTGAAACACTGGGATTTTATTCTTCTGGATGTCATTTGTCTGCAGATTGCGTTCATTATTGCCTATTTTCTCCGGCAGGGAGGCGGTAATCTGTATGCAGATCCGTTGTATCGCAGTGAGGCAATCAGCTTTATTTTATGCCAGATCGTAGTGGTCTTTTTCAGCCAGTCGTATCAGGGCATTCTCAAAAGAGGATACTACGGTGAATTTACCAAAACTGTAAAGCATGTTGGCATGGTGATGCTGTTGTCCATGGCATATCTTTTTGTTACACAGCAGTCAGGAGATTTTTCCAGAATCGTTTTCTTTATTACAGCAGGCATTTATCTGGCTATTGCCTACATTGTAAGAATTTTATGGAAGAAATGCGTGCTTAGGAGAAATCTTACAGATAAGCGCAAACGGTCTATGGTGTTGGTGGTGGCATCTGATGAGGTAGAAGTTACAATTCAGAGGATGCTGAGTGGACCAATTCAGGATTTTACAATCACAGGAATCGCTTTTATGGACGACAGCTTCAAAGGGGATATATTCAATGGAATTCCTGTCATTGGTAACATTGATACGGTTCAGGATTATCTCTGCCGTGAGTGGGTAGATGAAGTATTTGTAAAAGTTACAGATACACAGCCCTACCCGAGAAAGCTGATCGATGAGATCGTCACTATGGGATTAACCGTACACTTAAGCCTTGGTTCTGTAGAGCAGTCTCTGAGCGGTAAGAAATTTGTAGAAAAAATCGGAGATTATACAGTCGTCACTTCCAGTATCAACACAATTTCACCGAAGCAGATGTTCTATAAACGAGTTCTGGATATCACAGGAGGAATTGTCGGCTGTCTGGCTACATTATTACTGATCGTTATTATTGGTCCTATGATCTACATTAAATCACCTGGTCCGATTTTCTTCTCACAGGTTCGTATCGGTAAGAATGGTAAACGTTTCAAGATTTATAAATTCCGAAGCATGTATATGGACGCTGAGGCCCGCAAGGCAGAGTTGATGAGCCAGAACAAGATGGATGGCTTCATGTTCAAGATGGACTATGATCCACGTATCATCGGCAGTGAGAAAAAAGACAAAAACGGCAATCCGAAAGGAATTGGAAACTTTATCCGCAAGACTTCTCTGGATGAATTTCCGCAGTTCTGGAATGTCCTTAAGGGCGATATGAGTCTGGTAGGAACCCGCCCGCCGACAGTAGATGAGTGGGAGCAGTACGAACTTCATCATAGAAGCCGTATGTCCACCAAGCCGGGAATCACCGGTATGTGGCAGGTAAGCGGTCGAAGTGATATTACAGACTTTGAGGAAGTTGTACGTCTGGATACTGAATACATAGAAAACTGGACAATTGGTCTGGATATTAAAATTTTGATGAAAACAGTCCTTGCTGTTGTCAAGCATGAAGGGTCTGTATAACTTGACAGCGTAGATTCGACAGGTTATGATAAAATATATGTCATTGTAAATAAGATGATGCTTTGAAACCTCAGCATAATGCTTTTTCCTTACAGATTTGTGTTTTCTACAAATAAATCAGGACAACACATTGTGCAGAGGTTTTTCTGGGTATTGACAGATGAAAGTTTATGACAAACAAAAACAGAACTTAATAAAATTCAGGAGAAATAAAATGAGTGTAATAGGATTGGAAAATAAAACAATTTTAGTAACAGGTGCAGCAGGCTTTATAGGCTCAAATCTGGTTAAGAGAATATATAAAGAAGTGCCATCAGCTAAAGTCGTAGGTATTGATAACATGAATTCCTACTATGATGTGTCATTAAAGGAATTCCGACTGAAAGAGTTAGAGGAATATTCGGATTTTACATTTGTAAAGGGCAACATTGCAGATAAAGAACTGATAAACAATCTGTTTGATGAATATAAACCGGCAATTGTAGTAAATCTTGCAGCACAGGCAGGAGTGCGCTATTCTATCACAAATCCGGATGCTTATGTGGAATCCAATCTGGTTGGATTTTTTAATATTCTGGAGGCCTGCCGCCATTCTTATGATAATGGACAAAGTGGTGTAGAACATCTGGTGTATGCATCTTCTTCCAGTGTTTATGGCTCTAATAAGAAAGTTCCATACAGTACTGATGATAAGGTAGATAATCCGGTTTCTCTTTATGCGGCAACCAAAAAGTCGAATGAGTTAATGGCACATGCTTATTCCAAGCTGTACAATATCCCATCTACAGGCCTTCGTTTCTTTACAGTGTACGGTCCTGCCGGCCGTCCTGATATGGCTTACTTTGGTTTTACTAATAAACTTGTAAAGGGCGAGACTATCAAGATCTTCAATTATGGTAATTGCAAGCGTGATTTTACCTATGTGGATGATATCGTGGAAGGTGTTGTTCGCGTGATGAAGAAAGCTCCGGATAAGAAAAACGGCGAGGACGGTCTGCCGGTTCCACCGTATGCAGTGTACAACATTGGCAATCAGAATCCGGAGAATCTGCTGGATTTTGTACAGATTCTGAGTGTGGAACTGGTACGGGCGAAAGTACTGCCTGAGGATTACGACTTTGAAGCTCACAAAGAACTGGTTCCGATGCAGCCGGGTGATGTGCCGGTGACTTATGCAGATACGAGTGCTCTGGAACGTGACTTTGGGTATAAACCAAGCACCAGTTTGCGTGAAGGATTAAGAAATTTTGCTGAATGGTATGCAAAGTTTTATAATAAATAAGAATGTTTTTATGTTGGCATTTTGCTGATTATAAATAAAGAGGAGATAAACATCGTGAGAGAATTTAAGGATTTGAGAATTGCAGTTGCAGGTACAGGTTATGTTGGGCTTTCTATTGCTACATTGCTGAGTCAGCATCATCATGTTACAGCTGTAGATATTATCCCGGAGAAAGTGGAACTGATTAATAACAAAAAGTCTCCGATTCAGGATGATTACATTGAGAAATCTCTGGCTGAAAAGGAACTTGACTTAACTGCAACTCTGGATGCAAAGGAGGCCTACAGTGATGCGGATTTCGTGGTAATTGCTGCACCTACGAACTATGATTCCAAGAAGAACTTTTTTGACACATCTGCAGTCGAAGCTGTAATCAAATTGGTTATTGAATATAATCCGGAAGCTATCATGGTTATCAAGAGTACGATTCCGGTTGGCTATACTGCGTCTGTACGCGAGAGGTTCCACTGTGACAATATCATCTTCAGTCCGGAATTTCTGCGTGAGAGCAAAGCTCTCTATGATAACCTGTATCCTTCTCGTATCATTGTTGGTACTGATGTGGAGAATGTCCGACTGGTAAAAGCAGCACATACTTTTGCGGAACTTCTGCAGGAGGGTGCTATCAAGGAAGATATTGATACTCTGTTTATGGGATTTACGGAAGCAGAGGCAGTTAAACTGTTTGCAAATACCTATCTTGCACTGCGTGTATCCTATTTCAATGAGCTGGACACTTATGCAGAGATGAAGGGATTGAACACACAGCAGATCATCAACGGAGTCTGCCTTGATCCTCGTATCGGTACCCATTATAACAATCCATCTTTCGGTTATGGTGGATATTGTCTGCCGAAAGATACGAAACAGCTTCTGGCAAACTATGCAGATGTGCCGGAAAATCTGATTGAGGCTATCGTTGAAAGCAATAGAACCAGGAAAGACTTTATTGCTGATCGTGTACTGGAGATTGCCGGTGCTTACGAAGCAAATGACAGCTGGGATGAGAGTAAGGAAAAAGAGGTTGTGGTTGGTGTTTATCGTCTGACAATGAAGTCCAATTCTGATAACTTCCGCCAGAGTTCTATTCAGGGTGTTATGAAACGTATTAAGGCAAAAGGTGCAACAGTGATTATTTATGAGCCGACTCTGAAAAATGGAGAAAAATTCTTTGGTTCTGTTGTTGTAAATGATCTGGATGAGTTCAAGAAGCAGAGTCAGGCTATCATTGCAAACCGTTATGACCAGTGTCTTGATGATGTAAAAGAAAAAGTCTACACAAGAGATATTTTTCAGAGAGATTAAAGGTAAAAATAATGATTATAAAAATATATCGCCTTGAAAATTGGTTATACAATCACCATTTGAAAGTATTTGCATTAATTATAAAGATGATTATTAGAGTGATGTTCAGTGCTGTTATCCCACCGTCAGTTTCAATTGGTGAAGGCACATTTATTACCTATCATGGGCTGGGAGTGGTAATACATAAAAATGCAGTAATAGGTAAGAATTGTTGTATCCGTCAGCATGTTACAATTGCTGGTGGCCGGGGGGGGGATTCCTACGATAGGAGATAATGTTGAGATTAATGCTGGTGCAGTAATTGTTGGTCCAGTGCATATAGGAAATTATGTGAGAATAGGAGCGAATGCGGTTGTAATTCAAGATATTCCGGATAACTGTACCGTAGTAGGGGTTCCAGCAAAAGTAGTAAGAGTGTATAAACCGGGTGAAAATACGTTTTCAATTTAAATTTATATATTTGGAGGAAATTAAAATGAAAAGCATTATGGTAACTGGTGGCTGTGGTATGATTGGTTCTAATTTGGTAAAGCGTCTTGTGAAAGAAGGATGGGATGTCTATGTGGCTGATAATCTGTGGCGTGGTAAGGTTGAGAATTTGAATGATGAGAATGGTAAGCCAGTAATTGATCTTGATACACATTTCTTTAAAAAAGATCTTTCTATATACGAAGAAGCTGAGTCTGTAGTTGGAATTACAGACTATGTAGTTCATTTGGCTGATATTGTTGCGGGTATTGATTATGTATTTAGCAATCAAGGAGAACTGTTCCGTGTAAATAATCTAATAAATTCAAATTTGTTTGCTGCGTGTCGTAAGGCTGGAAAAGAGAAAATTAAAGGATTGCTTTATGTTGGTACCGTATGCAGTTTCCCTCTTACTCGTCAGAATATGTTGAATCCAGAGCCACTCCATGAAGATGAGTTATTCCCGGCAATGCCAGAATCTGCATATGGTTGGAGTAAATTGATGGGACAGTTAGAAATTGGTTACTTGGAAAAAGAAACAGGTATTCCTTGCTGTACCTTAATGTTCCATAATGTATACGGAACACCGACCGATTTCGGTGAGCGTAGTCAGGTTATCCCGGCTTTAATTCGTAAAGCGGTTAACTATCCGAAAGAAGAATTTGTTGTTTGGGGGTCTGGCGAACAGGGACGTGCATTTATTCACGTTAATGATATCGTGAATGCACTTGTTCTGGCTTTGGATAAAGGTTGGGGACATGGCTGGATTCAGATAGGACCTTCTTATTGTACCAGCATTAAAGAAATCGCGTATAAGGTTGCTGAAATTAGCGGAAAAGGTATTGAGCCAAGGTTTGACACCACAAAACCGGAAGGTGACAAAGCTCGTTGTGCTGATTATACGAAAGCAAAAGAAATTCTTGGATGGGAGCCATCTGTTTCCTTGGAAGAAGGTTTGAGAGAATCCTATCACTGGATTGAAAAACAAATTAAGGGCTAATAAGTAGATACACTTAGACTTCAGCTTTTAATGACTGGAGTCTAAGTCTGTTTATTTTGGAAGAATATGAGGATTGATGATGAGGACAGATAAGATATATCAGCGCAAAAGAGATTTTGATGTGTGCGGAATTGTAGGAGTTTGTGCAACAACGAAAAAAGAATTTGTAAAAGAAGTGTTTTCAATGCCTACGACACCAGTGAGTGCTACAGTAGATCTCGTGGGTGTTCCTGCAATTATTTCTGCGAAGGAGAACCCGAAAATAGCGGAGATGTACAATAGATCTACTATGGCCGCAATAGATGGTATGCCAATTGTGAAAATCGGAAGACGAAAGGGATTTTCTTGTGAGCGTTGTGCAGCTCCGGATATTATGGGGGATGTATTTAAAGAAAGTGTAAAGCAGGGCAAAACGCATTATTTCTATGGTGGAAAGGATGATGAGGTTCTTAAAAAATTAAGGACTAATCTTGAAAAGGATTATCCGGGAATCCAAATTGTTGGAATGTATTCCCCACCGTTCAGACCGCTTACAGAGGAAGAGGATAAGAAAATTTGTGATGAGATCAATAATTTGCATCCGGATTTTCTTTGGGTTGGAATAGGTGCTCCGAAGCAGGAAATGTGGATGTGGCAGCACCAGGAAAAAATACATAATACAGTAATGTTTGGCGTTGGAGCGGGCTTTAATTTCTTTGCCGGAACGTTAGATAAAGCACCAGAATGGATGGAAAAAGCAAGTTTGGAATGGTTGTTCAGACTTTCCAAGGAACCAAAAAGACTATGGAAAAGATATATATTGGGTGGATTTAAATATTTGTACTATACGGCAGAATATAAATTAAAGAAAAAAAAATGAGGGCTGTCATGAAGGAAAAAATAAACATACCAAAGGTTCTGATGGTAGGTCCGGGGCGAGATGTAATGGGTGGAATTTCTACAGTAGTAAATTCTTATTACGAATTAGGCTTAGATAAAGAAGTAGAACTCCGTTATGTTTCATCTATGGAAGATGGAAGCAAACTAAAAAAATTGTTGGTTGCCTTTAATTCATATATGGAATTTTCAAGGCACATAAAAGAGTACGATATCGTCCATGTTCATATGGCGGCTCAGGCGAGTTTTACAAGAAAAAGTATTTTTATAAAAAAAGCAAAGAAAGCAGGAAAAAAAATAATCATTCATCAGCATTCAGCTGATTTTGATGATTTTTATTTTAGACAATCTGATGCAAAAAAGCGGAAACAGATTAAGAAAACTTTTGCAATGGCAGATATTATTATTGTACTCTCGGAAGAATGGGCTAAATTCTTTGGCGAAAATATTTGTGATTCAGAAAAAATAATCATTTTATATAATGGTGTAATTATTCCAAAGTATCGTAAAGAAAATTATGCAGATACAAATGTCCTTTTCTTAGGACGATTAGGCGAAAGGAAGGGCTCATATGACCTTTTGAAAGCAATACCGGACATTCTGAGAAAAGTACCTGATGCATATTTCTATTTAGGTGGCGATGGAGATATTGACCAAAGCAAAAAAATAATTGATAAAAATGGTTTGCAGGATCATGTCAAATTGCTTGGATGGGTAAGAAATGAAGAAAAGGAAATATATTTAAAAAAATGTAGTATATTTATTCTTCCATCCTATCATGAGGGAATGCCAATGTCAGTACTGGAAGCAATGAGTTATGGACTGGCGACAATATCTACTAATGTTGGTGGTATTCCACAAGTTATTGACAATGGAGTAAATGGCGTTAGAATTAACGCTGGTAATGTTACCGAAATAGAAGACAGTTTAGTTGAATTACTGTCTGATTCAGCTTTAAGGAATAAGTATGGGAAGAATGCACGTCAAACCATTGGAGAAAAGTTTAATGCCAAAAATAATATCGATAAAATAGTATATATATATAGCCATTTGATAGGAATATAAAGATTGAGTGTGAAAAATGAAATTAATTCTAATGTGATGCAGAACTATATAATTAGAGATTTGAATGTATAGTTAAAGATATAGATTATTGCAAAAATAGAATGAGAAAATATAAAAATTTAGAATAATTACAGCTGCGAATTGATATTAGTGATAGAAAATTTGTATTGAAAAAACATATATATCGTAAAGACAGAATATTCATTTAACGTTCATGGGGAATTTGTGAAAAAAGCTATATAGCAGAAAGAAACATTAATAACAATATAGTCAGCCAAAATAGAATAATGAAGCGGTTTGTATGAAGAGGAGTAATATGGAAACAAAAGAAATATATTTTATTATGCCAAATTTAGCTGGTGGTGGTGCAGAACGTGTTGCGAGTATTTTAGTCAATCAATTTGCAAAAGAGGGAATAGATACTACATTAGTTTTTGTTAAAAATGATATAATTGAATACAAACTAGATAGTCGAGTCAAGATTGACAAATCAATTATGTATGAAAGTGGTACGAGAAGTCCGATTCAGCAAATCCGAGATTTGCGAAGATATATGAAAAAAAAACCACAGAGCACATTTATATCTTTTTTGACTTATCAAAATTTTTATGTTGCACTTGCAAATATTGGGCAAAAACATAAATTGATTCTTTCTTTAAGAAATGCACCGGATAGAATTCAAGGTGGTGGAATATATGCAAAATTGTCTGCATTGATTTCATTTACTCTGGCGGATTGTGTGGTTTTTCAGACAGAAGATGCAAGAAACTATTATCCAGACTTTATACGGAACAAAGGATGTGTTATATTAAATCCTTTGCAAAGTGATTTGCCAGAATATGAAGTGACAAACACGAAAAATGCATTTATTTCTTTTTGCAGATTGGAGCCTCAGAAAAACCTCTCAATGGCAATAAAGGCGTTTTCAAAATTTTATAAGAATCATCCAGAATATGAGTATCATATATTTGGAAATGGGAAATTAAAAGAAAAACTTGAACAACTGATTCAAGAATATAGTCTAAATGAAGCAGTTAAAATTTTTTCTTTTAAAAAGAGTATTCTTCAGGAAGCAAAAAATTATAGAATGTTTATATTATCATCAGACTATGAGGGACTATCAAATTCTATGATAGAAGCAGTTTCAATGGGGATGCCATCTATTTGTACCGATTGTTCGATAGGAGGTGCAAAGATGGTCATTCGTAATGGAATTAATGGATTTTTGGTTCCTGTTGGAGATTGCGATAGCATGGCAAAGGCAATGGAAAATGCTTTGGATATGACTTGTTGTTCTAAGATTTCAGAAAATGCGAAAAAAACAGCGGAGATGTTCTCTGAAAAGAAAATCGTAAATAAATGGTTAGAAATAATATAGGAGTTAAAATAGTCTTATAATGAAGATAAAAAGAAGTACATTGATTCAAATTGTAATCTTGATACTATTTGCAGGTATTATAGAACCAACAGCATTTATCGGAACGTGGATTCATTCATTATGTGGTGCGTTACGATCGTTGGCCTTTTTGGTATCAATATTGTTGTATTTGCAGGATAGAATGTACAAAGAGTTAACAGAAAATCTTTTAATATTCTTTGTGGTTCTTATTGGAATATCTTCTCAGTTGTATTCAAAGCAACTTGCGGCTGATTATCTGTATTTTGCTAAAAATGCAATTTCTGTAATTGTATTAGGTAAGTATATGATGAAACGTCAGCCTAGAAATTTTTGTATGATGATTGGTGGAATCCTTTCACTATGGCTTTTGATTGATGCATTTACATGGAATATACCAGGCTTAGGAGGAAAGCCAGGAGATATTTCTTTTAACTGCTTTCTGGGAACTAAAACCACAATTACATATTATCTGGTTCCGGCATTGGCATTCGATTATACATTGTTGATGAGTTCTAAAAAAAATAAAAGCTTTCCGTATGCATTATTGATAATGGCGGTTGGGGGTACTATTGTATATTTGCTTCAAATGCCGATATCGACAACGATTGTTTGTTTAGTATTACAACTGTTTTGTATGATATTGGTATATAAAAGAAATTTTGTTGCAAAATACATTATTAAATATGGCTTTTTAATAACATCATTTCTCAATGTGCTTTTGGTTGCAGGAGGAACACTTGGTTTTTTGGACTATATTATGATTAATATTTTAGGAGAATCAGGTGATTTGGATGGAAGACGACAGATATGGACGTTGGTCTTAGCCAGATTCAGTAAACGTCCGTTAATGGGCTATGGTATGGGTTCTGATATTGTTTTTAACGTTTGGCAGAAGGACAATGCAAGTGCACATAATTATTTTCTCTCAATATTGATATATGGTGGGATAATTGCGATGATGATTTATTTATTGTTAATCGTTTTGTTTTATAAAAAGAATAAACCCTACTTGAATAGTTGTATAAGCCAATTTTTAATGCTCACGTTGATTATTCTGAATTTGGAAGGTATTACAGAAAACTATGGGTTTAACGAGATGACAATTTGCTTTTGGATACTGATAGCAAATATTAAATATTTATACGATGGGAAAACTATGAGAGGTGGGATAAAAAATGAAATTACTGGTAGTTATGCATGGCATTGATGGTGGCGGTGCTGAAAAAAGTTTGATTTCATTTTTAACAACATTAGATAGGAAATATGGGGATGATATAGATGTTGACTTATTGATATTTAGACCTGAAGGGCTATTTCTAAATCAAATTCCAAAGAGTTGTAATCGTTTAACTGAGCCTAAAGAAGTATTTACAATGTCGTATTCGCCATTTGAAAGAATGTTCTGGTCTAATATGAGTTTAAATGGAATCATAGGGAAGATGAGACATTATATCTCTCGTATTAAAAAAAGTGATAGCTATTTAAGTAATATTCAGGCAATGTGGAGCCACTGGAAACCGTATATTCCATCAGTGAAAAAGCATTATGATGTGGCAATTTCGTATATGCACGGTGCAACAAATTATTTTGTAATTGATAAATGTAATGCGGATAAAAAATATCTTTATATTCACCATGAATATGAAAAGATGAACGAGAATGCACAGTTTGACTATTCTTACTTTAAGCAAGCAAATGCTGTTATAACAGTTTCCGCTCGGTGTGTGCAAAGTGTAATCAACGTACATCCGAAATTAAAAGATAAAGTTGTTTGTATTGAAAACATACATTCAGAGACATTGATTCGCAAAATGGCTGAAGGCAGTACAACACACACGTTTAATAATAAAAATAATTGTATAAAGATTGTTTCTATAGGAAGACTAACAGACGTAAAGAGATTTGATCGTGCAGTTGAAGCTGCAAAAATTTTAAAGGATAATGGAATTAATTTTATATGGATATTGATTGGATCTGGAGAGCTTGAAAATAATCTTAAGGAATTAATTAAACAGTTTGGGCTTGAAAAAGAATTCATTTTAGCTGGAGTAAAGGCTAATCCGTATCCTTATATAAAAAATGCAGATATTTTTGTTCAGACTTCAGATAATGAGGGAAAATCAATGGTGATTGATGAGGCAAAAATATTAGGAAAGCCGATTGTTGTAACGAACTATATGACAGTTAGAGATGTAATCAAGGATGGCGAGGATGGTATGATAGCTGATTTTACACCAGAGTCTGTTGCGGAAAAAATTATGATGATAATTGAAGATAAGAGTTTAAGAGATAGAATAATTAGTAATCTTAAAAGTGAAACCATTGGAAATGAAAACGAAATAGAAAAATATATTAGTCTCTGGAGAAAATAATGAAAAAATTTTTAATAACAGTAGATACTGAGGGGGATAATCTTTGGCAATGGAAACCTGGAGAAAAAATTACAACAGAAAATTCTTTATTCATTCCAAGATTTCAAGATTTATGTGAAAAGTATGGATTGATTCCTACATATTTGACAAATTATGAAATGGCATGTGATGATAGATGGGTTAAATATGGAAGAAAAAAAGAAAAAGATGGAAAGTGCGAAATTGGTATGCACATTCATGCGTGGAATTCTCCGCCGGAGTATGAATTGAATATGCTTTATCCGGGGAATCCATATATAACAGAATATCCAGATGATATAATAGTGAAGAAAGTTAAGTATCTTAAAAAGTTTCTAGAAGATCGATTTGAAACCGAGATGATTTCTAATCGATCTGGTAGATGGGCAACAGATGATCGTTATTTTAAAGTATTGGCTGAATGTGGGATACGAGTTGACTGCTCAGTAGCACCACAACTGGATTTATCAAAGATTCCTGGAAGGTCGAAAAATTGTGGAAATAATTATACTCAGTATTCTGGAAAACCTTATCGCATTGATAAACAGCTGATAGAAGTCCCCATGACTTCTAGAATAGTTCATAAGACAGTAGTAGGTTCCCTGAAACATCGAGCAAAAGTGTTTCTTTTAGGGGAGGAAAAATGGCTCAGACCGATTAGTAAATCACTGCAAGAGCTTATTATATTGACTGAGCAAGTGGAAAAAGAACAAAATGATTATCTGGAATTTATGATTCATTCATCAGAATTTATGTTGGGCGGAAGTCCCTATTATAAAAATGCTGAAGAAATTGAATTGCTTTTTCATGTGATGGATGAATATTTTTCTTATATAACAAGAAAAAGATATGTTGGGTCAAGTCTGGCAGAATATGGGAGAAAAATAAATGAGCATATTTGATAAGATTAATCATCGCAGGGCCTTAAAAGCTGGGATGAAAGAGGGAACGGATGTATCTATGATGGGGGGAGTACGTTTTGGATCAGAGCCTTATTTGATTGAATTGGCAGATAATGTTAGGTTGTCTTTTAATGTTACTTTCGTAACACACGATGGTGGGACATGGGCTTTTCGTGATTTGGAGCGTTATGCAGATGTGATTCGCTATGGAAAAATATATGTAGGAGAACATACATTTATTGGTACAGGTGCAATCATTATGCCAGGAGTTACCATCGGAAAAAGGTGTGTCATTGGAGCTGGGGCTGTTGTATCAAAAGATATACCAGATAATAGTGTTGCAGTCGGTGTGCCGGCTAGGGTGATTTCGACGACAGAACAATATGCTGAAAAGTGCTTGAAAGAGCAAAAAACATATGATAAAGAAGAGTATTTACATAATAAAAGAGAATATCTACTTAAATGGTTGAAATAAATATGGTGAAAAAATGAATAAAAAAATTGGATTGATAACATTTCATAGAAGTACAAATTTTGGTTCATGCTTGCAAGCATTTGCATTATATAAAAAAATTGAAATGATGGGATATCAATGTGAGATTATAGATTATAGATGTCCTGCTATTGAAGAAAGAGAGAATTTGGAACCACCTCATATTTCTTTGTTTAATCCCAAAACTGTTTACCGAAGAGTGTTTTTTTGGCCTACATTAAAGAAAAAATCTAATAATTTGGAGGACTTTTTGGCACATAATGCTAAAATAGGTCAGAAATATACTCCTGATACAATAAGCTTGGCAAATGAACATTATGGAAAATTTTTGGTGGGTAGTGATATTGTTTGGGGAAGAGATATAACGAACAATGATTATGTTTATTTTTTGGATTTTGTATTAGGAAATCATAAGAAATATGCATTTTCATCCTCGGTTGGAGATTATTCGATGCGCGGTGATGAAGAAAAAGTCGGCAAATTGTTGAAGTCTTTTTCAAGAATAGCAGTGCGGGAAAAAGAGGCTGTTCAATGGGTGAGTAATATTTCTGGAAAAGAAGCAGAGTGGGTCTGCGACCCAACCATGTTGCTTACTGCGGAAGAATGGAGTGAATTTATTCCACCTACTCGATTTACAGAAGATTATGTCTTGGTTTATTTTGATTCGCCGGACCATAAATGTTTGAATGATGCGATAAAATATGGAAAAGAATATAATAAAAAAGTTTTTTACATTGACTATTATAGGAAACGATGGCCAGAAGTGATTCAAAAAAAGCCAACAACTCTGAATGAATTTTTGGGATTAATAAAAAATGCAGATCGGGTTTTTACAGCTTCTTATCATGGAATGCTATTCTCAATCTATTTTGAAAAACAATTTGTTTTTTATACCAGAGCACATAAATCCAGAGTTTTGTCACTTGCTGAAAAATTAGGTGTTTTAGAACAGTGTGGCGATGTTAGCAAAGAGATTCATAACTTGAATTATAAGGAAATTGCGGATAAAGTTATTGATTTCCGAAATCAGTCTATAAAAAGTCTTATGGAGATATTAAATGATAAAGTCTGATATTGCGATTAGCGTATGTAATAGTGAGAAATGTTCTGCATGTGGTGCTTGTATAGCCATATGTCCTAAAGGCTGTATTTCATATTATAAAAAGGAGACAGGGACTAAGGTTGCTATAATAAATAAAAATAAATGTATTAATTGTCATCTTTGCAAAAAAGTTTGTGCACAGTTGGATGTGGTTACTGGTGAAGAATCATTTGAGTGTTATGCGGCATGGTCGCTCGATGATACAACACGTGTTAATAGTGCATCCGGTGGAATTGCAACTGAGTTATATCGCTTTTTTTCTGAGAAAAGATATAAGTTGGTCGGAGTGTCAATGACACCCAGACATACTGCTGAATTTTCTATTTCAGAAAGTTTGGAGTCAATGCCTGCATATAGAAATTCAAAGTATGTTTATAGTAGTGTAGGAAATATTTACAGTGAAATAGGAAAAAGTCTCTTGAGTCATCGAGGCGTCCTTTTTGTTGGCTTACCATGTCAGGTTGCTGCACTTAAAAAATATTTATTCGTTAAGAAGATATCGTTAGATTTACTCTTTACAGTAGATATTGTCTGTCATGGTACGACTCCAGAGCAGTTTTTAGTAGAACATATACAGCATATTGAAAAAAAGAAAAATAAAAAGGCAAATTGTGTTGAATTCAGAGATCCGAAGGAAAAAACCTCGAGTTTTACTTTTTCATTAAAGGATGCAAAAAATACATTTTATAAGAAAAAAGTAAAAGCGGATGATGTGTATCAGATTGGATATCATTCGGGAATAACATACAGAGATAATTGTTATCTGTGTCAATTTGCAACAAGAAAACGACAAGGTGATATCACATTGGCGGATTTTGCATATGTGGGATATTGCGAACCATGCGGCTATTCTAATGAGAATGTATCGTGTGTTCTGATAAATAATGAAAAAGGCAAACAGGTATTTTCTGAGTTATGTGGTACGGATCACATTTTTTATGAAAAGCGTCCATTGGAAGAAGAACTGACAACAGAAAAGCAACTGAATCATCCCACATACATCCCACCAGAGAGAGAAAAATTTCTTAGTGGACTAAAAAGCGGCCAGGGGTTTGAAGAGGCAATGAAGTGTGCAGTGCGAAAGAGAATTGTAGTTAATACGGCCAAGAACATAACACATATTGAAGAGATTGGGCAACTGATATCTAAGAGTCTTCCGCCAAATGTAAAAAATAGCATTAAAAAAGTATTGAGAAGGTGAGAAAATGGAAATCGATAAAAAAGATACAAGTAAGGCGTTGTTTAGGAATACGGGTATAATAGCGATTGGGCAAATCAGTACAAAAATAGTTACTTTTTTCTTGTTACCTTTATATACTGCACTTTTGACAACGGAAGAATATGGTCTTGTGGATCTTTTGATTACATATGCGGGGTTGATTACAGTTATAGTGGGACTTCAAATTTTTCAGGCTGTCTTTCGATTTCTTATTACAATTAGAGGTAACAAAAAAGAATGCAAAACAGCTATATCGAGTATCGTTTTATTTACTTTTCTGATTTTGACTGTATATACGGTTATATTCATACCGATTAATAAATTCATAACAATAAGTTATTCTTGGTTTTTATTAGCTTATGTAATCAGCAGTATTCTTTTACAAACTTTTTCAAATGTGGTAAGAGGACTGGGAGATAATGTTCAGTATGCATTTGCGAATTTTCTTTCGTCTGCAATTATTGTTGTATTGAATGTTTGCTTTATTGCAATACTTCGTTTGGGGATTGGTTGGATGCTTCTTTCTTATTGCATTGGTCCTGCTTTGGGTGTAGTATATCTGATTTTAAAATGTAAACTATGGAACTATATTTCTATTTCGTCATATGATTGGAAATTTTTAAAAAAAGTGTTGCATTATGCTATTCCGTTGATTCCGAATGAACTTTCGTGGTCTGTTATTCATTCATCAGACCGCTGGGTGGTATCAATGGTCTTATCCTATGCGGCAAATGGTTTGATATCAGTTGCATCTAAATTTTCAACGATTTACACTACTTTTTTTGCTGTGTTTAATACTTCATGGACAGAACAGGTTATTTTGCATTATAAAGATAAAGGTGGGGCAGAGTATATAACTGAAATGTTTGACAAGATGATTTGCTTTTTTGGATGTATTGCGATTGGCATAATTTCTTGTATGCCGTTTGTTTTCAATCTATTTATAAATCAACAGTTTTCGGATGCGTATGGATTGATTCCGGTATATATGATAGCTGTGTTTTTTAATGCAGTTATTGGATTGTTGAGTGCTATTTATTTGGTTAATAATGAAACGACACAAGTGGCTGTATCAACTATGGTTGCTGCGGTGATTAATTTGATTGTTGACATACTTTTAATCAATGTTGTAGGAATTTATGCAGCACCAATTTCATCAATCTGTGGATATATGGTGATTAGTCTATGGAGATTGATTGATATTAATAAGCGGCATTGTAAAATTTATATGTCGTTTAGCAAGGTGATCCTTTTAATTGTGTGTTTGTTGGTAGCAATGATTGGATATTATTCCAAAGTTTTTCTTATCCAGTGTATTAGTCTTGCGGTAGTTGTAGTGATATCTTTGAAACTCAACTGGAATTTTTTATTGGGATTATTTAAAACTTTCGTAAATGAAAGAAAATAGCAATAGTAAGTGCTTAAATGATTTTTCTAGACTTGGTTGGAATAACATGGTTAAAATAATATGATTTTTACTATATTGTTGAGTTAACAAAGATAGAGAAGCATTTTCAAAGATAATTTTGTTTTAATATCAGCAAACATTGGGAAGAAGCATTTAAATCTTGGGTAGCTTTACCCGCTCTGTTTGTTGCTGCATAATAATGGTAGTAAATAGAGTTTTACTACCCTCCCGTCGATAAATGACTTTGATAAAGGTTAATTAAATGAAAGAGAGAATACATATGAGAAATTTATACTCACTTTTTTTATCTCAGGCATATCAGGATTGTTGGGACGATTATAATCGTTCTCTGAGACTCAGAAACTTTCCGAAATGGGACTATGTAATCCTGACTGCATCTAATGAGCAGCAGGCAGAGGGATTTCGGAAGCAGATTGAGGAGCGTAAGGATTTCCTGCCAAAGGAGACAACCTTTGTTGCGATTCCGGATCGTGATGGTAAACGTGTGGGATCTGGCGGAGCAACGCTGGAGGTATTGAAATATCTGCATGAGCAGGAAGAGACGTTTGATAATCTTCGTGTACTGGTCATCCATTCTGGTGGTGACAGCAAGCGAGTGCCGCAGTATTCTGCACTGGGTAAGCTTTTTTCACCGGTGCCGCATGCCCTGCCGAACGGACGTAATTCTACATTGTTTGATGAATTTATGATCTGCATGAGTTCTGTACCGTCACGTATCCGTGAGGGTATGGTGTTATTATCCGGAGATGTTCTGCTTCTGTTTAATCCGCTTCAGATTGATTATAATAATGTCGGAGCTGCTGCGATTTCTTTCAAGGAGCATGTGGAGACCGGCAAAAACCACGGAGTTTATTTGAATGGTGAGAATGGAAATGTAAAGTGCTGTCTGCAGAAAAAATCAGTAGAAGTACTGCGAGAAGTCGGGGCTGTGAATGAGTCTGACTGTGTGGATATTGATACAGGTGCGCTTATTTTCAGCACAGAGATGATGAAGTCATTATATTCTCTGATCGCAACGGAGGCAGACTATGACAGACATGTAAATGAGAAGACCAGACTTTCTCTGTATGCGGACTTTCTGTATCCGCTGGCAGAAGATTCTACTCTGGAAGCTTTTTATCAGGAGAAACCGGAGGGAGAATTTTGTCAGGAGTTAACGGAGGCAAGGGAGCGTGTATGGAAGGTATTGCGTCCATACAGAATGAAACTGCTTCGTCTGGCACCGGCGAAATTTATCCATTTTGGTACGACCAGAGAGATTCTGGAACTGATGAGCGGCGGTGTGGACGAGTACCGTGAGCTTGGCTGGAGCCGTCTGATCGGAAGTAGTATTAAAGACAGTGACACTGCGGGATATAACAGTGTTCTGAGCAGCAGAGCGGATATCGGCAAAGACTGTTATCTGGAAGTTTCTTATGTGCATGGAGAGGCAAAAGTAGGAGAGCACTGTGTATTATCCTATATTGATATTCACGATGAAGTGATACCGGACAATGTTGTTATGCACGGTCTGAAACAGCGTGATGGAAAGTTTATTGTCCGTATCTTTGGCGTAAACGACAATCCGAAGGAAAACAGGCTGTTTGGCATGGATCTGGAGCAGATTGAAAAAGACCTGGACGTGAAGCTGTGGCCGGATGATTCTCATACATTATGGTCTGCTGCCCTGTATCCGGAGGCAGACACGATTGAAGAGGCGGTAAGTGCGGCATTAAATCTGTATGCGATTGTGCATGGAGAAGAGCAGGCAGACCTTTCTGCATGGAAAGCTGCACCAAAGAAATCTCTCTGTTCCGGATTTAATGATGCGGATCCGGATGCGATCATTGCATGGAACAGGAGAATGGCAGATCTGGTGGCAATGGATGAGATTGCAAAAGCAATCAGAAACAAAGTACCGGCGGCAAAGCTGAGAAAGATGAAATCTCTGACAAAAATCCAGAAGGAATGGCTGGAGCGGAGAATCAAAAAGGCTGATTTCAGTGAAAAGATGCGTCTTCATTATTATCTCGGAGTGATCCTGGACGATGAAGATGAAGTTCAGGAGTGTTTTCGCACGATTCAGTCAGAAGTCCTGGCTTCTACGATCAAAAACCTGTCTTACAACGAGAATGCCAGAATTGTTACAGAGAAGCACACAGTAAAACTTCCGCTTCGTGTCAACTGGGGAGGCGGCTGGAGTGACACACCTCCGTATTGTAATGAGAATGGTGGAACTGTATTAAATGTAGCGATTCTTCTGAATGGGCAGAAGCCGGTAGAAGTCACACTGGAAAAAATTTCAGAAAAGAAGATTGTTTTTGACAGCCGCGACATGGATGTCCATGGAGAATTTGATACCATCGAACCACTCCAGGCAACAGGTGATCCGTTTGATCCGTTTGCGCTGCAGAAAGCGTGTCTTCTCGCTTGCGGAATCATTCCGAAAGAAGGAAGCAGTCTGGAAGAGATTCTGGATCGTCTTGGCGGCGGATTTGAAATGCATTCCGAAGTAACGAATGTTCCAAAAGGCTCGGGACTTGGTACTTCATCGATTCTTTCCGCAGCCTGTGTAAAGGCAGTATTTGAGTTTATGGGAATCGCTTACACAGAAGAAGATCTTTATGCACATGTACTTGCAATGGAACAGATCATGTCCACCGGCGGTGGCTGGCAGGATCAGGTCGGAGGGATCACTCCGGGACTGAAATATATCACTTCCATGCCGGGAATTGACCAGAAGCTCAAAGTAACTCATGTGGAGATTCCGGAAGCTGCAAAGCAGGAGTTAAGTGACAGATTTGTTCTAATCTATACAGGTCAGAGAAGACTTGCCCGTAACCTGCTCCGTGATGTTGTCGGACGCTATGTCGGAAACGAGCCGGAGAGCCTTTTTGCCCTGGAAGAGATCCAGAAGACAGCAGCGCTGATGCGTTTTGAACTGGAACGTGGCAATGTAGACGGCTTCGCCAGCCTTTTGGATTACCACTGGGAATTGAGCAAAAAAGTCGATGCCGGAAGCAGCAATACACTGATCGAGCAGATCTTCAGCAGCATCGAAGAACTGATCGACGGAAAACTCGTCTGCGGTGCCGGAGGCGGTGGCTTCCTTCAGGTTATCCTGAAAAAAGGCGTCACCAGACAGCAGGTAGAAGAACGCCTGAACGAGGTGTTCATGGACAGCCTGGTTGGGGTAGCGGACTGTAGGCTTGTGTGGGAATAAGATTTTAATGAATCAAATTTCTTTTGAGAAAGTAATGAGCCTTTTTGGCTGGAAGTGAGGTGGATGATGAGCAATCAATATTCGATGAAGATATATCCGGCTGGCAGAGGACGTGAGGTTTATAGAAATATTGAAATCTGTGGCAGCAGCACATTAAATCAGTTATGCCAGGTTATCCTGGAGTCTTTTGATTTCATAGATGAGCATCTGTATGAGTTTTGCATGGATAACCGAATGTATAGTGAACATGCATATCAGTCAGATCCGGAAGGAGATGAACCCTCCGCAGATATAATTCTTGACGAAGTCGGACTTTGCAAAGGGCAGAAATTTGCACTTCATTATGATTTTGGAGATGACTGGATGTTTACAATTACGGTATCAAAGATCAGTGAAGTTCAGGAGGATTTTGAGCCTCGCGTAATTAAGTCAAAAGGAACTATTCAACAGTACCCGGATTGGGATGAAGATGACTTTGACGAAGAATGATGCAGTATTTGTATATAGAGGATTTTAAAAATTAAGTAAGATTTTTTCAGAGCTGGCATTAATGTGAACTTCCAGTAATTTTTCCACCTAAAGAAAAAAGAACAAAATAAAATCATAAAAAATCCCGGTTTT
>ERZ791903.906-NODE-906-length-33825-cov-4.839858_pt1 | contig 33825 bp, 37 predicted proteins | sample MGYA00510148_ERZ791903 | MGnify/ENA primary metagenome ERZ791903 (study PRJEB30046, sample SAMN00792080) | human gut metagenome | study: EMG produced TPA metagenomics assembly of the A metagenome-wide association study of gut microbiota in type 2...
GACGCCCCAGCCTGCCTGCCACCTGCACCGCACCCCATGTAAAAAACCGTGTCATTGCGAGGGCGCAAAGCGCCCGTGGCAATCCGCATCTCCCGTCCCCCCAAAAAAACCGACCGGCCACAGGGCCGGTCGGTTTCCTATTGAAATGCAAGATCCCTCACTCAAAATCCGGATACCCGTCCTTGAGGCTCTCGTCATAAATGGCGCGCTCGCCGCCGATGAACTTGGGGCGGACCCGGGCGGCCAGGACGATGGCGCTGCCGATATGGCTCTGATCCAGCCGCACGGGGACAGCCACCTTCTTCAGGTGCATGCCGATAAGGGTGCCGCCGATGTCCAGGCCCGCGTCGGCCTTGATCTCCTCCAGCGCCACGGGGTGGCGGAAGCTGTTATAGGCGGCGGTGGCGAAGGAGCTGCCGGCCTTGGGCTGGGGCTTCACGTTCACGATCTCCGCGCCCGGCACGGCCTCATGCTCCACGATCAGCGCCCGGTTCAGATGCTCGCAGCACTGGGCGGCGATGTAGATGCCCTGGGGGGCAAAGACACTGTTCAGGCCATTAAAAATGGCCTGGGCGATCTCCGGCGTGGACCAGCTGCCCACACGCTTGCCCACCACCTCACTGGTGCTGCAGCCCACCACAACGATCTGCCCCTGGCGCAGGTGCGCCTGGTCCACCAGCTGCTGGGCAGCCTTGGCCGCCTCACTCTGTACCTGCCAAAACAAATCCTTCTGCTCCAATTCATGCACGGTTCCAGCCATAGAATCTCATCCTTTCCTGTGGGGAAAAACCACTGCCCTTAGTGTATCACTGCAGGCCCAGTTTGTCCAGTGCCTTGCTGCGCTTGAGCAGGAAGAAAAGGATCAGACCGATGGCCAGGCCCATAACAGCCTGCACCAGGTTGCCGGGGATGCTGGCGGCGGCGCCGATGCCCTTGCCCAGAAGCAGGGCGGCATAGCCAAAGTAGCCAGCGACCATAATCACCTCGGCAACAATGCCGCTGACCACATAACCGCCTGCCTTGCGGCCCATGGCCTTGGCCAGAAGTGCTGCGGCAATGGCCATGCAGCCCTTGATGACGAAGGTGCCGGGGGCGTAATGGGCATAGCCGTTGAGCAGGTCCGTGAGCATGGAGCCGATGCCGGCGGCAGCACCGCCCCACCAGGGGCCCAGCAGCCAGCCGGACAGCAGCACGCAGCAGTCACCCAAATTCACATACCCCTGCATGGGGGACGGAATTTGAATGACCATCGTGGCCACATAGGTCAGCGCCGCCATCAGCGCGGCATAGACTAATTTACGGATGCGAAGATCTTTCATACAGGTCACCTCTTGCTTTTTTGTTCTGTCTGTATTATAGTGGGAACTGGATATATTAAAATACCCATAGCGATATTATTCGATAATACCAGATGGAGGGCGACATGCTGACCTATACACTGGAAAAGCAGAAAAAGGAGAGCCTATACGAGCAGCTATACCGCTTTATCCGGGAGGATATTCTCTCTGGGCGGCTGCACTCCGGGGAGAGGCTTCCCTCAAAGCGGACCCTGGCCCAGCACCTGGAGGTGAGCACCATTACGGTGAAAAACGCCTACGAGCAGCTGCAGGCGGAGGGGTATATCCACGCCCGGCAGCGCTGCGGCTACTTTGTGTCGGAGGTGGAGCGCCCGCCGGAGAGCCGGCAGACGGCGCGGCCTGCGCAGGCAGGCCGGGAAAGGGAGCAGGGGTGGTTTTTGGATTTCGCCTCCGGGACCATGGATCCGGCGTACTTCCCCTTCACCGTTTGGGCCAGGCTTATGCGCCAGACCCTCCTGGAGCAGGACAAGCAGCTGCTGCGGGCGGCGCCCTACAACGGGGCTGCGGAGCTGCGGCGGGCCATTGCGGGATATCTGCAGCAGTTTCGGGGGATGCAGGTGGATCCGGAGCAGATCATTGTGGGCGCCGGGACGGAGCTGCTGTATCATCTGCTGATCCAGCTTTTGGGCCGGGACAAGTGCTACGCTGTGGAGGATCCCGGCTACAGCAAGATTGCCGCTATTTATGAGAGCAATCAGGTGCAGGTACAGTACGTCGGCATCGACGAGGCGGGGCTTTCTGCCGCTCAGCTGCGCCGGCACTTGGCTCAGGTGGTGCATATTTCACCTACTCACCACTATCCCACCGGCACGGTGATGCCCATCGGCCGGCGGCAGGAGCTGCTGCGGTGGGCGGCGGAGCAGCCGGAGCGGTATATTCTGGAGGACGACTATGACAGCGAGTTCCGCTTTGTGGGGCGGCCCATCCCGTCCCTGTACTCCACGGACGAGAATGAGCGGGTGGTGTATCTGAACACGTTTTCCAAGACTATTGCGCCGTCCATCCGTATCAGCTATATGATCCTGCCTCCGAAGCTCCTGGAGCGGTACCGGGAGAAGTTGGGGTTTTACGCCTGCACCGTGTCGGGCTTTGAGCAGTATACCCTGGCGAAGTTTTTGGAGCAGGGATATTTTGAGCGGCATTTGGGCCGGATGCGCAATCGATACCGACAGAAGCGTGACCAGGTGATAACGGCATTTTTGCAGGGGCCTTTGGCGGGGCGGGTGAAGATCACCGGCCAGGACGCGGGGCTGCATTTCCTGGCGGAGCTGCAGACAAGCCTGCCGGATGACGTCCTGCAGCACCGGGCGGCGGAAAAGGGGCTAAGGCTCGCCATGCTGTCGGACTACTATCATGACAAAAAGGGTGTTCGGCAGCACACCCTTGTGGTGAACTATTCGGGGCTGAATCTCCAGCACCTGCCCCGGGCCCTGGAATATCTGGCGGATATTATAAAGGAGGGATCGTAGTGTACGATGAATTGACCAGAAGCGACATTCAGAAAATGCAGGAGGAGATCGACTACCGCGTGCGGGAGCTGCGGCCAAAGCTTATTGAGGATGTGCAGACCGCCCGGGCCTTTGGCGACCTCAGCGAGAACTTTGAATACAAATGTGCCAAGCAGGAGAAAAACCGGAATGATAGCCGCATCCGCTATCTGCAGCGGATGATCAAGACCGCGAAGGTCATTGAGGAGCGGTCCGAAGCAGACACAGCGGGCCTATATGACACGGTGGAGATTTACATGGAAAACACCGGGAAAAGCCGAAAAATCACCCTGGTGACCACCCTGCGGCAGGACGCCCTGAAGGGGCTCATCAGCAAGGAATCCCCTGTGGGCCGGGCGGTGCTGGGCCACAGGGCCGGGGACCGGGTGCAGGTGCAGATGGAAAACGGCAGCACCTACTGGCTGCAGATTCGCAGCGTGGAAAAGGGAAGGGACGACGGATCCATTCCCATCGGCAGCTTTTGACAGGGAGGGATGCACTATGAAAAAACCTTGGGCCATTGTGTCCGGCGGGCGGTTTTCACCCTTGGCGGACATTGAAAAGTGCGGTTATATCATCGCCTGTGACCGGGGCTACGAGTACCTGCGCGAGGCCGGGCTGCGGCCAGATCTGCTGGTAGGGGATTTTGACTCCTACACGGGGCCGCTGCCCCGGGATGTACCAAGGCTTGACCTGCCGGTGGAAAAGGACGATACCGACACCATGGCGGCCATTCGCCACGCAGTTACTGTCGGCTGCGGGGAAATATGGCTTTACTGCGCTATGGGAGGGCGGCTTGATCATCTGCTGGGAAACCTGCAGGCGGCAGCCTTTGCCGTAAAGCATGGGGTGTGGGTGCGGATCATCGATCGGGAGACGGAGATACGGGTCTTTACCGGTGGGTGCATCACCGTGCCGGAGCGGGAAGGCTGGTCCCTTTCGGTGCTGGCCCTGTCGGACCGGTGCACCGGGGTGAGCATCCACGGGACCAAATATGAGCTGGAGAATGTCACGGTGGAGAACAGCTTTCCCATCGGCGTGAGTAACCAGTGGCAGGGGGACGCAGAGATTAGCGTAGCGGCCGGCGTGCTGGCGGTGATGGAATCCAAAATGTGAAAAGAATACCGGATTTTCTATGAAAAATCCGGTATTCTTTTCATATTCCGGGAAAAAGGTGGCACAATAGGGATATCTTTATGCGAGGGGATGGAAGCTATGACATCAAAACGCTTGGGGCGGCAGACCGTGCGGCTGGGGAGCCCGGTGAGTGTCCTGTCCTACGCCAACATCGGCGGTAAACAGGAGGCCCAGGGCCCGCTGGCCGGCTATTTCGATGAGCTGAATCAGGACGCCTACTTCGGGCAGAAAAGCTGGGAGAAGGGGGAATCCGCCATGCAGCAGTTCGCCCTACGGCGGGCCATGGAGAAGGGGGGACTTATACCGGAGGACCTGGACTATGTGCTGGCAGGGGATCTGCTGAATCAGTGCATCGGCACCTCCTTTAGCCTTCGGGACTTCAAAATCCCCTTTTATGGCCTCTATGGTGCCTGTTCCACCATGGGCGAAAGCCTGTCCCTGGCGGCTCTGCTTATCGATGGCGGCTTTGCCTCCATCGTGGCCGCTATGACCAGCTCCCATTTCTGCACCGCCGAGCGGCAGTACCGGATGCCTGTGCTCTACGGCAACCAACGCACACCCACGGCCCAGTGGACCGCTACGGCCTCCGGCTGCTGCATCCTGGGCGCCCAAGGGGACGGGCCGTATATTACCCACGTCACCTGCGGGCGCATTGTTGACATGGGCATCAAGGATGCAAACAACATGGGGGCGGCCATGGCCCCGGCAGCTTACGATACCCTCTCGGCGCTCTTTCAAGAGACGGGGACGGGGCCGAAGGACTACGACCTTCTGATCACCGGGGATCTGGGGATGCTGGGCCGCGACATTGTGGTGGATCTTTTCCGGGAGGACGGCTTGGATATGGGAGAGAATTACACAGATTGCGGGCTGCTGCTCTATGATCGGGAAAGGCAGGATATGCATGCCGGAGCCTCCGGTTGCGGATGCTCGGCGGCGGTGCTGAATGGGTATCTGCTGGGAGGCATCCGAGCGGGGCGATGGAAAAAAATTGTTTTCGCTCCTACCGGGGCTTTGCTTTCGCCTACCTCGTCCTTCCAGGGAGAGAGCATCCCCGGCATCTGCCACGCAGTGGTCATCGCTGCGGGAAAGGAGAACTGACATGCAGTATTTACAGGCATTTTTATGCGGCGGCGTGCTGTGCGCCATCGGCCAGCTGCTTATCGACAAGACGCAGCTCACCCCGGCTCGGATCCTCACGGGTTATGTGGTAGCGGGGGTGCTGCTCCAGGCGGTGGGCGTGTATCAGTATGTGGTGGATTGGGGCGGAGCCGGAGCCACGGTGCCCCTGACGGGCTTCGGCTATTGTCTGGCTAAGGGGGTAGCCAAGGCTGTGGCCGAGAAGGGGATTTTGGGCGCATTTCCCGGCGGACTTCCCGCCACGGCAGGCGGCGTTGCGGCGGCTGTGTTTTTCGGCGTGCTCATGGCAATTATCTTCAAACCGAAGGATAAACGTTGACAAATACCCCTTGGGGGTATATAATCACTGCGTAATAAAAAATACCCCCAGGAGGTATATGGAAATGGATTGTTGCTGCTGCCATCAGAAAACCAAGCACCGCTCTCCGGAGGAGCAGAGGTGCCTGATAAATCGGCTCAGCCGCATTGAGGGGCAGGTTCGGGGCCTGCGGGATATGCTGCAGAAGGATGCCTACTGTACGGATATTTTGGTGCAGGTGTCAGCAGTGAACGCGGCGCTGAACAGCTTCAGCAAGGAGCTGCTGGCCACCCATATCCGCACCTGCGTGGCCGACGGCATCCGCCGGGGGGACGACGAGGTCATTGACGAACTGGTGACCACGCTGCAGAAGCTCATGAAGTAAGGAGGGCTTACTATGACGAAACAATTTGCCGTGACGGGTATGACCTGCGCGGCCTGCTCAGCTCATGTGGAGCGGGCAGTGGCGCAGTTGCCGGGAGTCCGGTCGGCGGCGGTGAACCTAATGCTGGGACGGCTGAACGCCAGCTATGATGAAAACCAGGTCACATCCCAGCAGATCATTGATGCAGTGATCCGGGCCGGCTACGGCGCCCGGGAGGCGGACGAGAGAGACCTGGCCCCGGATAAGCAGCAGGATGAGGTGGTCCGGCGTATGGGCCGCCGGCTCTTGTGGTCGGTCATATGTCTGGTGCCGCTGTTTTATATCAGTATGGGCCATATGTTGGGTCTGCCGATACCCGGCGTTTTCCACGAAAACCACCTGGCTATGGCGCTGGCGGAGCTGGCACTGGTGATCCCCATTTTGATTTTGAACCGGGCCTATTTCACCGTGGGATTTTCCAGGCTGTTTCGGGTCAGCCCCAATATGGATTCTCTGGTGGCCCTGGGCGCAGCGGCGGGTCTGGTGTATAGTCTCATTGAAATGGGCTTGCTCATTGCAGGCCGGATCGAGGGCATGCCGGACCTGTATTTTGAGTCGGCGGGCATGATCCTCACCCTGGTCACCGTGGGCAAGTATTTGGAGCAGCGCTCCCGTAAAAAGACTACCGGGGCCATTTCGGCCCTGCTGCGCCTGGCGCCGGACAGCGCCCTGGTGCGCCGGGACGGCCGTGAGGTTACGGTTCCGGCGGAGGAGATCGTGATGGGAGACACCGTCATCGTCCGTCAGGGAGGTAAGATCCCTGTGGATGGTGTGGTGACTGCCGGAACCGCCTCGGTGGATGAATCCGCCCTCACCGGAGAGAGCTTGCCGGTGGAAAAAGGGGAGGGGGCCACTGTGTCATCGGCAACGGTGGTGCTCTCCGGCTATCTGGAGCTGGAGGCTCGGCGGGTAGGCAGCGATACCACCCTTTCTCAGATCGTGCGGCTCATGGAGGAGGCGGCCTCCTCCAAGGCGCCCATCTCCCGGCTGGCGGACCGCATCAGCGCCGTGTTCGTGCCGGTGGTCATCGGTATTGCTTTGGCGGCGGCGCTGCTGTGGCACTTTGCGGGGGGCCAGGGCATCCGCTTTTGCCTGTCCATTGGTATCGCGGTGCTGGTGATCTCCTGCCCTTGTGCATTGGGTCTGGCGACACCAGTGGCCATTATGGTGGGCACGGGCAAGGCCGCTCAAAGCGGCATCCTCATTAAATCTGCCGAGAGCCTGGAAATGCTGGGCAAGGCCCAAACCGTGGTGCTGGACAAGACCGGCACTGTTACAGAGGGCAGGCCCCGGGTCACAGACATTATCTCCATCGGTATCACTGAGGAGGAGCTGCTGCAGGTGGCTGCCTCGGTGGAAAAGCCCTCGGAGCATCCTCTGTCTGTGGCCATTGGCCAGGCCGCTGAGGAGCGGGAGCTGGCGCTATCCCCGGTAACAGATTTCACAGCTGTTCCCGGCGGCATCTGCGCCAACCTGGACGGCGCCGCCATCTATGCCGGAAATCTGGACTACATGACCCGCTGCGGCATAGACACCAGTTCGATTTCCGATACGGCCCAGACCTTGGCTCGGCAGGGGAAAACAGCCTTGTATTTCGCCCGTGAAAGCCGGCTTTTGGGTCTTATCGCCGTGGCGGATGTTGTGAAGCCTGACAGCGCCGCCGCCATAAAGACCCTCCGGGAGACGGGACGGGAGGTAGTGCTGCTCACCGGCGACAACGAGACCACTGCCCAGGCCATTGCCAGACAGGTGGGCGTTTCCCGGGTGATTGCCCAGGTGCTGCCCACGGATAAAGCTGATTGTGTCGAAAAGCTCCAAAAGGAGGGCCGCTGTACTGTCATGGTAGGTGACGGCATCAACGACGCCCCGGCCCTGGCACGAGCGGATGTGGGCTTGGCTATCGGTGCAGGTACGGATATTGCCATTGAGTCGGCGGATGTGGTACTTATGCGCAGCTCCCTGTGGGATATCGTCACCGCAACAGAGCTGTCCCGGGCCGTTATCCGCAACATACGGGAGAACCTGTTCTGGGCGTTTATCTACAATGCCATCGGCATCCCCGTGGCGGCGGGCATACTGTATCCGGCCCTGGGCCTTACCCTAAACCCCATGATCGCTGCCGCGGCCATGAGTCTCAGCTCCGTGTGTGTGGTGACCAATGCCCTGCGCCTGCGCCTGTGGAAGGGGCCGGTCTGCCCGGTAACAGAAGAAAAAACAACAAAGGAAAATCAAACTGAAAAACAGGAGGAAACCGGTATGAACAGAACTTTGACCATCGAGGGCATGATGTGTGCCCACTGTGCCGCCCATGTGGAGAGCGCGCTGAACGCCCTGCCCGGGGTCAGCACCCATGTGGACCTGGAGAAAAAGACCGCCGCCGTTACAGCGGGTCCGGAGGTCACGGACGATATGCTGCGCAAGGCCGTGAAGGACGCCGGGTACAAGGTTACGGCGATCCGGTGAGCGGGAGAGTGCCTATGGGGTGGATCCGTCCCATGTAAACCATTCAATCAATAGAAAGCCGGATGCTCGCAGACGCGGGCATCCGGTGAGGCTGTCGATAAAGTGGCAAGATTTGCGATAACAGTAAGGAAGGGAGTGTGAGGGAAACCCAAGAAGGGTGTCCCTCACCATTGAAATCAATAGCTTTTGAAACTTTTTCAAAGTTTCAAAAGCTTAGGCAGCGGGACGAAAAGACTTTTTCGACACGCTGAGCAGGGGCGCCGGCTATTCTGCCGGCGTCCCTGCAGCTTTTCTCTTGCCGCTTACCGCACCAGGCTGCGGCGGTACTCGGCGTTGATCTCAAACAGTTCCTTTTCCCCGTCGATATACGGCTGATAGATGGTCTCCACCCGGCCGCCGCCCAGATTGTCACAGCCATTGCAGCCCTCACAGCTGCTGCCGCAGGCGGCCAAGCCCTGCCGGACGATCTGTTCGCGCTGTTCCCGGGTGGTATCCCGGATCAAAATCGATCTCATCTCTGTTCACCCCTTATCCGGCCCGGGTCAGCATATTCTCCGCGAAAATGCCGTAGCCCTGAGCGGGATCATTGATCATCACATGGGTCACCGCGCCCACCAGCTTGCCGTTTTGTAGGATGGGGCTGCCGCTCATGGCTGTGTCAAGATAGGGACAACAAATTTTTGAGGTGCTTTTTATATCGCTTGCTTTTTAAAACAAATTTCCGGGAATTCCACTAAACCGGAAAGCTCGTCCGAGAAATTCCACTCAATGCGTATGCGTTCATCCGGCCGAATAACGATCCTTTTTATGAGTTCCCTTGCAAGCCCCGGCGTTAGCTTTGTCAGCCCCTGATACGGGGCAATTCTTTCGGCTGCGGAAATCTGCTCGGTACTCATATGGATTTTTTCTTTCAGCAATGCCTGCCTCTGCTCAGCCATACCATACTGTGCTTTTAGCTCTTCCTCTTGTGCAAGCAGCAGATTCTTTTCTGCGGCATATGCTTCCTTCATAATATTTCCGCAAGCATATCGCTCATAGAGCGCCATCTTATCGGCCTGGATACGGCCTATTTGCTTATACAACGATTGACATTCGTTCCGAAGTATCTGCTCCTCGGCTTTTGCTGAATAGCTTTCTTTTTCTATGGATCGCACCTTCGCATCCAACAAGGCGCACTGTGTTGTGATGGCCCGCAGAACAATCTGTTCAAGCCGGCCGTTATCTATGCGCACGCTTTTGCAATCCGCTTTAGGATTGTAACGGTGCATAGAGCAGAGCCAGGTCTTGTTTTTTTCTCTCCCCTTGCTCAACCGGTTTCCGCAGCAACCGCATATGAGCAGTGAAGTGAAGGGATTATCCGAGCCTGCACTTCGGCTCTTTTTTACCGACTTTATAACCGCTAAAGCCCGGTCATACTGTTCACGACTAATAATCGCCTCGTGCGTGTTGGGGATCACCTGCTGCAGCTCCGGCGGCACCTGCTTTACACGCTTGCTGCCGACACGCACAACATGCGATTTAAACGGTACGGTATCTCCGGTATAAATACGATTGTACAATATGTTCCGGACCGAATCATAGCTCCAGGAGGAGCGAGTTTTATATTTTCCCCTAATATCAGCAAGGTATACGGATGGTGTAGGTACCGATGCGATGTTCAGCCTTTGCGCAATATTGGTTACGGTAATCCCCTCTGCAGCCCATTTAAATATCTGCCTGACAATCTGCGCAGCCGGCTCGTCAATTACAATCGTATGGCGCACCTCTCCTTTTTTATAGCCAAAAGGGGCTGTCCCGTAAACGAACTCGCCGCTTAGTTTTTTCAGATCAACAGCACTTTTGATTTTCCTTGCAATGTCTTTAGAGTACATTTGGTTGATCAGGTTGCGTATTGCAAGGTCAAGTCCGCCGGTCGATTCTCCCAGCTCCATGCTGTCAAACTGATCGTTTATGGATATGAACCGGACATTATAAGCCGGAAAAACAAATTCAAGGTAATGTCCGGCTTCCAAATAGCTGCGGGCAAATCGGGAGAGATCGCGCACGATGATCGTCCGTACTTTCCCGGATCCCACCAGCTTTATCAGGCGATTCATCCCGGGTCGTTCCATCGTTGTCCCGCTATAGCCGTCATCTATAATTTCCGAAAAATGCTCAACCGAAAACCCCTTGCTACGCAGATACTGCTTGATACATGTGCGCTGCGCCTGAATACTGCAGCTTTCCTCTATACTGCCGTCTTCAGCATCGCCGTCTTCTTTTGACAATCGCAAATACAGAATATCCATTCGCTCATCCAACCTGACCCACCCCCTCCACGCAGTTTTGCAGCTCGGCGATCGACCTATACGGATCGCTGAAATTGAAGGCAATGGTGATGCTTTGGTTGCTATGAACCCGAACTTCCTTTATAAGCTGTTTCAGAATTTCCGGTGTTAGCGTCGGCAGAGCTTGATATTCCTTTATGACACGCAGCCATTCCTGTGTAACCGCCAGCTGCTCCTGTACCACATTCCTCCGGGCTGCAGCTGCCTCCTCCGCTTTCAATAGGGTCTTCAGCTGCTGAGAATACTTTGCCTTCATGTACTCGTACTCATTCCGATCAATAATCCGCTCAGTTAAGGCAATAAGAAGACCTTCGATTCTGTTTTCTATCCCTTTGCGCTTCATGGTTATACTTTCAGAGGTTTCGGATGCCTCTGCAAAGGCCCGCTTAGCTTTCGGCGAATTTCTTATGCTTTCCACCAGCTGTTCAACATCCACCGCCACCTTCACTTGCTGATCGATGGCATTCCTGACCACAGCATAGATCTGCTCCTGCCTGACGTAGTGGCTTGTGCAGTGTATGTGCCCAGAATATCGATAAGTGCTGCAATCATAAAAGATGCGGCTCGGCGTATGCACGCCCGCCCGGGCACAGCCCTTACCGGCCGACATGAGGCTATGGCAATCTGCGCAATAGACCAATCCCCGGAACAAATCTCTGTAATCTTCCTCCGCACTGTTCCGCTGACCATAATGCCTTCGCTTTTCAAGCTCCCGGAGGTTTACCTTCTGAACCTGGTCAAATAATTCTTTATGCACAAGCGCCGGATGTGCATTTTCAATGATTTTCCACTCCTCCTCCGGGCGCCGCTTTTTTTCGAGATCGACCCTGCTCCGCATCACCCTGCCGTGAATACGGCAGCCGATATACACCGCGTCCTGTGTAATTTTGCGCACAGTACCACGTATCCACAGCGCATCCTTATACTTTTCCGCCCTGGTCACGCCGCGCTCATAACGAAGCCTTCCCGGGCACGGAATTCCCTCCAAATTCAGTTCACGGCATATTCCGTTAAAGCTGGCTCCGTCAGCCCGCATTTGAAAAATCCGCAAAACAATCGGCGATGTCTCCCCATCGGCTCTGAAGGTGTTGTTTTTCGGATCTCTGATGTATCCGTATGGAATACTGCCTGACGAGGGCAGGTATTCACCACTGTCCATTTTAGCGTGTATGGATGAGCGGATTTTCCTGGATATGTCCTTGACATAGTAGTCATTCATCACCATTTTCAGCGGAAGCGTCAAAGCCGATGAATCTGCATCCGGTGCGGAGCTGTCATAACCATCGTTAATACAAATCAGCCGCACCCCCATTTCCGGGAATATGCGTTCCACATAATTACTCGTCATTACAAAATGACGTCCCAATCTGGAAATGTCCTTAACAATAACGCAGTTGATCCTGCCGGATCGTATATCCCCTATCATCCTCTTAAAGTCCGGGCGTTCAAAATCCATCCCCGTGCAGCCACTATCCGAGTATGTGTCAGCAAGAACAATATCCGTCTTGTCTGCGAGGTAATGCCTGCCGATTTTCTTTTGGTTTCCGATGGAATTTTGCTCCGTGTCATCTCCGTCTTCTACAGAAAGGCGGCTATAAAGGCCGGCTTTCCACATCATATTTTTTGCATCAGATAGTATCAGGACATTGTTTGCCCGACTTTTTCGCGCCATTTCAGCCCACCTCCTTCTGCTGAAGAATTTCCTTATAATAAGCAAGTTCATTCCTGAAATTAAAGTCAATTCGGATATGCTTATCCTTATAAACATAGATTTTATCCACAAGGGTAATGACGACCTCTCTTGATAGCTCTGTAATGCCCCTGAATTCTGCAATAGATGCCATCCAATCCCGGGGGGTGGAGTTTGCCAGGGAGTTCTCTCTATCGGCAGATAACTGCCGGATTACACGCTCCGTCTCCTCTATCATACCGGCATATTTACCCCGCATTCTCTCGTATTCATCCCGATCAATTAAATCATCGTTGAGAGCCTCATATAATTTCATGCGGAAATCACGGTATCGGTCGAGTTCGCTGTTTTTCTGAGCGATTGCCAGATTCAAACGCTTAATATGGGCATTTTCAATTTTGCTTTTTCCCATTGCCTTCAGCAGCTCATCGGTATCTAAAATGATATCAATCTGCTTGGTAATTGCCCGCAAAACCGCTTGCTCCAATTTGCCCTGTTCAAGGCTATGGCTGCTGCAGCCATTTCCTCTTTTGTTGGTTGAGCAAACATAATAGCTGAATACCTTATTCCCGCGTCTTACTGTTCTGCGCAGCATGGAAGCCTTGCAATCAGCGCAGAACACCATCCCGGACAGTGGGTATACAATTTCGTTTTGAGGCGCTGTACGAGTATCCCTTTCCAGCATGCGCTGCACAAGCGTGAAGGTCAGCGGCTCAATGATCGGAGCATGGTTATTCTCCACGACAACCCAATCCTTTTCTTCCCGCATCCGCATGGTTTTGATCTTATAATTTGGTGTTCCCCGTTTGCCTTGGACCAGCCTTCCAATGTAAATGGGGTTTGTCAGTATCCTGCTGATTGATACAGCCGACCAACGCGATTGAGATGAGGTCTTGAAGCCCGTTTTATACTTCAGTCCCTGGCTCCTTTTATAGTCCGCCGGTGAAAGGACCTTCTCGTTATTCAGAAAGTCTGCAATTGCCTGCTGATTATATCCCTGAAGCTTCAATGAAAAAATGCCCCTGACAACCTCGGCTGCATAATCGTCCACGACAAGCTTATGCTTATCATCAGGAGACTTACAGTACCCATAGTTGGCAAAGGCACCTAAAAACTCTCCATTGCCGCGCTGAATCTGAAACTGCCTTCGCAGTTTTTTTGATAACTCGCGGCAATAGGCCTCGTTCATTATATTTTTTACCGGAATAATAATATCGTCACCGGCGCGGCTATTTTCACTGTCAACATCATCATTGATGGCAATGAAGCGCACGCCGAAGGACGGGAAAATCATTTCAAGATACTTTCCCGTTTCGATATACTCTCGGCCCAATCTGGACAGATCCTTAACAATAACGCAGTTGACTCTTTTTGATTGTATCGCATGCAGAACACTGCGAAAACCGGGGCGGTCAAAATTCGTCCCGGTATAGCCGTCGTCCTGTGCTTCCTCAACCAAATGAATGTTGGGGTTATTCTGAAGAAAAGCGCGAATGACCTTGCGTTGATTCGCAATACTGTCACTCTCATGCTTTGCACCATCATCCTTAGATAAACGGTAATATGCAACTGCATCATATTGTTCTGAACCGAGCGTTTTTTGCCCGTCAAAATAAAGCGCCATAACAAACCTCCTAATTATCTCAGGAAATTCGTTTCCGGTGCCTGCCCGGATGGATGACCGTCCATCCTCATTGACCATATTGATTATGCATTAAAAACGTGCATTTGTCAATGGAATCACACGTTACCACAACTTTCCTGATGTGCGGTCCATGGTGTTTGCGTAAGCTAAAAGTCTATCTTGCAGGCTTACCTCAGTATCTGTATAACCGATTTCCACCACAATGCCATCATCTAAATAACAGTATGGATTGCCGATTTGTGCCACATAGTCCCGTATTCTCTCCTTGCGCGGAATTGATGTGTCAATTACCACATTCTTTATCTCCCTGAGCGAAGAACGTTCCCTGCCGGAATCCGCAAGACCATCCATCCGGTCACCCCTTTCCTTCATAAGTAATTATTCCCTTTTTAGCTCTTTCTATTCAATTTTTAGGCTTTAATATCCATCGGCGCCTGCAGCGGCGCCACCTCCAATCGCTTCTGTATTCAAGCCTTCACTCTACATGACGGCAAAAAAATAACGGGTATCCGACTTTCGCCGGATACCCGTTATTATTTTTGCAGCCCTGCCCGGCAGATGCTCATTTCGTAATTTCGGCCTACGCCTGCTTTACGCGCACCTGCCTAAGCGGTCTTTCTTTATGTAAGGTTTGGATTAGCCCTTGATCTTGCCCTGGTCATCCACAGTGATGACGGTGGCGAAGTCCTTGGCAGCCTTTTTGATGTCATTGCTGACGGTCAGAGTGCCGTCGAACATTTCCTTCACCATGGCCTTGTAGTCGTTCTGCGTAAAGGCGCCGTCCTTCCACTGGGTGCTCTCCATGGGGATCTGGACGTAGTTCAGAGTGGGATCATCGCCGGACACCAGGCCCAGGTTCTGGATCTTACCCTTGTAGTTGTCCCAGTTGCCCTTCACGATAACATCGGTCAGGGTGTCGAAGGTAGCGGGATACAGGCCCTTCATAGCGGAGGTAACGGTCAGAGCCTTGAAGCCGTCGATGGTAGCCTGATCGGCACCCTCACCGGCAGCATACTTGGCGATCACGCCGGCCTGGTCCACGTCAACGCCGATGACCTTGGCGCCGTTGACCTTCTTGGCAGCGTCAACAGCGGAGGTGTAGATACCGCCGCCGCAGGCGAACACGACCTCAGTGCCGCCATTGTACCAGGTATCCATCACAGCGGTGATGTCGGCATCGCCGAAGAACTGACCGCCATAGATGTAGTTGACCTTCACGTCGGTGAGCTTCATCTCAGCGGCGGCAGCGTCAACACCCTGCACGAAGCCGTAACCATAGCGGACAACGGCGGGGACAGCCATGCCGCCCAGGAAGCCCAGGTTCTTGTAGCCCAGCTTCACAGCAGCGTAGCCGGCCATGTAGCCGCACAGCTCTTCCTGATAGATGGCGCAGTACACGTTGCTCATGTCCACATACTTGGACAGCTCCCAGTTGTCGGGATTGTAGTCATACTTCTCGCCGGCCTTGGCCACACCGGCCTCCAGCAGGTCGCCCTTAGCGACGTCCAGAGCAATGAACTTAACATCCTTGTGCTGAGGAGCGGCCTCAACGATGGCGCCGCCGAAAGCATAGCCGGGCATCACGATGACATTGAAGCCCTCTTCCACGGCGCTCTCGATCATAGCCACACGGTCAGCGGTATTATCGCCGGCGGGCTTATAATACTTGAACTCGATTTTGTTCTTCTCGGCGAAAGCCTTGCAGGCCTCATAGGTGGTCTGGTTGAAGGACTGGTCGGTGATGTCACCGTAGTCGGTGATCATAGCGACCTTGTACTCGGTTTTGTCCTTGTCCTTGTTATCGTCGCCTTCCTTTTTGCCGCAGGCAAAGAGGGACAGGGACATAACAAGAGCCAGGAGCAGAGCAAGATACTTTTTCATGTCTAATCTACCTTTCTTCATTTTTTCCGCTGTTTGGGCGGATAGATTTGCATGGTATCTCTACCATGCCTGGTGCCATTTTACCAGTTTTTCTTTAAAAAAGCAAGTCCCAATTTACAAACCAATCGTAAAAGCACAGCCCCTTGTGTGTGCAAAATGCACAAAGGGCTGTGCTTTACAGTGGTTTATGGTGACGTCTCTTACTTGCCTTCCATTTTCACGGCGACCTCCAGGGCGATCTTCATCATGTTGGTGAAGGTGGTCTGGCGCTCATCGGCAGAAAGCTCGGTACCATTGACCAGGTTATCGGAAATAGAGCAGATGGCCAAGGCACGCTTTCCCGTGTAGGCAGCGGTGCAGTACAGAGCGGCGGCCTCCATCTCCACGGCCATGACGCCCATCTTGGCAAAGCGCATGTTCCGCCCGGCAGCGTCATAGAACGTATCAGAGGAATATAGGTTGCCCACGGGCATCTTCACGCCCAATTCCTTAGCGCTCTCCACAGCGGCCATGAGCAGGTCAAAATCGCAGATGGGGGCGTAATTGCCGCCCAGCTCATACTGATCGGCAAAATTGGAATTGGTGCAGGCGCCCTGGCCGGCCATGACGCTGCCCAGCTCCATATCGGCCCGCATGGCCCCGGCGGAGCCCACGCGGATGATATTCTCCACGTCGTACTGGGTATACAGCTCATAGGAGTAGATGCCGATGGAGGGCATGCCCATACCGCTGGCCATGACGGACACAGGCACACCCTTGTAGGTGCCGGTATAGCCCTGGACGCCCCGGACGTTATTGACCAGCTTTGGCTCCGTCAGGAAGGTCTCGGCAATGAACCTGGCCCGCAGGGGATCGCCGGGCATGAGAACGGTCTTGGCGAAATCGCCTTTGCTCGCGTTATTATGGGGGGTAGGCATAGTTAATTTCCTCCTTACTTTTCCATGGCTTTCACGGCCTTGACAATGCGGCTGGTGCCCAGGCGGTCGGCGCCCAGGGCCACGAAATCCTCCGCGTCCTGCAGATTGGCGATGCCGCCGGCGGCCTTGATCTTTACATGAGGGGCGACATGGGCCTTGAACAGGGCTACATCCTCCCTTGTTGCGCCACCGCCGCCAAAGCCGGTGGAGGTCTTGATATACTCCGCACCGGAGTCGGACACCACCCGGCACATTTCGATCTTCTCGGCATCGGTGAGCAGGCAGGTCTCGATGATGACCTTCAGCAGCTTTCCGCCGCAGGCGGCCTTAACGGCCTTGATCTCCTCCAGCACCTTGTCATACAGGCCGTCCTTCACCCAGCCGATGTTGATGACCATGTCAATTTCCGAGGCGCCGTTTTCCACCGCGTCCCGGGCCTCAAAGCACTTGGCAGCGGTGGTGCTGTACCCATTGGGGAAGCCGATGACGGTGCAGATGGCGATTTTGCCCGCCACATACTCCGCCGCCTGTTTTACATAGCTGGCCGGGATGCATACGCTGGCGCAGCCGTACTTCACGCCGTCATCGCAGATGGCGCGGATCTCCTCCCAGGTGGCTCCCTGGCTCAAAAGGGTGTGATCCACCCGCCGGAGAATGTCCTTTACCGTGTCGTTCATATGCAAATAGCTCTCCTTTCGATCCGTTTTCGCTCAGTATATTTGTAATAATACCACAAATCTACTGCCGCCGCAACCGGATTTAAAGCCCGATATACGGAACCACCAGCGTCAGCAGCATCACCACCGCCAGCAGCAGTGCAATGCCCATAGCTACATATCTTGTCCACTTGGGTCTCATGCGTTTTCCTCCTCCGTAATAATTCTGCGGATACTCTTCTCCACCTTCCGCCGGGGAGCCATGATCTCATGGCCGCAGCCCAGACACCGGAGCTTGATGTCCATGCCACCGCGCAGCCCCAGCCACTCCTTGCTGCCGCAGGGGTGGGTCTTTTTCAGCTCCACTTTATCATTTACCTTCAGGTCCATTTCATTCTCCCCCGCCCTTTATCAGGTCCCAATAGTGCTTGGCCGCCTGCTCAGTCTTGTTGTCGGCGTATTCGTAATAGGTGGTGTCCCCCAGGCTCTCGGGCAGATAGCGCTGCTTCACATAGTGCTTGGGATATACATGCGGATACTTGTACGCCTGGGGCTTTTCGCTGCCGGCGCTGTCCGCGTGGACATTTTTCAGGTGCCGGGGGATGTCCCCCACCCTGCCCCTTTCAATGTCCTGCATGGCGGCAATGATGGCGTTGTGGGCAGAATTGGACTTAGGAGCTGTGGCCAGCAGCACCGCCGCCTCCGCCAGGGGAAGCCTGGCCTCCGGCAGGCCCAGCTGCACCGCTGCGTCCACGCAGGCCTTGGTAATGGCCATGGCCTGGGGATAGGCCAGGCCGATGTCCTCGGAGGCGATGACCAGCAGCCGCCTGCACGGAGACAAAAGGTCCCCCGCCACCAGCAGCCGCCCCAGATAATACACCGCCGCATCCGGGTCAGAGCCACGGATGGACTTCTGCAGGGCTGAGAGCAGATCATAGTGGTCGTCCCCCTCCCGGTCGTAGCGCATGGCGCTGTGCTGGGCGATCTGGGATGCATCCTCCGTGGTTAAAAGCAGCCTTCCGTCCACGGGCTTTGCCGCCCGGCTCAGCAGCTCCACGGCGTTCACGGCCTTGCGCACGTCGCCGCCGCAGCCGGTGGCGATGGTCAGAGGCACCTCCTCCTCCCAAGAAAGGGGCAGGACGCTCTGCTCCTGTACGATGCCCAGGGCCCGCTCTACCGCCGGGACGGTCTCCTCCGCCGTCAGGGGCTTGAACTCAAACACCGTGCTCCGGGAGAGCAGGGCGTTGTACACATAAAAATACGGATTCTCCGTAGTGGAGGCCACCAGTGTGATCTTGCCGTTTTCCATATACTCCAGCAGGCTCTGCTGCTGTTTTTTATTAAAATACTGTATCTCATCCAGATACAGCAGGGCCCCGTTGGGGGCCACCATGGTCCCCACATCCGCCATGATATTCTTCACATCCTGCAGGGAGGCAGTGGTGGCGTTGAGATGGTAGAGAGTCTTATTGGTCTGCTTGGCGATGATGCCCGCCACGGTGGTCTTTCCCGTGCCGGAGGGGCCATAGAAGATCAGGTTTGTGGCCGTTCCGCTCTCGATAATCCGCCGGAGCATGGCTCCCGGGCCTAAAAGATGCTTCTGTCCCGCCACTTCGTCCAGGGTTTGGGGCCGGATGGCGTCGGCCAAGGGCTGCATCTGCATACGATCCCCCCTTTTTCATAGGATTTTATTATTATAACACAGCGATCCGGGAATTGCAATTTTCTTTCCCGGCATATATAATAGCCGCAAGAGGTGATGTGTTTTGAAGAATCCTGTCGAGGTAAACGCCATTATTGCGGAGCTGGAGCGCCTGTATCCGGACGCCCTGTGCTCCCTGGAATATAAAAAGGACTATGAGCTGCTCTTTGCCGTGCGGCTGTCCGCTCAGTGTACCGATGCCCGGGTGAACCAGGTGACCCCCGCCCTTTTCGCCCGCTTCCCCACCCTGGAGTCCTTCGCCCAGGCCGATGAGGAGGAGGTAGGGCAGTATGTCCACTCCTGCGGCTTTTGGCGGGCCAAGGCCCACGATCTGGTGGCCTCCGCCCAGATGCTTCTGCGGGACTTTGGCGGCAAGGTGCCGGATAATATGGAGGATCTCCTGCGCCTGCCCGGAGTAGGCCGCAAGACCGCCAACCTCATTTTGGGGGACATTTACGGCAAGGAGGGCTATGTCTGCGACACCCACTGCATCCGCATCACCGGGCGCTTAGGCCTCACCGACGGCAGCAAGGACCCCCTCCGGGTGGAAAAGCAGCTGCGCACCTGCCTCCCTCCGGAAAAGTCCAGCGACTTCTGCCACCGGATGGTCCTCCACGGCCGGGCCGTGTGTACCGCCCGTAATCCCCACTGCGATGCCTGCACTCTCCGTCCATTATGTGACACAGGCCGGGCCGTCGAGTGACTTCCCCCGAAATTTTCTCAAAAAGCAGTGGTGTTCGGCGCGGGTTTTTCCCTGCTGCTGCCGGTGTTCTTCGGCCTGGACGGCGTGCTGTATTCCATGCCGGTGTCCGACGTCTTGACATTTGCCGCTGCAGCGTTTATCATTGTTAAAACCTATCGTGAACTAAATGCGGAAGGAGCGCATGTATTATGAAGAACAGAGTCATCACCATTAGCCGCGAGTTTGGCAGCGGCGGACGCACCATCGGCAAAAAGGTCGCCGAAAAGCTGGGCATCCCCTGCTACGATTCCGAGCTAATCCAGGAGCTGGAAAAGCAAACCGGCTTTGCCGCAGACTATGTGAAGGAAGCCGGTGAATACGCTCCCGGCGGCTTTTTAGCCTCGGCCCTGTCCAACCGGATGTTCGGCCCCACCAATGAGGATATTCTTTGGGCGCAGCAGTATAAGGTCATCACCGCTTTGGCCGAAAAGGGCCCCTGCGTCATCGTGGGTCGCTGCGCTGACTATATTCTCCAAGACAAGGCCGATTGTCTGAAGGTCTTCATTCACGCGGACATGGCCTTTCGGGCCCACCGCATCGTGGAGGTATACGGCGAGCGAGACCAATCTCCGGAGGAACGGCTGAAGGACAAGGATAAGCGCCGGGCGGCCTATCACCGCTTCTACACCGACATGAAGTGGGGCCACGCCCAAAACTACCACATCACCCTTAACAGCGGCGTTCTGGGTATCGCCAAATGTGTGGACATCCTGGCCCAGCTGTTCTGATCAGTTCCCTGCGGTACTAATTTCCCCGGGACATCATATACTGCCTTGAATGAAGCAGAAAGGATGATGCCCCGTGGACATGCAGCAGGTATTGCAGCAGGTAAAAAATGATCCGCAGATGGTACAGCGCGTCATGCAATCCCCAGATGGACAGAAGCTGATGCAGCTGCTTACAAGCGCAGACGGCGGAAGCACTCTGAGCCAGGCCGCCACAGCGGCAAGCAGCGGCAACACCGCCCAAATGGTCGCCATGCTGAAGAAGATTATTCAATCTCCGGAGGGTGCAGCCCTCATGGGCCGCCTGGGCAGCCAGATACAGCAGTAGAAGGGGGTGCGGCCATGTCGGAACTGGAAGACAAGCTCAACTCCCTCCTGTCGGATCCCGCCGGCATGGCGCAGGTGGTGCAGCTGGCCCAGCAGCTCTCCTCCACTATGGGGGCGTCTCCTCCCCAGCCGGCGTCTAATGCCGCCCCGGGCCCCTCCTCCGCTGCACCCGACCCAAATCCCGCGGGCTTTAGCTCTCTGCTGGGCAGCGTTGATCCTAAGGTCATCGCCAAATTCCTGCCGATGCTGCAATCGCTCACCGCAGACCAAAGCCATTCCATGCAGCTTTTAAATGCACTGAAGCCATACCTGAAGGAGGAGAAACAGGCCAAGGTAGAGCGGGCAGCCCGGCTGGCACGACTCATCACTGTGGGCAAGCGTTTCCTGTTGGAATGGGAGGGATGAGCAGATGTATAACCGCTATATGCGCAATGACGCCGGCGCCTATATCCGGATGCCGCAGGATGACGCACCTCCGCCCGGGCCCAAGCCGCCTTCGGGACCCGGAGCCTCCCCGAAGGCGAAGCCATCTCCCGGCCCGCCGCCCATACCTGCACCGCCCCACCGGCCGGAGCGAGATATTCTGAACCGCTTTCTGGAAAGGCTGCATTTGGGTGACCTGGACTCCGGCGACCTGCTGGTGCTGCTGCTCCTGTTCATGCTGTTCCGGGAGAATGCCGACGAGGAGCTGCTCATCGCCCTGGGCCTTTTACTAATCCTGTAAAAAAATATCCGTCTATGCCGGTGCACCCGGCAAAAGAAAGCAGGCACTCTTTTCGAGTGTCTGCTTTCGCACTTTCGGGTGCATGGCACATGGCGCGGGCCCGACTTTTTATTGTGCTGCAATAGGTCTCTTTTTCAGGGCGAAGTGGGCATACAGAGTAAGCAGAGCGCTGAGCAGCAGCTCCGTATAGTAGCTCAATCCCCTGCTGAGAATCATACCCGGCAGCAGCAAATGCCCCGTAAACACAGGGACAAAAATCGTCAGAAACAGCTTTTCGCTTATGCCCATCCCACCCGGCAGGGGCAGCATATCCACAGAGATGGAAATCGCCGCCTGCAGCAAAAGAATAGTCATGGCCGAAACGCCCTGCAGCCCAAAGGCCCGGTATACAAAATAGGTGGACAGGAACAGCGAAAGCCGCTGTGCAAAGGTGATGCCCAGCACATTGAGTACCACAAGCTTATGGGTTTTAAAATATGCCGCCGTCTCCCGGTATTTTTCCATGCCGGCCTCCAGCTTTTCATGGCGGCTCTCCTTACAGCGCAGCAAATGCAGCCGCTCCAGCAGCGCCAGGCCCCCGCGCATTATGGACCGGGCCAAGGAGTTATGAAAAACCAGCACCACCAGTATCGCCACACAGATCACGTTCAGCCCAATGCCCAAATAAAACACCGGCAGGATCTGCTGCAGATAAGTATGGAGAAAGCCCTGCCCAAACGCCATCAATCCCAGGCCCATCAGCACCAGCACCGCTTTGTAGGTGATGGTGATGACCATCAGCACCAGGGTAGACACCGGGACAGGAATATCCTTTTGCCGCATATAGTATATCTGGGCGGGCTGGCCGCCGGAGGCGGAGGGGGTAATGCAGCTGTAAAAAAAACCGATGGACGAAAACAAAAAGCAGGTCCACTTTTTCAGCCGCACATGCAGGGTGCCCATCATATAGTATATGATAATGGACTCACCCCATATGAAGAAGACCACGCACAGCGCCGCCGGGGCCAGCCAAAGCTTCCGCACCTGGGCGATGACCGCCAGCGTCTGATGCAGGTCTTCCCCGCGGAACACCATATACACCGTGACCCCGAAAACCAGGAGCAGGAACAGAATCTCCCCTATTAGCTTTTTATTCTTCATACCGCGCTCCGATCTCCGCTCCCGCCCGTGCAGACGTTTCCTATACCCGAGGGCAAAAACAAAGCGCAATCCCCTATCCGAAGCTGCGCTCTGCCAAATTCTTCACCTGTGAGCCATTATACCGACCAGCCGGTGGGATGTCAACCGGTTTGTTGTCCCTCCCCGCCGGAGCTGCGCAGGCGGCTTTATGATAACGCTGCCGCCCCGAAAAGCGGCTTGAGGGCTATCTCCCGGAAAAAGCTATACAAAATAGCCATTTTTTTAAAATATTTTCCCTTGTTTTTTTTGGGGATTTTGAGTACAATAGGAGCAAGGCAGCGGTGGACCGCCGCCGATTCCCGCCGCCGGGTACCACTCCACTTCATGGTGCCGGGCGGTCAAAAAAAGGAGGAATAAAATCCCGCTGTGACTGGCGGTGCGGCAGTGTGGAGACCTGTCGTAAAGCGGCGCACCCATAGCGGTGGCCGTGAGGCTGCTCCTTGCGGAGGCAGAGCAGCTGCAGTCAAGTAAAATGGCAAAAGTCATTCTCAAGAACCTGAAGAAAGTCTACCCCAACGCAGAGAAGAAAAAGAAAGGCAAAAAGGGCGAGGAGGTCAAAAAATCCAACCTGCAGATCACGGCCGAGGGCGTCGTGGCCGTGCAGGAGTTCAACCTGGAGATTGCCGACAAGGAGTTTATCGTCCTGGTCGGGCCCTCCGGCTGCGGCAAGTCCACCACCCTGCGCATGGTCGCCGGTCTGGAGGAGATCAGCGATGGTGAGCTGTACATCGGCGATAAGCTCATGAACGATGTAGAGCCCAAGGATCGGGACATCGCCATGGTCTTTCAGAACTACGCCCTGTACCCCCATATGACGGTATACGAGAACATGGCCTTCTCCCTGAAGCTGAAGAAGACCCCCAAGGACGAGATCGACCGGAAGGTCCGCGAGGCCGCCGAGATCCTGGACATCACCCAGTATCTCGACCGCAAGCCCAAGGCCCTTTCCGGCGGCCAGCGGCAGCGTGTTGCCATCGGCCGGGCCATTGTACGCAATCCCCAGGTCATGCTGATGGACGAGCCTCTGTCCAACCTGGATGCCAAGCTGCGCAATGAGATGCGCGCGGAGATCATCAAGCTGCGCCAGCGCATCAACACCACCTTTATCTACGTCACCCACGATCAGACCGAGGCCATGACCCTGGGTGACCGCATTGTTATCATGAAGGACGGCTTCATCCAGCAGATCGGCACCCCACAGGAGGTGTTTGACCACCCGGCCAACCTCTTTGTGGCCGGCTTCATCGGCACACCTCAGATGAACCTGTTCGATGCGCAGCTGGTGAAAAACGGCGAGAAATACGCCGTGGTCATGGATGGCGTTACCGTGGAGCTCAGCGATGAAAAGCAGGAGCGCCTGCGTGCCCACAACGTGCAGCCCCAGGACATCACCCTGGGCGTCCGGCCCGACCATCTGATGCTCTGCGCCGACGCTATCAAGGGTAAGGTAGACGTCAGTGAGCTCATGGGCTCCAGTGTCCATCTTCATGTCACCGCCGGCGGCAGGGACGTCATTGTCATCGTGCCCACCAACGGTGCGGCAACGCACTTCCCCATGGGCAGCGAGGTGAACCTCATTTTTGGCGGCAACGTAGCCCATGTGTTCAGCAAAGAAACCGGCAAAAACCTGGAGTGGTAATCATGCAGCGGTATATTGGCATTGACCTGGGCGGCACCAACATCAAGGGTGCCCTGGTCAGTGAAACAGGCAAAATTCTGAAGCAGCGTTCCGTCCCCACTCATACGGAGGCAGGGGCCGAGGCGGTGACGAAAACCATTGCCGCCATGATTTGCGCTCTGGCGGAGGGCGAATCCGTCAGCGGCGTGGGCATGGGCTGCCCCGGCACAGTGGATGACCAGGAGGGCACGGTGGTCTATGCCTGCAATCTCGGGTGGGTACACTACGATGTGCGCACCGCCCTGCGGGAGCTGACCGGCTACAGCGTAAGATTGGTGAACGATGCCAACGCCGCCGCCTTGGCGGAGGCTGCGGTGGGGGCCGCCAAGGGTGCCCAGAGCGCAGTGGTGGTCACCCTGGGTACCGGTGTGGGGGGCGGCGTGGTGCTGAACGGCAAGCTGCTCACCGGATTCACCGGTGCCGCCAGCGAGCTGGGTCACATGACCATTGTGGCAGACGGAGAGCCCTGCGCCTGCGGGCAAAAGGGATGCTTTGAAACGTATGCCTCGGCCACGGCTCTTATCCGCATGACAAGGGAGGCCATGGCACAGCATCCGCAGAGCGCCCTGCACCGGATCGCCGCAGAAAACGGCGGCGTGGACGGACGCACGGCATTTTTGGCCCGGCAGGTGGGCGATGCAGCAGGCGGCAAGGTGGTCCGGCAGTATATCCACTATCTTGCCATCGGCGTCGGCAACATCGTTAACATCTTCTTCCCAGAGGTGGTGGCGCTGTCCGGAGGTATCGCTAACCAGGGAGAGAACCTGCTGGCTCCCCTACGAGAGGAGGTCGCGCAGCGGGAATACGGTGCGGCGTACTCCAAAAAACACCCCCGCATCCTCTGCTGCACCCTGGGCAATGACGCCGGTGTCATCGGCGCGGCCCTGTTTGCGAAGGACTGATTGAAAATTAAAAACAGGCGCAGCCTGCGGCTATACCGTAGGCTGTGCCTGTTTTTCAGCTTATCGTGCTGTAGAAACGGCGTCAATTTCCCCCATTACAGGGCCGTTCCCTTCTTAGGGATGAAAAAGTGTCTCATGTCCACGCCCTCCAACGCCAGCAGCTTTGCCTTTCGGTCTATGCCGCCGCCGTATCCGGTAAGATTGCCGCCGGCGCCCACCACACGATGGCATGGGATCATCAGGGAAATAGGGTTGTGCCCCACGGCGCCGCCCACTGCCTGGGCAGACATCCGCTCCATTCCCTGCCGCCGGGCCGCTTGCGCAGCAATCTCTCCGTAGGTCATGGTCTGCCCATAGGGAATGGTCAGCATAATGTCGCAGATGCACTTGCGAAACGGCGTGGAGTCATAGCGCATGGGCGGCAGGAAGTCCGGCTCCCGCCCGGAGAAATAAATATCCAGCCAGCGCTTTGCCTCCCGGAGCAGCGGGTGCTCTCTCCGCTCGGTCTCCGGGGGCAGGATATTGCCGTAGTGTCTTTGCCCATTGAACCACAGGCCGATGACAGCGTCCTCATCGCAGGCCAGGGTGATCGTGCCCAAGGGGGACGGATATTCGGTGGAATAAGTCATTATGTATTCTCCTTATCTGCGCCCGCGCGCTGCAGATAGCAAGATGAGATACACTTTTGTGTATCTCATCCTTGGTACGCCCGACTGGATTCGAACCAGCGGCCTTTAGAGTCGGAGTTATAAGGCCGTAAACTGCAAGCTGTTTCGGCGCAAGGATTTGGTGTGTGTTGCACAAATTTGCGGCATTTTATGAGAACACTTCAGAAGCCTTGCGCCACAAGGCTTCTGAGGTTTTTCGCAGTAGTAGTCAAATAGTAGTCTGGATAAAATGCGGGTTCAGCAGCCCAGTTCAGCTGAATATCTTTACCCTCTATCCCTGAATCAGATCAGCGGCATCGCATCCAAGTACTTTGGCAAGGTCAAGCACAATACCGGCCTGCGCTTTTGCAAGTTCGTACTGCTTCTGTTCGTAGAGCTGGATCATTCGCAAGGAGACTCCGGATGCTTCACTGAGCTGCTGCTGTGTCAGCCCTCTCGCCTTCCGTGTAAGCTGTAGCTTAGACTTACGGCTACCCTTGTTCCTTTGAATGATCTCATCTGCACTCTCCACGAATTTGCTTACATCCGCTTCGTGCAGGATATATAGAGACATCACTACCGATAGTGTCAATCCGTATTCTACCATATCGCTGAAGCGTCGGTTTGTTTCCCACTGGTAATAGGCAAGGATCCATCCGGCCCAATACTCTCTCCCCTTTGAGGATAGATGGGGCTGATGATGACGCTCACTCTGCATATTCACGGCAGCAAGCACAGCGTCTGCCAGTTCGACCCCCGACATTCCTGCAACATACTTCGGATTTCCATTCTCGAATTTTGAGGCAATTCCGGAGAAAATGAACCAGCCAAAGAAGTCATCCGGTGCATAGCCGAGTGTACACACGGCGTACTCGACCATATCTCCGAGATTGGCCATTGCATCATCCAAGTATAATTCGTTGTAGGCGTTCATCTTCATTCCCCCATTCTTCCCGAATGATGTCCAGCACATATTTTTCAGACAAAACCGTTTCACGATCCTTCTCTTTTGCAAAATCCTCGCGCGCTTTACTGTCTCGTGCCAGCTTCTTCGGATAATACATATCACACGGTGCAGGAATGGCTTTCTCAAATGTAAATCGAGCAAACGCTTTTCCCGATATCGCAACGATCTGTTCGCCCAGTTTCCCAAGTAACATCGCTTTTTCAAGCTGTTGGAGAGAAATCGTATTATTCAGAAATGCACTTGCGAATGAAAAATAAGAATCGTCCGCCCGATATCCTTTGATGACATCATACTGCTTATACTCTACCGCAAAATGCTCGTCAATATACTGCTTGGCTTGCCTTGCGACTGCCCCGCCAATACGGAACTTCCGATTATTCAGCAGTACATAAAGCCAATTGAGAATATGATAATTACCTCCTGTAAGCGAGAGGATAGACAGGCCGTTTAAATCAAAGGCATATCGATTTGCAAAGCCATCCGCTTCAGCGGAACAAGCCCACTCCTTTGCAAGCTCCACACTCTCAGTACAGTAGAACCCCAGTCCGTAATCGTTGTTTGGGTTTCCTTTTCCAATAACAGGCTGTTGGATAATTTGACTGGAACCATGATAAACGCAGATTATTTTATTCATAGCTGTGCCTCTTTCACGAGCCTATCGCTCCACTGATAGTTTTAACCCGAATTGATTATATCGCTATGGCGATAGTTTGTCAACAAGAAAACTTGTGGTGTTTCTCTGTCTGCAACGATATCTGTTGTTTCGACGTAACCGCCACAGCAAATGACGCATAGACACACATGAGACAATTAGTAAGGTCTCTCATACCAAGTATATTTTTCGTTTCCTGACCGATACTTTAACTATAAAAACGAAAGATAAGGATGGTCAGCATATGAATAATATGGATTTAGGATACGAAATGTTTTGCTATCAATGTGAGCAAACAGCGAACGGAAAGGGCTGCACAAAGCTTGGGGTTTGCGGAAAGACACCGGAAATCGCCAATCTGCAGGATTTGCTGATCTTTCAAATCAAAGGGATCAGCTGTTACGGAAAAGTTCTGCAAAATGAGGGACAGCATATCGATAAAAATATCATACGGTTTATCGAAAATGTTCTTTTCACAACGCTGACGAATGTTAATTTTGATGCGAAAGTACACGTGGAATTATTGAACGAATCACAACGGATAAAAGATCATTTAAGAAATATTACGGGAGAGATTCACAATCAGACACCTTACGCCACTTATGATCTTCCCGAAACAAAAACACAAATGCTAAAGGATGCTCAATTCGCGGGAATTATGTATGATAAATCCCTTGACCCGGATATTCGCTCATTGAGGCAAACCATTTTATACGGACTGAAAGGTATCAGCGCCTATGGGCATCAGGCAAGAGAACTGGGCTATTACAGTGATGAGGTAGATGAATTTTATATTCAGGCATTGGAAGCTCTCACAGACGATAACCTTACAGTGGAAGAACTGATCCGAATGACCATGCGCACCGGAGAAGCGGCAATTGAGGTTATGAAAAAATTGGATGAAGCCAATACTGCAGTTTACGGAAATCCGGCACCCCATAGGGTCAATATCCATATGAGGAAAGGACCCTTTATCGTTGTTTCGGGACATGATTTGAAGGATTTGGAAATGCTGCTGGAACAAACAAAGGGAACGGGGGTCAATGTGTATACACACGGTGAAATGCTGCCGTGCCACGGATATGAGGGATTAAAAAAGTACCCCCACCTTGTCGGAAATTTCGGTGGTGCGTGGCAAGATCAACAAAAACAATTTGATGATCTTCCGGGATGTATTCTAATGACGACGAATTGCCTTATGCGGCCGAGAGAGAGCTATAAAGGCCGAATCTACAGCACGAATGTAGTGGGCTGGGAAGGGGTAAAACACATTGGGAAAAGAGAAAACGGTGAAAAGGATTTCAGTGAAATCATTCAGCAGGCAATAGAATTGGGCGGCTATCCGGAGGATCAGGAGCCCCACGAGATACTTGTCGGATTCGGGCATCATTCGGTATTAAGCGATTCTGACAAAATCGTAGCGGCAGTAAAAGCAGGAAAAATCAGACATTTCTTTCTTATTGGCGGCTGTGACGGAGCAAGACCCGGTCGAAACTATTATACAGAGTTTGCTAAGATGGTCCCGAAAGACTGCGTGATATTAACGCTCGCATGCGGAAAATACAGATTTAACAAACTGGATTTCGGTGAAGTAGCGGGTCTGCCGAGACTTTTGGATGTCGGGCAATGCAATGATGTATATTCTGCCATACGGATCGCAACAGGTTTAGCAGATGCTTTTGGTACCGATGTAAACGGATTGCCTTTGTCGTTGATCGTATCATGGTACGAACAAAAGGCTGTTGCTGATTTGCTGGCGTTATTGAGTCTGGGAATTAAAGGCATATATTTAGGCCCTACCCTGCCGGCATTTTTGAGCCCGAATGTGCTTCAGTATTTAGTGGACACATTCGACTTGCGGCTTATTACCAATGCTGAGGATGACATTAAGACCTGCCTGAAACAGAATATTTGAGAAATCAGGAACCGTCAATGCACTTTGATAGTAACCGTAGAACCTGACAGCGCACAGTATAAGAGAGCTGGCACGAGCCAGCTCTCTTTAATCTTTTGACATCCTGCATTTATCCAGTGCGTGGACGGCGTGAGGTGTTCCTCCCATGTTGTGTCCATCTCGCTCAACTTGGGCGCGATTTGCACCCCCCACAAAAGATATCGGTACGGATCCAGACCGTTTTCCTTTGTTGTTTCAATCAGACTATACATTACGGCACTGGCCCAGGCGCCATCTGGCGTATTGGCGAATAATCAGTTCCTTCGTCCCATCGCAAATGGCTTTATGCTGTGCTCAGCGCGGTCGTTGCTCAGCCCCAGACGGCCATCCTCCGGATAGCGGATCAGGTAGGGCCACTTCTCCAGCAGGTAGTGGATTGCTTTGCCTATTATCAGCTTTATACCGGCGCATTTGAGCTGGAATGATCTTGAGGAGTCTTGAAAACGTACAATTTTCAAGACTCCTCAAAAATTTTTGCAGCAATATTCTCCAATGCGTCACTGAAAATCTCATGAACACGGATCAACGCAGCGACCTCACAGATAAACCGCTCCATCAGTGCCTTTTCGTCCAACCATGTTCTCTGCGGCGTTGCGTGATGTCCCGCGTCCTGCTCCGCCTCCGCTTTGGCGGCGCGGATGGCCTTCTGCGCGGAGAGCCACCGACCATAGGCCCCGCCATACAAGTCCTTCTTCAGTTTCCGCAGCGCGGCCTTGTACGCCTTCTCCGCTCCGCTGGGGCCATTGTAGTTGAGATAGATCGCCAACTCCTGAAAAGTCATGCCGACCTCGTCCGGCTGGCCGATGCCGAGGTAGCTCCGCACCAGATTCAACTCTCTGGGCGTCAACACTTGCTCCATCCGCTGCATCAGCAGCGTTCGGCGCATGAGGCGGTCATAGGCCACGGCGGGATCGCCGCCGCAGCTGACGGAGAACACATCATCCCCCAACTGCCGCGCGCGGCACAGCGCTTGGTATTCCTTCAACAGGGCTTCGGCCGACTTGGAGGATACCTTCAGCTTTTCGCATACCGCCTTGGTCAATTCTGCCTCAGAGGTATCCTGCGCCTCGGCGCAGAAGTACGCCACGGTGCGGAGCTGGCTGCCGCGGCTGGTTGGGACGGGCAGAGGAAAGGCGTATCGCGCGGCATAGTCGGACAGCGCCGCTTCTATCGCGGGTGTCGCATAGGTCAGCAGCTTTGTTCCATGGGCGGGATCAAAGCGCCTCGCCGCGTCCAGCAGCACCAGCGCCGCCTCCTGCTTCAAATCCTCCATCTCACACCGCGGCGTGTACGCCCGCGCCAGTTCGGTGAGGTAGCCCTCGTTCTGTGAGATAAGCTGCTCCGCGGCGTTTTTGTCTCCTATCTGTATCCGCAAAGCCAGCTCTTCATTGCAGGGGCTATCTCCGGCAACGGTGTACATATTCTTCGCCACGGGAACGCCCCCTTCCTCACTTCAGCCGCTTTTCTGCCTCCGCGTAAATGTGTTCCAATTCCATATCCCGCGCATATCCGTCAGCGGCGTAGTCGTTGTCCATCAGCGCCTTGTCCCGATAACTCTCCGCCAGATACAGTGCCTCTTGCCGTAGGTCATCGGAGATTTTTCCTCTCTGGTGATGCTTGCGGATCGTCCCGGTGCGGATATTGAACAGGCGGTAGACCGGGTGCTGTTTGTTCTGCTCCTTCTGGTGCATCATCGCGCCGTACTGCCGGCAGGTATAGCGATTGTCCTGCGGGGCGACGCCGTCGCAGTATTTAGGGATGTGGCCGTTAGTGGTCAGAAAGTATCTTCCGCAGCCTTGGCACTGGCTGGGCGCGTGGCCGTGGTGCAATCCGTTCATCAGGTCATAGGTGTAGAAATCGGTCAGGCGCGGAAAAATCACCCGTTCTACAAACACCATTTCTTTTTCGTTTTTAGGACTGCGGGCAAACACATAGGTGGAGGACAGCTCCGGATAAACCGTGAATGGCTCCATATCCAGGCTCTGCAAACTCCGCATCTCATCCCAAAACTGCTCGCTGTTGAAGCAGTCATGCGCGGCCACGGCGAAATGTGTTTCGTTCCGTTTTTTCAGCCGCCGCAGATAATCCAGCTCAAAGAACCGCCCCGCTGCATAGAAGTGATACATGGCGATAGGGATGCGTATGATCCCGACGCAGAATCTCAGGAACTCCGTCTGGAACTCCGAATCGGGTGTCCGTATTTGCAGGAGGTTTCTCTCGTCAAACAGGATATGATCCGGCGCATTTCCTTCTCGTAGTCATTATAACAAAAGGGCGGATACTTCCAAAGCAGTTCGGTCAGATACAATATCCGTTCCCGCAGCTGCGGGAATACCGCCGCGGCTTCCTCATCGCTGCCCTGTACCACCACCGGGAACAGGAAGGTCGGTGCGCCGCCGGCCTGTATCAGCTCCGGCAGTTTTTCTTCGGGAATGTTCAGAATGGACATCGCCATGAATCCCGCCGGGAACTCCTTCTCCTGATAAAAGATCTTGTCATTCCAGACATCCATTGTGAACTGCGTGAAATCGTTGTTCTGCTGTATTCCCAGCGGCATAGCATTGCCCCCCCTGTCTCATATCCGTTTTGCAGCTGTCCCGCGATATTCTCATTCTATCAAAAAACACAGAATAATCAAGTGAAAGGGTTAGAGCCTCAACTGCAGCGAGGTCTCTGCCCTTATCCTTTTATCCGGAGGTTTTTTATGTCTCAAATCAAACGACTGCAAACCATTGACGCGGACACGCTGCAAAGCACCGCTTACGAGCCGGTCTCCTTCGTGGTCGACGATCTGTTGCCCCAGGGGCTGCACCTGCTGGCAGGCGCGCCGAAGATCGGCAAATCGTGGCTGGCACTGTGGCTGTGTCTCTGCGCCGCGCAGGGCAAGCCGCTCTGGACGTTCGCCACACGGCCATGCGAGGTGCTGTACCTCTGTCTGGAGGACAGCTTCCAGCGTATCCAAAGCCGGCTCTTTGATCTCACGGAGGACGCGCCGCCCACGCTGCACTTCGCCGTCATGTCCCAGCAGCTCCACAACGGGCTGGTGGAGCAGATCGAGCAATTCCTGAAGGAGCATCCGCAGACCAGGCTCATCGTCATCGACACGCTCCAACGCATCCGCACCGCGGGCAATGACGCAAACCCATATGCCAGCGACTACCGGGATATCGGCGTTCTGAAAGCGCTGGCGGACAAGCACCGCATCGCCATTCTGCTGGTGCATCATCTGCGGAAGATGAATGACGATGATCCCATGAACATGATCTCCGGCACCACCGGACTCAGCGGTGCCACCGACAGCAACTTCGTCCTCCGCAAGAGCAAGCGCAGAGAGAACACAGCCACGCTCTACTGCACCGGGCGGGACATCCCCTACCGGGAACTGGCATTGGAGTTCGACGGTGAGGATCACGTCTGGAAACTGCTGTCAGATGACTGTGAACAGACGGAGCAGCCCACCGAACGGATTCTTTTTCTTCTCTCTGAATTGCTGCGCTGGCAGCCGGAGATCAGCGCCCCTGCCAAGGTGCTGTTGGAAAAGATCGACCCTGCCGGTGCGGAGGGATTGACCCCCAACAGCTTCTCCCACCGAATCCGCAAAAGCGTTGACGCTCTAAGGAGAAACGGCATTACGGTGTCCTTCCGCAAGAGCAACGGCGACCGTCTGATCTGCCTGAAAAGGGTCGATGGTGTCGATGATCCCGCTGCCGAAAACATCGTCACCATTGACCCTGAGAACCCGCCGTGTTTCGCCCTGTGAGCCGCTGTGTGCGCGGTTAGGGGCTGGTGTGGCGTGTGTACCCGCTGAGAGCTGTTTACCGCACACGGCGCGGGACGCAGGAATCGTCGCCCACTCAGGTGGCGGCGACGGCCAGCATCGCATTTGTCTGGTCTGCGGCGAAGCCGCTGCCCTGCCAAACGCACTGGGCGGGCAAAGCCCTGCACCCAAATTCCGGGCAGAAGCCCACACCCACTTTTAGCTACGATTGGAGAAAAACATGAAAAAAGATATCAAATTCAGCACGCGCATGGCGTCCACCGACCGCGAGAAGATCAGGGCACTGGCAGCAAAGGCCCACATGTCCATGAGCGATTACGTCACCGCCTGCTGTCTCGGCAAGCGGATCGTGGTCATCGACGAGCAGAAAGAACTGCTCCGCCAGCTCAAGGGCATCGGCAGCAACATCAACCGCCTCACCGTCC
>ERZ791903.907-NODE-907-length-33735-cov-12.759471_pt1 | contig 33735 bp, 16 predicted proteins | sample MGYA00510148_ERZ791903 | MGnify/ENA primary metagenome ERZ791903 (study PRJEB30046, sample SAMN00792080) | human gut metagenome | study: EMG produced TPA metagenomics assembly of the A metagenome-wide association study of gut microbiota in type 2...
AGGTCAGGGTAATGCTATCACCCTTGCGAAGCAGCTGGAAAGCCTCAACGGAAGGAGCAAGAGTCAGTTTACGGATATAAGTCTTGGGAGCCTCCTTATAAGGGAAACCATAGGAAAGGACAGTCATGCCACCTATGTTCTCGAAGCCGGTATAGCCGATGGAAGTCTCACCGGAGACAATAACCTCGCCTTCTTTATGAGTAGCCAAAGCCTCCTTGTCAAACTTGTCAATGCGGATGACTGACATGGACTTACCTTTACTTGAATTGAAGGCTGCAGTCAGAGGAGTACTCAGACGGTCTTCGCGTACCAGCCAGCTATCCGAGATATGGAAAGAAGGGGCCTTTTCGGGAGAACGAAGATTCTGGCGGTACCAGAAACCGGGCATGTAGAACTGGCAATCAGAATGCCGGTATCCGGTTTTTATTTGCTCGCCATAATTGAAATAAACAGTATCCAAGGCCGTGATGACAACGTTAATACGCTGCTTGCCATCTTTATCAACTACCTGGCGGGTAATAACCAATGGTAACTGCTCGGAAGACTGGCAGGTATACACACCGTCCTGCTGCTTTTGGAGAGTCAGTGAATAGTGCTGGGCGTCATTACCCGGAACTTTTAAAGAAATGGAAACATTCTCAGGAGTATAATTTGCCGCTCCTATATTTACAATGCCCACAGAAAGCATTATCCCTAAAAACAATCTTTTTAACCTCATATTCAATCTTCATTTTACTATTTTACATTTCAGGTCTTTCGGCTTCTATCGATGGAGAATTGCCGGCCACTGATGGCCATCCGTCTTTCCAATTAACCTTATCCATCATCAACACACGACCTCCGGGATTTTTAGTACTCACCGCATGATAGAACATCCAGTCATTACCTGCTTTATCCGTTACAATCTCTGAATTATGCCCGGTACCAACAAAAGCATCATTCTTATGAATCAGTACTTCATGGTGGTTATCCAGCATCTTCTTACCACTTTTATCAACATAAGGTCCAAAAAGCTTCTTCGAACGACCTACAACTGTAGTATAAGTGCTCTTCAATCCTTCACAACAAGTACCTATGGATGCAAAGAAATAATAATAGCCATCTTTTTTATGAATATATGTTCCTTCATAGGCTGTCCCCGCTACCTGACGGAGTTTAGCGCCTTTCTTTATAGAAAGTCCGTCATCCGACAGTTCAATACCATAAATTCCACGGAAACTACCCCAGAAGAGATATTTCTTTCCTCCATCCTCCATATAGAAAGGATCTATGGAATTCTGCACATTGATTTCATTGCTACGGAACATTTTCCCATGATCCTTAAAAGGGCCTTCGGGCTTATCGGCAGTAGCACATCCGATGCCACAAGTCCACTCGCCTCCCCAAACGGACATGGAATAATAAAGTACATATTTATCACCTATTTTATTGATATCAGGAGCCCATAATCCTCCTTTGGGTTCAAAGTCCGGACGAGTGCTTTTAGTAAAAGCAGTACCCACATATTCCCACTCCACCAAGTCTTTCGAACGATGAATAGGCAAGTTTCGGATATCTTCGGTGGCATACAAGTAATAGTAGCCATCCTCCCCTTTGATAATAGAAGGATCAGGCAAACTATAGTTTATAACCGGATTCTGATAGCTCTTGACGGGCTTTTTCGCCATAAGCAGACAGCTTATGGCGAGAAAGGCTCCTATTAACAATATTTTCTGCATATATTCACTATTACTATTTACAAACCGGTGCTTCTGCTTCGGTAGATGGACTATTACCAGCAATTACCGGCCAATCATTTTCCCAAACAATCCGGTCGATCATCAGATAACGTCCTTTGCTTGGAGTGTGTCTGTCATAACTGTGATACAACATCCACTCATTACCTTCGCTATCCGTCACAATCTCCGAATTATGGCCAGGACCTACAAAGCGATCATTAGCTCTGATAAGAACTTCATATTTATTATCAAGCATTGATTCTCCATTCTTATTCACGTACGGACCTAAGAAAGAAGTAGAACGTCCGACAACAGTAGTATACGTACTCAACATAGAGTTACAGCACGAACCTACAGATGCAAACATATAGTAATAATCACCGCGCTTATGGATGTAAGGTGCTTCAAAAGCAGTACCCGCAACCTGTACTCTTTCTTTCTTAGCAGTTGCAATATCAGGATATACTCTCGTTCCGTCAGCATTCAGTTTTACTGCATACAGGCCGTTGAAACTACCCCAAACCAACCATTTCTGTCCATTATCCTCAAAGAAGCAAGGGTCAATAGAGTTTCTTACATCAATTTCACTTGAAGTGAACAGCTTTCCTTTTCCATCAACAGAGATATCCAAAGTAAAAGGACCTTCGGGAGAATCTGCAGAAGCAATACCAATACCGGCAGTTGCAGGTTTACCCATGGCAGACATAGCATAATACAGGATAAATTTATCACCAACCTTTTCGATATCCGGCGCCCAGACAGCTGCACCTGATTCTGTAACGAATGTAGGTTTCTTTGCGAACATCGGGCCTCCATCTGTCCAATGAATCAAGTCTTGTGACTTACGAATCACAGATGTATTGGTAGCATATACATAAAATGAATGATCATTTTCTTTCCAGATGGTAGGGTCACCTACACTGTAATCCGTCAGCGGATTAGAATAAGGATTCTTATAATTTGTATTTCCTTTATTATCATCGTCCGAGCAGGATGCCAAGGCTCCTGTCAGAGCCAAGGCAAACAAAATATACTTACTTCTCATTGTATTCTACTTATTTATATCTTTGTTCAAGTTCTTCTACCGGAATATTATCTTCATAACCATCATAACCATAATTCTGGTTAATGCGACCTTGTGTATTGGATTCTATAGCATTACGCGGAATTGGCCACAACACATGGTACGGTTTCATAATGAAAGCATTCGTTGAATAATAATATTCTTCTGCAAAGAAGTTGTTCTTCTCCATAACACGGTCATAATACCAGTTCTTCTCTGAAAAATTATTGAGAGAATATCCATCTACACCCTTTTCAGCTTTCAGGAAAGCGATACGGGTCAGTTCTGTCTTACGATGATCTTCCAGGAACAACTCTCTGGCTCTTTCATCCAGGATATCTTCCAATGTAACTGATGAAAATTCCGGAGCATTTACACGACGACGGATTGTATTCACATCAGCAGTAGCCAGATCGTTCTTTCCTAACCACCAATATGCTTCAGCTCTGTTCAGATAAGTTTCAGCAAGACGGAAGATGTACTGGTCGGTGAAACCACCTACAGGCACTTTACCTCCGGCATTCGGATCATCTTTGTCAACCAAAACCTTTACAATCGGAAAGGAGAAGTAGCAGCGCATGGTATCTGAACAATAAGCAGGATTTACCGGTTGACCAAAATAAGTAGCACTGCCACCCTTTGAAGCCGGCAAATTGTAAGTGATACGTGATTTATCAAACCAGTTATTAGAATTATGACGCATATCATCACCACAATTGCTCCACAATGAATACTGAGCATAGTTAGTAGGACGTATCTTAGCAAGACCTCTACCCAATTCTTCCAATTGTTCATATCCATCGTAGATTCCGGAAGCATCGGTTGTTCCATTTTTACCGTCCGGTGTTTTCACCTTACTTCCTGCATGCCATTGCGGCACGAAGTTACGTTTGCGTTTTGAACCACTCGGAGAGGAACATCCATCCAAACCATAGATTTCCTGACCGATCATGATACCTTCTTTGTTTTCAACAAGGCTGATATTCTCTTCCTGGAACAAGTCATTGTATACATCTTTAGTCTTATCATCCATATTGATACCGAAACGCTCAGTCATCAGACGTAATCCGTAATTGTTAATGCATCGGGTAGTTGCATCTACTGCCTGTTGGAAATCACCGGTAGCCAGACAAATCTTAGCCAGCAAGTGCTCACCTGCAGCTCTGCTCACAGCACCACGAATCACTTCCTGAGGTAACCATTGTACGGCATATTCCATATCTTTCTTGATATTTGCCAGAATAGTCTTACGGGAAACTGTATTAAAGTCCAGTTTTGCTCCGGTAATTTCTTCATTGATCCAAGGTATATCACCAAATTGATTTACTAACAAATAGTACCAATAAGCACGGTGGAAATATCCTTCTGCCAAACAAGCATTCCGGTCTTCTTCCGATGCCATATCCGAAGCTTCAGGAGCACGGGTAATTACTGTATTGGCATATTTAATGCCATTCCATCCGAAAACCCAGTAACGCAAATGCAGGTACATATTAGTCGTAGGAGTCAACTGAGTCACCATGTTATGGATCTCCTTCGTCTCAGGACCACCCATTACAGCCAAGTCAGACCAGGCATATTCATATACAGAATAGGTTTCACAGTTTCCAGAGTTGAATGCATCTCCGAACCATTCAAAATTCATCTGCTTACGGCAAAGACGAAGCATGGTTTCCAAACCCGCTTTGTCCACAAAAGTGTTCTCCGGTGTCAGGAACGACATCGCTTTGGGTTCAAGATCAACACAGGCTGAGAGACTGGCTGCTACCAGGCAAGTGGCCAAGCCTTTTAGTATATATTTCTTTGTTTTCATTTGAATATCTTTATTTAATTATTCGTTCTATCAGATTACAAGGTAATGTTCACACCAAATGTCCAGATACGTGGAGTAATGGCTTTAGTCAGAGGATCAGATGTTCTCCATTTAGAGATAACGAATGCATTGTCCACATTGATACTGAATCTCAGGTTATCAATCATGAATTTGTTGATCAACTTCTTCGGGAATGAATAAGACAATGCCATATTCTGCATTCTTACATAGTTTCTCTTCTCGTAAATATTCACACCCGGGCTATCAATGTTTGCACCCAGACGGGCATATTTACTATTCGGATTCCACGGTGTCCAGTACTCAGTCCAAACAGAGTTTGAAGTATTGTAGTAACGGTTTGTTTCGTTTCTCGGCAAGTTGTCGATATCCATCCAACCAAACTCTCCACGCAGCACAAAAGAGAAGTCGATACATTTGAACAGAGTCAGGTTACTGCTCAGAGTCATACGATGTTTCGGAGTTTTTGTACCCAACCAAAGCTTATCATCTGTATTGATCTTACCGTCATTATTAACGTCCAGCAATTTCGGGTCACCCGGTTGCTTACCATATTTTGCAGCTTCCAGTTCTTCACCCAGTTGCCATACGCCAATCCACTTATAATCGTAGATTTCATCGATAGCATGTCCGATATACCAGCCATTCTGAACGTCATCATCCTCACGTTGACCGATCACATTACCATCTGCATCCAATACATCAATCATATCACCATACAGGTGCTTGATTTCGTTCTTATTAGTAGAATAAGTAAATGTAGTACCCCAACGTACATTAGGAGTATTAATATTTATACTTGACAGAGTCAACTCAGCACCCTTGTTACCAATCTCTCCCAAGTTAGAAGCGATTGAACCATATCCTGAGATCTCAGGCATAGCACGGTCCATCAACAAGTCGTTTGTTTTGTTCTTATAAAGTTCTACCGAACCGGACAGTCTGTTGTTGAACAATCCGAAGTCAACACCAAAGTTGAGACCGGTAGTAGTTTCCCATTTCAGGTCTCTATTGGCCAGACCAGAAGGATATACACCTTTATAATTTACACTATTCTGGATAACGTTGGTAATTGTCAATCTTGAGAAGGCTGCATAACGACCGATGTCACGGTTACCAGTCTGTCCCCAAGAGAGACGCAGTTTCAGGTTATCAATCCATTTTACATCTTTCAGGAACTTTTCTTCTGAAATACGCCATCCGGCAGCAACTGTAGAGAATACACCATAAGGATTGTTCTGTCCAAATGCAGAGAAACCATCACGACGTACAGAACCGGTCAACAAATAACGATCCATCAATGAATAGTTCAAACGCCACAACAAACCATTACCTGTTTGCATTTCATCATTTGAGTTGACAGTAGGAGTGATACCTGACTGAATAGCGTGATAGCTCAGAGTTCCATTAGGTTGGAAACCTTCATTGTTTCCTGTACTCTTCCAGTTCTGGTATTTTTCGGCAGTATATACGAAAGTGAAGTCAAAGTTATGAATTTTAGCAAAAGTACGATTCCATTTCAGCATATTGTCAATACTCCACTCGTAGTCAGAGTAGTCTTCACGTTTTGCTTTACCACCAGCTACTACACCCGGTTTGATATCAGAGTCAAAATAGTAGTCTTTTCTCCAACCATAACGCACGTTGAAAGTAGTCTGCCATGTAAATCCAAACGGGAGAGTCAACTTACCATAAACACTTGAGTTGAAATTCTGAGTTCTGTAATACTTATCGTCTACAGAACGGTTCAGCAATGGGTTAGCAATACGGTTATCATCCCAAGGTCTAACTTTGATACTTCCATCAGCCTCATAAACATCACCGAAAGGGCTGGCTGCTTTAGCCGCACCGGTATCTGCTGAAATGTTATCCGTACCTTTATGAACGAACTGTGCATTCAAACCGATATTCAACCATTTTGTAATTTCAGTATCCAAGTTCACACGTGATCTTGAAGCACGGAACTGGTCACCGACAACAATACCATCATTGTTAGTATAGCCCAATGCTACATAATAGTTGGTTCTTGCTGTCTTACCGGAAACAGATGCACTGTAATCTTGTCTCAAGCCATTCTGGTAAACAAGATCCATCCAGTCAACGAATTTGCCGGCCTTGTAGTTAGTAACTTCAATAGGATTGAATTCCAGACGTTGCATCCAGGTTTCAATGTAGTCACCGGAGAAAGAATTATCATAACCAGCCCATTGTTCACGAGAAACGCCATCAGGCAAGTTATCAGGATTATCATAATATCCCAAACCTTTTTGTTGTTCACCCGGTTTAAAGTAGTCAATTGTTTTGTAGTAGTCAGAACGTCTCTGCATGTACTGTTCTGCAGTAGGCATTTGAGGCATAAAGGTTGCTTGTGCCACACCGATCTTTGTGCTTACATTAATAATCGGTTTTTCAGTAGAACCCTTTTTAGTGTTAATAAGAATAACACCCGCCGAACCTTTTGAACCATAAACAGCAGTAGAACTGGCGTCCTTCAGGATATCCATACTTTCGATATCATTCGGATTAATATCATCAATACTTCCGTAAAATATAACACCATCCAAAACGATCAAAGGAGAAGTACTGGCTTTCAAGGACTGCTTACCACGGATCAGGAGTCCGGAAGCACCACCAGCTGCATTAGTAGAAGGAGTGATGTGTACACCGGGAACAGTACCAACCAAAAAATCGAGAGCATTCGTTGCAGCTCTATTCTTCGTCACTTCTTCGCCAATGTGTGCCACAGCACCTGTTACGTCCTTTCTCTTCATTGTACCATAACCTACTACCACAACTTCATCCAGCAACTTAGAATCTTCAGCCATGGTGACATTCAAAGTTCTTGTGTTGGCATCAATTGTTTTTTCTATGGTTTGATAACCAATAAATGAGAATACCAAAGTAGACTTTTGCGCGGGAACGTTCAATGAATACTTACCGTCCAAATCGGTAATTGTTCCCAAAGCAGCATTACCTTTTACAGTAACATTTACCCCAATAACTGTCTCGCCCGTAGCATCTTTAACAACACCCGTAACGATTCTGCCCGACTGGGCTTGAACGTAAACTGTAGAAATCAGGAAGAGGAGTACCATCCTAACCCTTGCATCAGAAAAGAATCTTAAAATCTTCTGCTTCATAATATTAAATTTTAAAAAAATTGAAAGACTGCCTTGTGCTTCAAAGCACGACAAAAGTAGAGAATCAATTAGATAACAGGTGGTAAAGTTATCTCTAAAAAGAGAAAAAACGTCTCATTTTCGCAGTCAGAAGGCTATAAAACGGTGGTAGGTACAAAATTATCAGTAATGAGACAAATATCTTATTTTGCAAAGTTTCATTTGTAATGAAATGTATCGATCTGTTTTAATCTGATAACACAAAATGCCCATTTCACCGTGTGCGAAATGGGCATCTTATACCTCACAAAGGTTAATATTGAATATGAAAGAAAATAATGCTCTTATGAACAACTCTAATTAAGAGCCCGAATTATAAGTTCACCGGTTTTATTAGTAGCCGGTAATGTGATTTCTAACATTCCGGGATGGCCAGATCTGGATTTAACAGACTTACCATTGAACAATACTTCATACTTATATCCTGCATCCATGCAGACAATCATACAACGCTCATGGGCCTTTGTCGAATCGTCAAAAGAGATATCAGCCTTATATCCGGAATTATTGTCATTGAATTCGCTCTTCGTAATCCATACCTCAAAGCCGGTAGAAACTTTACCCGGCTTATAATAGGCAGCAAACCAATTCAAAATAGGTGATGAAAGTCCGGAAAACTGGTGCCACCCCGCTCCTCTTCCCGAAGAGATAATGAAATGCTCGAACGTAAAATAGCTTGCTGCACATTCCTTTTCCCAATTATCCAGGGCTGTATGCGCCACCCGATAGGCTTCTTCTCCCTTACCTAAATCTAAAAGGGTTTTCCACATTACCCACTGATGGGGAAACCATACGGCACCATTCCAATATCCATCTACTTTATAATAAGGTGCAGACTGGTCTACCGTTGAAATGCCTACTTTTGTCCATAACTCATCGGGAGAAAACAGATGTCCCACCAACCGATCTACCTGAACCGGAGAACAGATACCTGCTGTCAGAGGAGTCACTCCATCCAGCCCCTTGTTGAAGTTCGACTGGTCTTTATACCGTAAGATTTCCTTCGCGTTCTCCAAGGAGTCATGGAGTACATATCCAAAATATCCACTTTCTTCGTCCCAAGAGTAGGTTTGTAAAGCATTCGACAGTCGTTCGATTACCTGTTCATATTCTTTCATATCCTTTTTCAATCCCAACTCTTTTGCCGCCAGGCGCAGTATTTTCGCAGCCCGCAGGTAATAAGCCGAAGTAACTACAGGAGTCACCAGTTTATTACCCCCACGTGCATGCTGAGGCGGATAATCGTCCCATCCACCGGAATTATAGAAATAATCCCAGGTGCGAAGCAGACCGGAACCTTTCATCCGGGTAGTAGAGTAAGGATCGTTTCCAACCATAAAGTTAAAGAACTGTTTCAGTCGGGGATATAAGAATTCCAAGGTCTCACGTGACAGGCTATTGTTCCACAAATCAGCGTAAGCATACATCTGGATAGGCAATGGAGTGCCATGATGAATAAAAGCCGATTCACTCCCTACCGGAGTTGTATAGGCCTTGATGCATTCGAAAGCCTTAGCCGGATCCACATCAATCAGTCCCAGTGCAATGAATCCGGAATCCCAAGTATAAAGACTATTCCAGTTCTTGCCCGGTGTAAAATGCCTGATATACTCTTTCTGCGTATAAACCGGATATACGATATTCGATAAAAGCGATGCTTGCAGTAAACGACTTCCCAGAAGATACTTCTCTCCGCCCGGTAACACTTTATCCTTAGACTTTGCATCTTCCGTAGATTTAACCTGCGCAATCAGTTTATCCGGAGTTGAATGGAAACTCTGCAATTCTTGTTGCACCTGTTCCTTATCTCCTGTGCATACCAACATGTAAATGGTCTGTTCAGAATCTGGTTCCAGCACGACAGGACGCAAAAAAGCATTCGTATAGTGCCACTTCCTATCTCCAACCAGCCTTGACGAGACATGATCGTGCACCTTTCTCCGGAAGAAAGATTCCAATTCACCGTTCAATATTTCCCGAACTTCCGAATGCTGATGGTTCCAAGCCACCCCATAATAGTTTTCACAATCTTTGTACTTCAGGATGAAGTCTTTCTTGTTTTTACCTACTTCCATTGCAGGAGTAAAAGGTATCGGAGTACGGACTACATTTACATTGCTGATATCATCCGCACTGCCTATAAAGAATCCATCCAGACCGATTTCAACGGTACTACCCGAAATAAGTTCCAGTTTGTATTCTCCTGCCTTCTTATTCTGATAAGGAACTGATACGAAAGAGAATTCTCCCGTACCTTTCAGAGTAACAGGTTGTTCTATCAGCCCTTTCAGCTGTAGTACAACGTTCTCTCCCTTCTTTACCTTAAATCGGATACCTATGGCTCCGTTTTCCTGATCCGGAAGGATCTTCACCTGATAACTCAGGCGGTCACCTTCGCTCCTACCGAAGCCTCTCCCCAGAATCGAACCATCAAGAGACAAAGCGCTACGTTCTTCATTCCGCTGCCACCCATCATATACCAGTCTGTATTGAGGCGATTTCCGAACAGGTTCATTCTCCGTATAATCAATGGCATTATACCATTGCAGCCGCGATGCTCCTGTAGCAGTTACCTGCGGATACGTCTCAGGATAGTCTATATAAGCCATCTGGTTCAGAACCAGATTCTGAGGCATCCCTGTATTGTTGACACAATGTATTCCGACCAGTGTGCGGTTATCATCCAACACGTAATAAGTGACATCCGTATAAACCTTGTCCTTCCACTCCAGTTCATATCGGTAAGTGATGCGATTCACTTCCGGATTTATCTCCCATGGATAGTAAGACGATTCAAACAGGACATGCGGCACCAACTGGCGATTCCGGTAATATCCGGGCATCACGGAGAAATCAAAACGTATTCCTTTACTCATATCAGGTATGTGCGAGATGCCTGCATAGCGTTTGGAATAAGGTCCCCATGCATGTAAAGACGCTATATCATGGCTGTCCACCTGGGAGGGCAAAGAAGCCCCCATACAGTGAAAAGCCATGAAAACGGCCAAAAATGTCATCAAATATCGTTTCATCTATCTATTATTTATCACTTGCTCCAACAAACAGATTGCAAAAACCATGTTGCAAGATCACTCTTCATTCCCTGTCGTTCCAACACTGCAGGCAGTTTATTATAACTTTTCCAGAAATCAGCGATCAAAGCGGGCATTTCGGAGGGAGCATAGGTCACTGCTTCACTCAAACTTCCCATTTTACCAAACTCTTCTTTAAAGACAATGTACGAATTACGATATTTCAGTTGTTCCATACCCTTCGCTATTCTTCGGGATGCTCCAAGAAGTCCGTTCATATCGACCTTTTCAGACGGATAAACGATTTTAACCACCTTTTCCTGATCGCAAGCCTGAGCAGGAATATCGATCAAAAGGGCAAAATCTTCACCTGAGTACTGGTATTTAGCCAGATGCCCATTCACCGTAACAGACTGGGGGATGAGAGAAGAAAGCACCTTCACCTTAAACGGGCGGACAAGAGGCATATCCTTATAAGCACCCTCACGTTTACCTATCACAAGCGTTTGTTCATTACCATTGCGGACAGAACTCAACTTAGTCACAGCATATTCGGATGCATAATTCTTATCATTACCATTATCTTCGTACAACTTGAACTCAGCAGTATCGCCTCCACCGGGGAAAACCGTTACTGCCACCTCTTCGTCATTACCATTCAGATTCATCACATTATCCAGATACATGGGCAATATGGCACCTGCCTTTATATAAATCGGATATTCATCAACAGCAAAAGAGCGTTCCACAATCTGATTCCCTTTCAGCAGAGCACCTGTATGCCATTCATACCATTCTCCCTCCGGCAACCATACACGCACCTGTGCATAGCCATTCTCAACCGGAGCAGTGACCGGCATAACCAGCACATCATCTCCGAACATGTATTCATTCCGGAACTCATAAGCTTCCTTATTCTCCGGATAATCATAATACATGGGGCGGCAAAGTGAAATTCCGTCATCATACCCCTTGCGGGCCATCGTATAAATATAAGGAGCCATCACATAGCGTTGGCGAATCGTTTCACGAATGATGTCACAATATTCCTTGTTGAATACCCAAGGTTCTTTATTCAATTTAGCCCCTTTCTGAGAGTGCGTACGCATAATCGGACTTAATGCTCCGAATTGTAACCAACGGGTGTACATTTCGGGATCTATCTGACTACCGATATGTCCTCCTAAGTCATGGCTCCAATAGCCATACAACACATTAGAGGCAGTAGAATTGAAATAAGGCTGAAAGTCCAATGATTTCCAAGAGATCACTGCATCACCGGAAAAGCCTACCTGATAACGATGGTTTCCTAATCCTCCCCAACGGTGATATAACATGGGGCGAGTCTCCCGGCGCTTTTCCATATCACTAAAGAATGCGTAATTGATCCACCATGTATTACTCAGGTTCTTCATCTTCGGGTCAAACATTCCCTGCTGCCAGTCCAGCCACCAGAAGTCTACTCCATCTTTCTCCATCGGGCCCAGTATATTCTTAAACATATTCCGGATGAACTTTTTATCGGAATTAACCCAAGGGATCGTCTTCTTCGTCTCAGTATCTACACCCATGTCTTTCGCCATCTCCGTATAGTTTTCTTCGTAAGCAGCCACTCCGTCTGCCGGATGCAGATTGAGAGTAATTTTCAGGTCATTTTGTTTCAGATATTTCAGGAAACCTTGGGGATTCGGAAATAAATCCCTGTTCCAAGTCCAACCGGTCCAGCCTCCTTTACCCTTCTCAGTATAATGCCAGTCCATATCTACTACCAACACATCCAAAGGAATCTGATAAGTATTAAAATTATCAATTAGGTTACGGAACTCTTTATCAGAATACAACCAATAGCGCGACCACCAATAGCCAAACGCATAACGGGGAGGCAACGGCATCTTACCAGCAAAGAGAGTGTAGTCTTTCAGAGCTTGCTTGTAATCATGCCCGTAAGCCATGAAATACCAGTCCTGTCCTCCATTGGAGGGACGTTCTTTCGCCCACTCCCAATCCGGATCGTTATCGAACAGAAGTCCTTGTGAATCATCAATAAAAGACCAACCGTCAGTAGCCAACAAACCGTCTTCCAATTTCAGTTGTTCCCCTTTCTTGGTATCAGCCACCCAAGTTTGAGTTTGCGTTTCACCATCCATTCCGTCCAGAGTGCGGTAAGTACCTTTCAGATTTCCTTTTTGCTGCACTCCGGGCTTCCAAGTGAATGGAAATGTCCCTTTCACCGCTTCAATCATCAGATTATCTCCGGTAAACTGACCACTGTCTTTTTTATAACGCATCCTCATTTTAGAGGTCGTTATTTCAATCCACGCCCCTTTTGACTTTAGCTTGTAGTCTACATCCGGATAAAGGCGGTTCACCGCAACAAAAGATTTGTTATCTACAAATTTGCCATCCGGAGCATACTCCAAACGGAGTGTTCCATCTGAGATAACCGTAAAGCGCACATTATTGTCAGCATATGCTATGTTTTGATGCATATCCTGAGCTCCCAACGAAAATAAGATACTCTGCAACATACAAAAGGCAAGTATTAACTTTTTCATCATAGTAATATTGATATTAATAGGTTTCTAAACTTAGTACCCCCTTATTCAGGAGGTAGACCAATAAGGCTTAACCTGTAAAACAATAAACCTTAGTCTATAAAAGATTAAGGCTTAATATAGAAAACACCCGGGTGTTTTTAGGCAAAAACATCCGGATGTTTTGATCTCTTGGACTTACTGTTGAGAATGCTTTCCCTTAATGATTTAAGGGAAAGGTGTTAGTATCCTACGAACAGAGCTTTATTCCTTTCTGGTAGGTTGCGGTCCCATATAAGAACGCTTCATACCACCAAAGTCCAATACAACTTTCTGCAAAACGGTTCCGGCATCTCCACAGATGATTTTCACTGTATGCTTGCCCGGCTTGTCTATATGAAGGGTGGTCTTATTGATTCTGCAATTCTTCAATACGCTCTCATACCAGATCTGAGCATATTCAAAGGAAGAAGTAGACGGAGTCATAACAGGCCCTTCATCAATACATACGCCATATTTGGTCTCAACGTTGGTTGCTTCATGTCCGGCATATCCTCTATCCTTGCTTATGGGGAAGGTAGGAAGTACATAGGTGTAAACATCCACCGATCCCTGTTCAAAAGTATAAAAATCATATTCCAGACGCGGTGTATTACGTCCTGCCGTACGCTGTGCCTTTGCCATAGGATTACCCAACTGAACAGCTGTATTCTCAAATCCCAGGTTCGGAATCACAATCATCTTAATATCATCATTCTCTACTTTACGGTGGAAACTTGCCGCATCCATCGCAACATATCCATTGTTCTCTACAAACAAAGTATCCATTTCGGCCAATGAAGGAGATGTAGGATTAAAGACGGAGATATAAACACTCTCTTTCTCACCACGGTCGGACATAATATCCAATGTACCAAGGATTCTCTCACCAGCCGGAACCTTTGCCCAGTCGATGGAAACTTCAATACGCTCTTCGGTAGCTGTCTCTCCGGATTTCTTGTTTACCAAAATCCAATCGTTTGTTACAGATGTTTTCCATTTCAACGGAGCAGCACCTTTATTGAATACATCTACATAGTAAGACTGACGCAGGTAAGTATTGAAACAAGGCAATGAATGGAAACTTTGCAGACCTTTCAACACAGCCTCACCCTCGGCCATTACACCCAGGGAAGCTGCAGGAGCCAGTTCAACATCTCGCAACTTCGGAAGTTCAAAATAAGCAGCTGCAAATCCTTGCTTCATGGTCATCACATGATTCCATTTACCGTCAAGCAGTGAGTTATAGCCTTTGGTTATAACTTCCAGACTGTCATAACAAGCTTTTGCTGATTTCTCCAAATCCTTAGCCGAGGCTCTTTGCTGAATAGCATACCAACGGTTTCTTTGTCCGTCCAGTACCATTCTGTTCAACAATTCGCATCCCTTTACCGGATAATATAATGACTGATAGAAACATGCTTTCTGTTTCTCATCGGACATATTATTCAGAATATTCTCTACGATACCTCCAATACGGCGGTATTCGCTCAGACGGTTGTCTACTTCACGATAGTTGGTCAGTGAAAAGTCTGTATCCGTATTCCGTTCTCTCCCATGTTTATCAGTCGTCCACTGGTAGCCCCATCCCATGAATTCGGGTTTACGTGCAAAAGCCAGCTTATAGAAAGAATTGACTACATCCTGATATTCATTACGGTATTGGTCGCCCAACATACTACACAACCATTCTGTACGATAATTGGCTGCTCTTTCAAAGTTGAAAGCATCAATATCGAAAGCCATTGTCAGGAAGTAATCCACTGCGAATTCACATGACTTAATATCACCGGCATTCAGCAACCAGATGCGGTCGGCTGTTGCATCGTAGGCTTTACGAAGTTCTTCGTACATCAATGTAGGAGAAACCGTATTCATCCAAAGGTGATCGTGAGGCTTGCCAAGATAAGAAGAGTGGTAATATACACCCGAACGCCCCGAACGTTTCTGTTCTTTCGGGCTGCTCAGACGTTTCATATAACCGTAGTTATCATCCGGCCAAATGATAGTTACATCATCCGGAAGTTCCAGACCTTCATCATATACATCCAACACCTCTTTATAAGGAGTAAATGCCTGGGGAATTTCTTCTCCCGGTTTACCGATTGCATTGATCAACATCTGTCTTTGCGCCATCAGAGCTTCCTGAAGCATATCCTTTCTATCACCCATATCATTGCTTGCGTTCATGGCTCTGTCATGCAGTCCGCGCAATGCCAGTGTATATACATTTTCAAAAGGAGCACATTCCTTCACACGAACATTGAGCACACTGTCTACACCTTTTTTATTATTGATGTAATCCCATTCGCCCATCTTATCCCGTTTCCATTCACTTGCCGTATTAAACAATAACGGTTCGCAGTGGGAAGCTCCCATAAGGATAGCAAAGCGGTCTGCAACCACTCTATTCTCAGGAATGCGATGGAATGCCATAGATGCATCGTGCATAGCCGGACACAAATAGTTGGCCTGAAGACGGAGCAAAAGCTCACAAACCTTGGCATAAGTCCGGGGGCCGAAGTTTCCTACTTCCTTCTCAAAGTTATCTCTTGACCAACGGTAAAGTCCCCAGTCTTCGTCATTGATGAAGATACCTCTGTACTTCACTGTAGGCTCTTTAGAAATATACTTGTCTACTTTCAGGTTCAACTGATCCTTCTTGATAATAGGAGCATCCGCCCACCAGTACCAGGGAGACACACCGATAGTTCTCGATACAGAAAGCAGTCCGTAAGCAGCGCCTCTGCGGTCGCTACCTACAATTACCAACGCCTTGTCCACACCCGGAAGCGGATTGCGCACAAGCTGTACCAGATAGCTTTCCCAACGATTCTTCAAAGGTTCTACATCCAGTTTCTTCTTTGCAACCATTTGGTCGATCCACTCATTATGACCCAAGGTGCCTATGATAATACAGTTCTTTTGAGGTGCTTCTTTGGTAGTAGCAACGCCCAAAAGCTGTCCACTCACCTCTTTCACATCATTTGCAAATAGTCCTGCCGTAGTCTTTACAACTTCAAAGTCTTTTGCGTCATAGTACACGCAGGCTTTATCCTTCTTGCCAACGAGACTAAACACGTTGGATCCGCTACTATTCTGTGATAGCGAAACCTGAGCCAGTGCTGCCGAGGAACTCAGCAGAAACATACCTCCTAATAAAATACATTTAAAAATTCTCATGCTTTATCGATAATTATGAATTATTTCTCCATCAGGGCAACTACACACCAAAGATAAGGACCTTGTGCATGAAAATCACCGGTACGACGCGGACGATCATAGTAGTATTGCTTGTCGTTCTTCTTATTAGTACCTACGCAAATCTCTCTTACCTGATTCTTCTCGGTCAAATAATTCACTAAAGCCATCCATGCCTTGCGAGCTGCGGGTGCATACTCTTTGGCATCCAGCCAACCGTTCTTTACACCCGTAATAAAAGCAAAAGTAAACATGGCAGAGCCCGATGTTTCAGTCCAGCATTCAGGATCATCCAGCAATTGGTTCCACAGTCCTTCCGGATTCTGATATTCCTTCAGACTCTTCATCATAGTCAGGTAACCTTCCATGATGCGGGGACGGTCTTTGTGATTCTTAGGTAAGTAACGAAGCAACTCTGTCATACCTGCTGCCATCCATCCGTTTCCACGTCCCCAGTAGAAGGGCACATCCGGTGCATGATAGAAGAGACCATTGGAACGTTGTAATTCATCCAGATACATCACCATTTCTTTGGCTGCACGATCTATATATTTGCTGTCATTGGTCACTTTGTAGGCATGCGTCTGCACAATAGTAATCATGTACATATCGTCAATCCAAAGGCGTGTTTGCCATGAATAACCCTTCTCCGCCCACGCTTTCTCTTCAGGTTTTGCATCTTCGGGAACTTCCCATTGGGTATCAGCATAAGGCAATCCCACTTCTTTATAGCGTTCATCCTTCGTCACCCAATAAAGTTCCAAAGGCAAGCTACCGAACATATTCAAATCGACATGATTCTTGATAGGCAACAGTGCCTTTTCAGTAGTAAACAAATGCTCAAACCGGGCTTGCAAAAGCTTGATAAGTGCTTTATCTTTAGCTGCTGCCGCATATTTAAGAGAACCATTCCAATAGAAGGTTTCGGGATAACCAATCCATTTTCCGGCATGTAATGCATGTTTCTCGGTTACAAAACGATAGGAAATGCGTCTACCGATTTCATCGGGGGTATACCCTTCGGGGAAATTCTTCAGTAGACTCTTCTGAGCAATTAATAACTGAAAAGAAAATAATAATAATAATAATGTAAATGCTTTCTTGTACATAACAATTTGGTTCTATCTGTTAAAACTATAATAATTTACACTCTCTGAGGTATCCGATACCACTACTTCACTTTCAATAATCCCTTTATATCATCACATATAGCCACTGCCACTTTAGAGTCTGCACAACCGTAATAAAGATAAAGCTTCTTCTTATAATAGGCCAATCCTTCGATAAAAACGGTTCCGTCTTTATACTGTCCGCTCTTCTCAAAAGGAGCTTCAGGCATGAAGAAAGGTTTGTCTAAGCGGCCCAATACTTTATAAGGATCTTTGGAATCGAGCAGAAGCTGACCTGCACAGTAAGCACCTGCCGGATAGTTGGCATCTCCTCTCTTTTTGTCATTCTTACCATTATACATCAATACAATACCTTGTTTGGTACGGATGGCAGGAGGACCACATTCAGTCATCTGGCTATCAAAGTATCCATTACGCGGCTTGGCTATCTTCAATAATTCATTGTTCTCATCCAATACGGGATACCAGTCCGTCAGGTTATCGGAAGTAGCTGCGTGTACGGCATATTCTCCCCAATACATGAAGTACTTACCATCCACTTTATCGATAACCAGCTTCCCACCTTTCACCTTCGTAAGAATAGAAGCTGACTTCGTTGCTATTCTGGCAAAACGACCGTCATATGCCTTTTCAAAAGCAAGGCCATGCTTAGTCCAGTTCTTCAGATCCTTGGAAGTAGCCACAGCAAGACGGGGAGTCTTCCGGTTCCATGCCGTATAAAGCATTACATACAGTCCGTCTTCGGTCATTGCTACCCGCGGGTCTTCACAACCACCCGGACATTCGATGCTTTCAAATTCATCTCCACCGGGGAAAAGTACCGGACTGTCCAGTCTCTTCATAGTCACTCCATCCGCACTCTCGGCATAACCGATACGGGAAGTTCTTTTACCTATACCTTGTGCTGAATTATCTTCGGCACGGTAGAGCACAACAATCTTTCCGTCTTTCACGATGGCAGCCGGATTGAAAATATCACTCTCCTCCCACTTCACCTGTTCTTTTCGCATCGGGCAATGGAAAGAGGTGGGTTGTGGTACCAATACAGGGTTAACTCCCTCAGGACGTAAGAACGGTCCAATCACCCAACTCTCTTGTGGTTTCTTATCGGTATCATCTGAAGAAGGCAGAGTAGAAAAACTACTAAGCGACAGCACCCCTATCAGACCCATTATTAATTTTAGTTTCATTTTATTTCTTTGTTTTACATGGTTAAAGTTATCGTTTTACTGACAAAGACGTTTATAAATCATGGTCAGAACTTCCAGCCTGGATGTCTTTCCGGGAGTAGCTTTGGGCTTAAACCCGCATAATGCACTCCATTCTTGTAGCGTTCCTTCATCAATCGCTCCGTGCAAATTAGCGTTCCATTCGGGTAGATATCCTCTCAGCCCCATATATTGTGCCAAGCGGAAGTTAGGATCTTCTGGTCGTAAATCACGAAAGTAGATCAGCGTTGCTTTCTGGTCCACCAACAAATCTTGTAATCTGGACATATCTACATCTTGTACAGGCACTTTGTGGTCAATTGCCAACGAAGCAGCAATACCTGCCGCTTGTCCCAACGCCATCCAGCAAGGCTCCATACGCAATGTGGAGAAACCGATATGCGAGCCGGATACAGGTACAGGCAATAGCAAATTTTCTACATTCCGGGGTAAAATAACGCCCAATGGTACTGTATAAACAGCCGTAGGATAGCTTATAAATCCATCCAGGTGTGCTCTTCCGGTTTCCCTCTTTCTGGCAGCATGCGAATCGAGTGCATAATGACTGGCTGTCACACTATTGACATGCAAAGGTGGGCGCTTCCCCGATGCTATGGGCAAAGCATCCTTAGCAGTGAAGAAGTAGACTCCTTCAAAACGTCTTCCTTCGCGTACATAAACCTGCCGGGGGAAATATTCGTTATCCTGATATTCATCTTTTGCCAATCCCCATTCCAACATTGCTTTACGGAAATGCTCCGGTAGTTCCGGATCATTCTGGGCAAACCAGAATAAACCCACTGTATAATCTTTCAGGCGTTTGGCAAACTTATCTCTCCATTCCCAAGATGAAGTAGGCCACGGCCAATTCTCTTCAGGCAAATCAGTAGAAATAAATGCGGCATGCTGGTTGTTACCATCTGTCTTCTGATTGGGCAGTTTCACAATGCTGCTCAATTTTCTGATTCCCCAACTATCTCCGGGTAGTTTGGTCGGATTGCCTGCAGCAATATGGCGGCGATTTTCTTCCATCATCTCGCCTGTCACTTTCAACATAGCCCGCTGGGTATTCTTTCCGGTCCATACGTCTTCAACCAATGAAACGTATTCATCTCTGTTATAAGATGCTGGTTTCGGAAAAAGAACACGATTATCTGGGTCATTAGTCAAACAAATCCGGTAATTATACGCCTGGACTGCATTGTCAGCCTCTCCAGTGCTACCACTGGCTGGCAGACTCTTCCAGTATTCATAAGTCCGCCCTGCTCCGGGTTCTCCAAATTCAGCTTTACTTTCCCTGCCTACACGGAAGGGAACACCTGCAGCAGCTCCTAAATCTCCTTCATAAGTGGCATCTACGAATATGTCACCCTGATAAATCTCTTTCTTCCCATTCTCACGATTCAAAATACAGATGCTCTCAATACATCCGTCTTTAAGAGATATATTCTGATCCTCAGCATCAAATTGCCGCATAAGGAGTACGGTAATCTTGTCTTTATGCTCATTCAGCATATCCTGATAGATGGATGCTGCAACAGAGGGTTCAAAATGAAAACCGTCACTGCAATCCTTCAACTGCTGCGAATTCTCCCCATAACGGTCTGCATAGTATTGTTTGATTCTGGAAGTAAACTCCATAAACAGACCGGTAGTAGCCTCCCGGGTGGCAATATCCGTCGCTCCCAGCCCATTAGCAGGAAGGCCTCCAATATGCCGGGTACGTTCCAGAATAACAGAAGTTTTGCCTTGCCGGGCTGCTGCAATAGCTGTCATAATACCACCGGGGTTACCGCCCACCACCACAATATCAAAATGGTTTTGAGCGGACACTCCCCAACTGAGTAGCAATAAAGCTGTAAGAATGTGGAATCTCTTCACGCTATTATCTTATTTTGAGTTTATACTTCTGAGTATCTATATTCCATCCTTTCAATACCAGAACAGCACCATCAGCCAGCTTCTCTTCCCCAGTTTCGATGGTGACTGTTTTCTTTTCACCCGGAATCAAAGAAAAGAAGTTATCTGAATAGAATGACGGACGTATCGGGCTCATCTTGGAATTGAGGAATTGCAACTGATTGAAGAAAGCAATGCCATTGGACATATTCTTCATCGCAATGTCTACAAAATAGCGTCCATCTGCCTGGCGAGTCTTGTAGGAAAGCTTCACTTTGGCTGCTTTCAACTTACTCAAATCTTCGAAGCCTGATGATGTAGGGCCGGTCAAGGTCTTGCTGCCTTCATACTTATCATTGGATCTCCAATAGAAGTTGGAAGAAACATCTTTGTCTTTTTCATCTTTCAACACTAATTTGATGAAGTGAACCTGAGAGATGTTTTCAGGGAAACGAATCGTCAGAACATCGTTAGCAACTCCATCTTCCGGCAAATCAATAGAAGCAGACTCTTCAAAAACCTTCTTACTATTTATATCATATACCTGAGCTATCACCTTATAACCAGTAAAGGCACGATAGTAATCGTTCACCACGGACACTGTATTTTTCAGATAATCAAACTGAGCATGCAGCGGTTCCAGAGAATTAGCTGTATGATACAACGAAGCTGTGGGCTCCAAAGACCAATCCCACATACGGGAAGAAACCTGACGCATGGAACAGTTATGATACCAGAACAAAAGTCCGGAACAGAAGCGATCGCCGTAATCCAATTTATTATAGTTCCATACTTCCCAGATACTCTTAGAATTCATCGCACCCAGCAGTTGTCCTTTTTGGGCAAACTCATCAATGGAAGATGACTTTCCATAGTTATTTACCAAATCAGTATACATGGTAGTCATCAAGTGGAAACCATTTCCATCCAGATAATCCCACACTTCCTTATTGATAGGCCAAAGGTCTTTCTCATCCATCATCTCACGAAGGATTTCCACTGTGGGAAGTGTAGGAGCACCATATTCAGGATTGAAACCATCGACACGGCTTCCACGTGGAGATGCCGTATTTTCATAGTGCTGCATCGGATTCACTTGCTTGTAAGGACTTCCGTCATGTACTCCGTCACATTCAGACTGCATCTGGTAACCTCGCGTACCATCCAGTTTATTCAATAATTCGGGGGTACCAGTAACCTCAGTACTCTCATTGGAAGCCACATAATAAGCCAGGGAAGGATGATTACGAATACGCTTCACGGTAGACTCCACGTTATTCAGATAGTTGCCCTTATCGTGCGGATGGCGTGTATCACCTGTCATCCAGAATTCCTGCCATACCAATAACCCCATCTCGTCACACAACTGGAAGAAATAGTCAGATTCGGCAATTCCACCTCCCCACATACGTAAAAGATTGACTCCTGACTGGAGGCTATATCTTAATTCAGCATAAGTACGCTCATCGGAAGTTCTCAGCATAGCCTCCGGTATCCAATTCGTTCCACGGATAAAGAGACGTTTACCATTTACATAGAAGACACGTGATTTATCAGGTGTATTCGTATCAGAAGTAATTTCACGAATACCAAACTTCGTTTTTACTGAATCACACACCACTCCATCGATGGATACGGTCATTTTCAGCTCATACAGGTTCTGAGGTCCTTTATTCACAGGCCACCATAAGCGGGGAGCGTTAATCACCAATTGCGGGAACTCTTCCGGAGAGAAAGACAAAACTTTCTCTTCTCCACGCATAACTTTAACTTTTTTCTCGAAAGTTATATTTTCACCAAGAATCTCACCCTTCACCGTGCAATTAATAGGGTTAAAACCTGTTGTCGGATTCACAACTTCCACCGACACAAATTCGCGTGCTTCGTCGTAACCGGGTTTGCGTAATTCCGATTTCACGAAAGGATAACGCAATGCCACTTTACCGGTAGAATAGAGAGAAATATTCTTCCAGATTCCTGTATTACGGTCGCGAATGCCATCCATAAAAGTGAAGTCCCAACCCACAGTCATCAGCATGGTAGTATTCAATCCAATGTTTCCGTTTCCACCATTATGGAATTCACCTACCGCTCCCCAGGATTTTGGTTTAGCACTACCCGGAACATCCACGGGATATACTTTTATAGCTAATGCATTGCTCTCGTCTATCTTCACAAAGCTGGTCACGTCAATGTAATCCTGCAAGAACATGCCCTTAATTGTGCTTAGCAGGTTTCCGTTCACCCATACCTCAGCGCGGTAGTTGATACCATCCAATTGTAACCAGACATGCTTTCCTTCAAATGATTTAGGAACTGTAAATTCAGTCCTGAACCAATAGGTGTAGAAATCACGTCCGGTTTCAGAAATATCAGGTATCAATTTAGATTCGATTTTATTGTTGATACCATAATAAGGTTCAGGATATTTTTGGTTGTGCACCAATGAATTCAGAACTGTACCGGGCACAATGGCAGGCAACCAGTTTGTTGTCGGATAATTAGACAAAGATACTTTCTCTCCAGAGTCCGTCACGTCTCCCGCCTTCATCATTTTCCACTGATAACCTCCATTATGGGTAATATCCGAGTCAAGCCAGATACGTTCAGAACCTCTGGCATCATTTACTTGCGTTTGTCCGGTTACTACTGTCGAATAGGAAAACAACAGCAAAACAAAGGTAAGGGCTTTGGCCCAACTGCTTATATTCATTTTATAAGTATAAATAAAGTTTCGATATAAGATTACTAAAATAATAGGAAATTATTCTTCTAAAAGCGCAACAGCACACCAAAGGTAAGGAGCTTGTCCATGATAATCGCCTACATTTTGTTTACGATCATAGTAGTATTGCTTATCGTTCTTTTTGTTAGTGCCCTCGCAAACTGATTTTACATTATTGTTCTCATCTATGTACTTTACCATAGCCATCCATGCCTTGCGGGCAGCAGGAGCATATTCTTTAGCATCCAACCAGCCATTCTTCACGCCCTTAATGAAAGCGAAAGTGAACATGGCAGACCCTGAGGTTTCAATCCAGCAATCAGGATGATCCAACAACTGATGCCACAAGCCATTGGAAGACTGATACTTTTTCAGGCTTTTCATCATAGTGCGATAGCCATGCAGAATGCGTGGACGGTATTCACTATCTTCGGGCAAACTACTCAACAACTCTGCCATACCGGCAGCCATCCAGCCATTACCTCTACCCCAATAGAAAGGAACATCCGGTGCATGATAGAAAAGACCATTCGGACATTGCAATTCATCCAGATACATCACCATTTCTCTGGCAGCACGGTCTATATATTTACGATCACCGGTAACTCTATAAGCCTGAGTCTGTACAATCGTAATCATATACATATCATCAATCCATAAACGAGTTTGCCAGGAATATCCTTTCTGATCCCATTCCTTTTCTTTGGGTTTTGCATTTTCAGGAAGTTGCCATTGAGTATCGGCATAAGGAAGGCCCAAATCCAGATAACGTCGATCTTTTGTTATCTTATACAGTTCCAGAGGTAAACTGCCAAACATATTCACATCCACATGATTCTTGATAGGCAACAGAGCTTTTTCCGTTGTAAACAGGAGCTCAAATCTATTCTGTAAAAGCTTCACAAGCTCTTGGTCATTGGTGAGTGCGGCAAATTTCAATCCTCCATTCCAGGTAAAAGTCTCCGGATAGCTAATCCACTTTCCGATATGAAGCATATGCTTTCCATCTACAAAATGATATGCCAGACGTTTACCTACTTCTTTGGGAGTATATCCTTCAGGAAAATCAGTCAACAAACTTGTCTGGGCAAACATCAACTGAAAAGGAAGCAAAAACAATAATAATAACGACTTCTTACACATAAGGTTAATTCTTTATTTATTAGACATTAAGAAATACATAATTGTTATCATGGTATACCTCTTACGAGATGGTTACAAAGATAACACGCAGCATCTTCTCAACAGAGAAGAAGTATTCCAATAAATAGAAAAAACATCTCAAAATCGCATAAAAGTCACAATTTTATTCCCAATAAAAGTACTATCTCCCCTTATCCGGCAAAATCCTTTGGAAGCACTCCAAATTGTTTCAGGAAACATTTAGAGAAATATGAAGAAGAATTAAACCCTACCATATAGCAGATTTCATTAATACGACTTTCACCTTCTTTTAATAACTGGGCAGCTCGTTTCAAACGTTCTATACGCAAATATTCGTTCGGACTCAAATCCAAGACCCCTTTCATTTTACGATAGAAGCTGGAACGGCTCATATTCAGACTCTCTGCCATATCGTCCATACTAAATTCCTGATTCGACAAATTAGAAAGAATAATCTCATTCAGTTTCTTGATAAATTCTTCATCAGCCTTGGTCAGTGCCATTGTATTGACTGCAACAAAAGGAGATTTGGCAAAATCCCGGCGAAGCTTCTCCCGATTGTTTATCAGATTAGAAACCACAGCCAAAAGATATTCCGGTGAAAAAGGTTTCTCAATATACGAGTCCGCCCCTAATTCCATACCCTCAATCTTAGACTGAATATTAGTCTTAGCCGTCAGAAGTATAACAGGAATATGACTATAACCCACATTTGACTTTATTGTCTTGCACAATTCAAAACCATCCATTAATGGCATAACAACATCACTCACCACCAGATTCACAAAATTACTATCCAATGCTTCCAAGGCCTCTCTACCATTAGTTGCCGTAACTACAGCATATTGAGATGACAACTGACGTTCGATGAAAGCGAGCATTTCCGGGTTATCTTCTACAACCAAAACCATATGCTTGCTTTCTTTTGATTGTTTTCCCTCCGATTTATCATCTGAATATTGCTCACTAGATGCTTCTGTTTGTAACTCTGCATCCATATTCTCCATATCAGAATCTAAAGTAATCACCGTATCCTGAATGATAGGAAGTGTCAGGACAAAAACATTGGCATCTTCACCCGGAGCCATAACCAAGGTTCCACGATGGAGCTCTGCCAGAGAACGGGAAAGAGCTAAGCCAATACCCGCACCTGTAGCAAGCTTTCCTTCCTCCTTCTGACTGAAACGAACAAAAGGCTGAAAAATCTCCTCTTTCATTTCATCGGGAATAATGACTCCGTCATTCTTTGTCACCACATAAAATGCCTGTGTCTCTACATCTACTTCCAACTTAATATGCATATAGCTATCGGCATATTTCGTCCCATTATTCAAAAGATTACTGATAATCTTCGTAAATGCTTCACGATTCACATGGGCGCAGAAATTTTCTTCGGGTAACTCCAGATTAAAGTCAAGACCTTTCTGGCGTGAAAGAGAACTAAAACGCATATAAGTTTCTTTCAGGATATTGGTAATATCACATTTAGTAAAGTTCAAGCTATAACCCTGGCTCTCTACTTTCCTGAAGTCCAGGAGCTGATTTGTAAGGTTCAGTAATCTTTCCGTATTATGTTGCATAATATTCAGATCCTCGTGAGTCTCCGGATCCAAATGCTTTTTCAAAAGAATATTCTCCAAAGGCCCTTTAATCAACGTCAGCGGAGTCCGGATTTCATGTGCCACATTGGTAAAGAAATCTATTTTAGCGTTATAGATCTCGCGTTCTTTTTCCTGCTCAAACTTCTCGAGTTGACGGCGATGCAGTCTGCTGCTACGCTGCCTGAAATACCAAAAGGCATATACAGAACCGACAATAAACAACAATATATAAATGCAATATGCCCAGAACGAAAGATAAAAAGGAGGAAGAATATGAATATATAGCAAATGTTCTTCAGGCCCCCAAATACCATCACTATTAGACGCTTTCACGCGGAACACATAATCACCATGCCACAAATTGGAATAAGTGACAATAGGACTTTCGCCCACTGTGATCCAGTCTTTATCAAAACCATCCAATCTATACATCAGCTTATTCATTTTCGGCACCTGATATCCAAGAGCTGCAATACGGAAAGAAAATGAGTTTTGATTAGCCTGAAGAGTGATACTATCCGAGAAAGTGATGCTCTTTTCAAGAGGAGTATTTTCTTCATCTGCACGGACTTCTTTATTGAACAGCATGAAATCTGTAATCACTACCGGTGGCAAGCTTTTATTCTCAGTAAACGTTTTGGGATTAAATACTACAAAACCATCAATACTACCCAGATAAATAGCGCCCGTTTCATCCTTGTAACTGGAACGGTAGTTAAACTGATCACCAAGCAAGCCATTGGCCGTTGTATAACCCTTTACCTGTTTTGTTTCGGGATTAAAGCGTACCAACCCGCTATTCGTTGTCAGCCAGAATAGTCCTTCTGCATCCTCTACAATTTGATACACCACATCATTAGGCAGGCCATTGGATGAATTATAGCTAGTAAAAGTCTCCGTTTCGGGATGGAACAAGCAGAATCCTCCCCCTTGTGTAGTCAACCAGATTTGCCGATGTGAATCTTCAAAAATACTCAAAACTTTGTCATAAGGAAGACTCTCTTTATTACTTTCATTATGTACATAGTTCTTCCATTTCTTTTCATTGACATTGTAGCAATAGGCACCATTCACATAGGTAGCTAACCACAAATTACCACCCGAATCCTCTTTTATATCATATACAAACCTACCGGTCAACTCCTCTATTCTGTCAAAATCATCTGTCTGTTCATTATACCTCAACAGCCCGAACATGGTTCCCAGATAAATATCTCCTGTTGTTGTTCTGCAAATGGCAAAGATACTATTGTCTATCAATGAACGGGGGGAAGCATTTTTCTGATAAGTTTTCAAGATATTCCCGGTATTGGTATCTACGATTTTCAGTCCTTTAGAAAATGTTCCAACCCACAACTTATCACCGACCATACATAAACCATGAATATTGGTAAACCCAGAACTGGGTGCAAAGAAAGAAAATGTTTTTGTCTTCGGATCAAAACGATTCAAACCACCATCCTCAGTACCAATCCATAATATCCCTTTATTGTCCTCGCAGAACTCACGTACCCGCTTACCATGCAAATTGTTATCCCCATCTTTCGGATAATACTTCTCAAAATAGGTGTAAGACTTTGGATAATAGTCTACTCCTCCAAAATATGAACCTACCCAGATACCACCTTCTCTATCCTCACATAGCGAATAAACAGCATTATCAGACAAAGAATAAGGATCATCTTTAGAGCTATACAAGTGCACATACTTATCTGTACGAAGATTATAGATATAGACTCCTGATTCTGCACCAATCCACAATTCATTATCCGAATTAACGAGCAAATCCCGGCTATATACCATTTCACCGGTTTCATCCATCAACAATAAACTCCGCAAATTACCGGAAGTAAGGTTCAATTCCTGAACCCCTTTTCTTATGGAACTGATATAGATACAATTATAGGCTCCCGGCACAATCTTCATAATGACGTCATCTTTAAAAACCTCTTCACCATCCTTCGGGGAAAGATAAGGATGAAGTGTTTTTAAATTATCCTTAGAATAGAACAAACCACTGCCGTAGAATCCAACCCAAATAGTCCCACTATTATCAGAAGTTACACTCTGAACATTGGCTGAGAAGCTGTTTAATGTATAGTTGTGAAGCTGTTCTTCTTGTGGCTCATAGCAGAATAGCCCTTGTGTTTCAACAGCTATCCAAACCCGCCCTTCCTTATCTCCCGAAATTGCGGAAACAGTTCGATCTATTTTAGTATTTTCTCTACTCAACAGGTTAAAAGGCACAAAGATTTCCCGGTCAGAATAATAAATATACATCCCAGCATCCGTACCAACCCAGATATTCCCTTTATTATCTTCATAAAGACAAGTTACGAAATTGTTCCCCAAACTATGATTGTCGTTCATATCACGCTTGAAATTCCGGAACGACATACCATCATATCTACTCAGCCCACCCTTAGTACCGAACCACATAAATCCCTTTTTATCCTGCATGATTGCATTGACTGTAGTTTGGGATAATCCATCCTTAATGCTAAGATTTTTGAAATAGTAATGTTCGTCTGCTGCTTGTGTCCAACAAACAATATAACAAAGAAAACTAATAAGGGCTATTATTCTCTTCCTCATTTTTGTGTTTTTTGATAGATTCGCACGTCAAATATAGCTCAATCTGATGACAAACGATAGCAGAAATACTTCAATAAATAAAAAATTCGTCTCTTTAATACTTAAAAAAATACAGGGAACTGTCGTTTATGAAAAGACTTCGATGAAAATAGCCCATTTCATCGAAGTCTTTCACTTTATATAATCTTCATCTTATCAATAGCTCAGGTAACCCAAACAGAGGCAAGCCTTATAAAACCCAATAAATATGTTTGCTTTATAACCAATGCGAATCAGAAACTGAATTTGATTTATAATTAGTACAATGGATTAAAGAGCTGATGAACCTTTATTAGTTTACTGATAATCAACGAATAGCATTTACCGACTGTTTACCACAAAATGTAAAAGCATTTACCGCTGCATGTAACGTCCTTTACCCCTTATTGTAACGCTCTTTACCTCGGTATGTAACGACCTTTACTTCGGCATGTAAATGGAGTTATTGTGTGGGAGTTAGCGTGTGGGGAACATCCTGTCATGAATCACTCGTAAAAGTGATAATTATAAGGATTCCGTTTAAAATGATAACGATGTCGAGGCAGTGGCAATGGATCCTGCAAACGCAATTCCCAAGCCAACAGTTTTGTCAACAACTCATTCTGCTTATTTACAAACTTTGAGTTTCCAAACAGGTTATTAATTTCATACGGGTCTTTCTTCAGATTATACAGTTCTCCCCTTCCATAACTGTTCATGACCAGTTTCCAGTCGCCCATACGCACCATTCGGGAAGTTCCACTCTGAGTCCAAGTATTCAGTTCGTCAAAACGAGCCACTTTATCATGTCCCAGCGCACCTTCCTGCTCAAAAGTCAGTTTATCATCCAAAGATACATCTTCACCACCGAAGCCCAACTGCACAACTACACTTGAAAACTCCTCTTTCGGGTATTTCTTACCTGTCAGCATCGGCCACAAACTCCGTCCCTGCACACCTACAGGTATAGAATCACCTATCGCCGTACAAAAAGTAGGGAAAAGATCTGCCAATGAAACATGCGCATCTATCGCTTTAGCCTGTTTCTTTATCTGATAACCGGCCCAAACCATTGGTATACGGGTCAGGGATTCGGATAAGCCTGCTCCTTTACGAATTAGGCCGTATTCACCGCAATAATCACCATGGTCGGACAGAACTACAATGATTGTTTTCTCAAAAAGTCCTTTTTCTTTCAAATCCTCAATCAGTCGCTTTATCTGATCATCTATAAGGCGAATCATTCCCATATAATTTCCCCTTAATCGAGGTAGATCCTTCTCAAGATCAGGACAAGAAGCATCTTCCAGTTCTGCCAATATTTGGTACTTCTCTCCTTTCTTCAATGCATCCTGGCGTGAAGTCTTCACTGGTGGAAGCTTATCCGGCGCAAACATCGAGTAATAAGGCTCACAGACTTGATAGGGATTATGTGGTTCGGGAAATGAAACCCAGACAAAGAACGGATTATCCTTCTGGCTATCGATCCATTCTATAGCCTCATCCACTATTCTTGTAGGCTGTTGGTCCTTGACAGGTATAGGCGAAGGCTCCAGACACTGCCCGACAGACTCTTTAAAGAATTCGGAAATGGCACGTTCTCCCTCCGTCACCGGTTTATTCTTTCCCCAGTGAGAATATTCAGACCAGAAATCCATATCTTTCGAACTCAAATAACCATGATTTTTACCCACCAAAGCAGTCTTATAATGGTTCTCCTTCAAAACAGCTACCAAATCTTTTGCATAGTGTATATCGCGTACATTATGATTCGTACGCACATGAGTAGCACTGGGAAAACGGCCTGTAAACATAGAACAACGTGCAGGGCTGCTGGCAGGCATAACCGTATATGCTTTATCAAACCAGGCATTCTGGTGCGCCAATTCATCAACGTACGGAGTGATTTCCATCGGAAACCCTTCACGCCCACACAAATCCGCACGCTGCTGATCTGTCATTATCACCACAATATTGGGCTTATCTGCCTGAGCGTACAAGGACAAGCCTACTCCCTGGAGAATAACTCCTGAAAAGAGATACTTTCTTAAATTCATAACTATCTATTTTAAGCATAAGTTCCGCAAACGAATAATTTTCCCTCTCAAAACATTTAGAACCTATCGAAAGCATCTCCGAACCATGTCAAGTCCGTGTCTGCTCCGTACCAACTCCGTACCTGCTCCTAAAAAAGGTACCTTTATACGGAGTTGGTACGGAGCAGACACGGACTTGATGCGGTGCAGAAGTTCTTTCAAGTCACTTTAAACGTATGCGAAAATAATATTTTTATTAATACCCAGGTAAAAATAACACATATACTTCATAATCTCAATGAAGAGATTATGAAGTATATAAATTAAAGCAGCTTTTTCAGCCGGCTATGAAGAATAGAATATCTTATTCGTTCAGCAATGCATAAGCACACCATATGATGGGAGCTTGTCCATGATAATCACCTGTTATACGGGGACGGTCCAAATAATACTGGTGACTGTTCTTCTTGCCTGTACCGATGCAAACTTCCATCAAGTCATTGTTATCATCAAGATAGTTGCAAAGCCCCAACCATGCACGGCGGGCAATCGGTCCATATTCATCCTTATCCAACCATCCGTTCTTCACACCCAAAATCATGGCATACGTAAACATTGCCGAACCGGAAGTCTCTGTCCAGCAGTCCTTTTCGTCAATCAACTGGTTCCAAAGTCCGTCTTCATTCACATATTTCTTCAGGTTCTCCATCATCAAGCGATATCCTTTGAGGATGCGTTGACGGTTAGGATCGTTTTCAGGAAGGTTGAAAAGCAATTCTGTCATGCCCACAGCCATCCAGCCATCGCCACGTCCCCAATAAAAGGGCACATCGGGTGCATGATAAAAAAGACCGTTCTCACGCTGAATCTCATCCAGATAAAGCACCATTTCCTTGGCAGCGCGGTTGATGTATTTTTTATCTCCCGTCACATGATAGGCTTCGGCCTGCACGATGGTAATCATATACATATCATCAATCCAAAGGCGAGTCTGCCAAGAGTATCCTTTCTTATGCCATTTACGTTCTTCATCGTTTGCCTTCTCAGGAAGAATCCACTGCGTATCGGCATACGGTAATCCCAGTTCTTTATAGCGCTCGTCCTTCGTCATGCGATACAGTTTCAGAGGCAGGCAACCAAACATATTCTGGTCTACATGAATCGGAGGAGGAAGCAAGTCTTTCTCCAGATGGAACAACAACTCAAAACGCTCTCTCAACTTCTTGGTAAGTTCCTTGTCATTCGTCATTTCGGCGAACCGGAGCGCTCCATACCAGGTGCAGACTTCAGCATAATGTATACCTCTGTCTCCATAAAGTTGGTGTTTGGTCTCCATCAGGCGGCTACTTACCTTTTTCCCTACGATTTTGGGATTTGCTCTTACAGGGAAATTACTGAAATAATCTTGTGCGGTGATGGTACTTGTCATTACAAATACAGCCACAACAAATAGATAAATGAAACGATAATCTCTCTTCATAATTCTTATAGTCTTTAAATGAATAATTAATTTACCCAGTTGTCTTATCATTTTCTTACGGAAAATTTATATATGCAATGGCTATCATATTTCTCTCCCGGTTTCAATAATGCTGACGGCCATTCCGGTTTATTAGGAGTATCGGGATATTTCTGAGTTTCCAAACAAACGGAAGCACGATGACCATATACGATGCCTTTTTTTCCCTTTACCGTGCCATCGAGGAAGTTGCCGGCATAAATCTGAATTCCCGGTTCGTTCGTGTAAACATCAAGTACGATACCTGTTTTAGGAGATTCGAGAGTAACACATTTCTGAGAAATATCCCCTTTCGTATTGAGTACCCAGTTATGATCGTAACCTTTACCATACTTCAATTGAATAAAATCATTATTAATGCGTGCGCCGATGGCCGTGGGTTGACGGAAATCCATGTCTGTATTTTCTACAGAAGCAATCTCACCGGTAGTCATAAAAGTACTGTCCACAGGAGTATATGCATCAGCATTAATGGTCAGTAGATAATCCGAGTTGTCTTTGGAAGGATCACCATCCAGGTTGAAATATGAATGATTAGTCAGGTTAACAACCGTAGTACGATCCGTTTCGGCACTATAACGAATATCGATGGCATTATCATCTGTCAGTGAGAAAGTGACCTTACAAGTCAAATTACCCGGAAATCCTTCTTCACCATCTTTTGATAAATAGCTCAATTCCAAAACCTGATCACTCAGCTGATGTGCATTGAAAACCCGGAAGTCAAACCCTTTAGAACCACCATGTAGGCAGTGACCATAGTTATTCCGTGGCAATTGATATTCTACACCGTCTATGGTAATCTTACCCTGGTTAATGCGATTACCATAACGTCCGATGGTAGCACCAAAATTCGTAGGAAGTTTCACGTAGTCTTGAATAGAATCGAGTCCTAATACAACATCACGCATAACTCCATCTTTATCCGGTACCATTACTGATACAATACGTCCACCAAAGTTTGTAATACAAACTTCCATACCATTTTTATTCTTTAGTACAAACAAATCTGTCTGTTTACCATCCACTTCCATACGGAAATCAGCCGGATTCAACCCTGAAGCAGTCTTTTCACTGACCTGCTTACTTGTACAGGCTGATGCTAATAGCACAAATCCTGCCAAAATAATCATAATTTTATTCATATCGCTTATAATGTTTATGCTTTATTTTTTAATTAAAAATTGTTCTGCACGTCCTGGTGAAAATAGTTCCCACAGCGAAGCAACTGTCCAACCCGGAG